>Ga0209068_10000670_pt1 | contig 18131 bp, 15 predicted proteins | sample ColStrG_CSR_2012_FD_187200 | JGI IMG/M metagenome (GOLD analysis project Ga0209068, IMG submission 187200) | Freshwater sediment microbial communities in response to fracking from Pennsylvania, USA - Cold Stream Run_MetaG_CSR_2012 (SPAdes)... | ecosystem: Environmental > Aquatic > Freshwater >... | reverse complement strand
GTCGCCAACTCACCTTCGGTCTCGATGCCTTCGGCGACGATGGTGGTGTCGTAGGTTTCCAGGCCGAAGGTGAGGAGTGCCCGCCCGAGGGCCTGGCGCGCCGGGTCTCTGTCGATGCCACGGGTGAGGCCGATGTCGAGTTTGATGACGTCGGGATGGAGATCGAGGATGTGGCGGAAGCTGGAGAAGCCGGCACCTGCGTCGTCCACGGCCAGCCGGACACCTTTCGATCGCAAGTCCTGGATGCTCCGTCCGAAGTGGAGATAGTCGTCGATCGGCGTATGTTCGGTGAGCTCGAGGACGATCCGCTCGGCAGGAACGTCTGCCAAGATCGTCCGGAATTGTTCAGACACGATCGTTTCGGCCGAGGCGTTCAGCGAGAGATACATACTGGGCGGCAGCCGATGGAGTTGCCCGAGCGCCATGTCCAAGGCGGTGAGCTCCAGCTCGGTACCGAGCCCGACGGATGCCGCGTCGGCGAACCACAGGTCAGGAGGTCGGAGCGGTTGCTGGGCGAAGCGGGCAAGGGCCTCGCTCCCAACCGCCCTTCCGCTCCGGAGATCGACAATGGGCTGGAAATGTGTCTCCAGAGACCGATTGGCGATGGTTACCCGAATGAGCCGGTCCCGCTGTTCGTGGAGCCGTTCGGCTTCGGTCTGGTCGTTCTTGCGCCGCCGGCCCGACGGGTGAGACCGGAGCGACGAGACCCTGATTCGCTCCATGCTGCGCGAGAGCGTGCTCTTGCGGCCGATGAAGATGTCACCACTGGTCGGAGAGGGCGTCCTCATCGTCTACAGGTCATCGACTTCGCTCGCGATCCCTAGGAGTCCATGTCGCCCAGCAAAACCGAGAGCTGGCCGAGATCTGCCATTGCCATATCGGTTCTCGTCGCCCATACCTTGAGGAGATTGGCGAGGCAGAGCGCCCCGGATCCGGACCACTGTCGCCGATCTGGATCAAGAGCGTCCTCAGCAGTGACCCCGTGATCAGTCAGGACCATCTCCCCGGCTCCGGCGATTACTGGGTGACGATTGGGTTGCCGACAACAAGCTGTTCAGCCGATTCGGCGCCTGACTCCGGAGGGAAGCGAGCGAATGCAGGTGTACGGCAAGCGTTTGTGGATGCCCACTCCGTTCCAGGTCCACCGCCAGCAACCGAATCGGCTCGGGGAATGGTTGGGCGCCCCTTTTCGTTGAGCGGATGAGGGGTGCCAAGGAACGCCGGATTCCTCGGAGGTCCGTTCGACGCCGATACTCGAGAGCGGCTGAAGGGGATCGAACCCTCGTCATCAGTTTGGAAAACTGAGGCTCTACCATTGAGCTACAGCCGCATTGATTCGAACGGGTGATTGTAACATTGCCCGCCAAACCGAAGTTCGTTCCAGATCTGCAATCACGCCCTCCGGAGGTGATTCTCCGACGCCAGCGGCTTGGTGTGCGGAGTGGTCGACATATTGGATGGGAGAATCGTTTCCGGGCGCCGAGGGATGTCAATCGCTTCGCCCCCATCGGTCCCGGAGTCCAACGCCCGTGCCTCAGCTCAGCGGTAGTCAGGATTGGCAAAGTCAAATCGGCAGCCGGCATCCCACTCTGAACGTTGGTTGCCGTGGGCGGGAATGCCGCCCGCATCCTTGATCATCCGTGCCATGTGAAGCAGATTCCACGTCATGAAGGTCGTATTTCGGTTGGTGAAGTCGTTCTCAGGGCCACCAGATCCAGGGTCGAGGTAAGAGGGTCCGGGACCGGCCTCGCCGATCCATCCGGAATCCGCCTGAGGTGGGATCACGTAGCCAAGATGTTGGAGGGAATAGAGAATGTTCATCGCGCAGTGTTTCACCCCATCTTCGTTGCCCGTCACGAGACAGCCACCTACTCGACCGTAGAAAGCATATTGACCAGCGTCGTTGAGGAGATGTGAGCCGCCATAGAGGCGTTCGACGACCTTGGTGCAGATCGATGACTTCTCGCCGAGCCAGATCGGGGTACAGAGCACGAGGATGTCAGCCCGCATGACCTTTTCGAATATGTCAGGCCACTCATCGATGTCATACCCGTGCTCGGTCATATCCGGCCAAACGCCGGTAGCAATGTCGTGATCGACCGGTCGGACCAGATCAACGGTTACGCCATGGAGACGCATGATGTCGATCGATCTGCTGGCCAGGCCCTCGGTGTTCGACGTTTCAGGCGATCGCTTCAAGGTGCAGTTGATATAGATTGCCCGAAGGTCGGCAAAGTCCCACTCTTCCGGCTTTGCCGAATCGTCGTGATTCGCTGGTGACCCGGCCATCCGTTGCACACTCCTGTTCGATGTGGTCCCGTCGCACCGGGCATTCCTCAGGGAGCAGGGGGCACACCCAAACGCACAGGCTCCCGGCGGCGGGGACCGTTCAGGCGCCAGAGATCAGCGCTGCCACGACCAGCCTACCGTCGTCGCCGAGGGGAACGTGGTCGACACGCACCACCGCCTCGACGCGTAGTTCGCCATAGATGTGCGGGAACAGATCTCGTGCCACCTTCGAGATTCTCGGTGCGGATCTCCGCTTCTACCTGCGAAGGGTCGATCACCAGAAGTACAACGTCGCCGCGGTCTCGATGGACGAGGTCGGCGATGGTCTCGACCTGATCGGCGCAAGAGCAGTGGGTGAAGCCTTGCCACTGGTGACCGATGGACTACCCGGGCGACCAGAGGGGCTGGTCCAGCTCGAACCCGACCGGCGATCCCCACCGGTTCCGGTAGGAGACCTCTTGGACCGGCCGACGGGGAGCCACGCCCCACCTCCCCGTCGGGTAGCCGAAGCTGACGCAACAGGCCATCAACCAGTGCTTGTCGCGGGGGACGCCGAGGATGTCGAAGACCTCGTCGGGGTGGAAGACACCGAGAACGACCGTGAGCGAGCTCCCGACCCCTTCGGCCCGGGCGGCCAGCTGCGCACTCCAGATCGCCGGGAAGATGGATCCGCCGGTGGGGTCGGCCTGCACGAAGCCGAAGAGATAGAGCGGCACCTGTTCGAAATGGTCGGCCAACCACTGTGCTGAGCGTTGGACCTTTGCCATCTGGATGCTCTCCTCGGCCTCGGGGTCCTCGGCCGCGGCCGCCAGGCGGTCTGCGTAGATGGTCTGCCACAGCTGCTCGATGCTGTGCCGGTAGAGCGGTCCGATCTGCGAGACCACCCCGGGATCGTCCACCAACAGGAACCGCCAGTTCTGAGAATTCCCACCGGTGGGCGCCCTGATGGCCGCGTCGAGAATCTTGGCCTGCACGTCCAGGGGGACGGGGTCGGGGCGTACCCTGCGCATGGCCCTGGTGGTGTACAACGCCTCGTTCAGTTCCACTCGTTCATCCCCCTGGTCCGGATGAGCCCGAAGATCGGCCCGGTCGTGGGCGTCACCGTATCGTTCCACACGCTCTCCGGGGGCAACCGTGTCGGCGAAGCGAGGTACGGAACTTCGGTCCGCCGCCGTCGCCCGGGGTGCTAAGCCGGAGCCATGCCGCCTGCCGCCGGGCCCACTCAGCCGGAAGGGCCCGGGGTTCCCACCGCGGACGTCCGGCCACGTGACGGCACCTTCGTCGAGCTGGTCACCGGGGCGATGGCCGCCGGGGGTGGTTGCGTGGCCCATGCGGACGACGGCCGGGTGGTCTTCGTGCGCCACGCCCTCCCCGGGGAGCGGGTGCTGGCCGAGGTGACCGCCGAGGCCTCCTCGTTCCTCCGGGCCGATGCCGTCGAGGTGCTCGAAGCCTCGCCGGACCGGGTGCCGGCACCGTGCCCGCACGCCGGCCCGGGCCGGTGCGGAGGCTGCGATTTCCAACACGTCTCGCTGCCGGCCCAGCGGAGACTCAAGGTCGCCCTGATCTCCGAGCAGCTGCAACGGCTGGCGGGTGTGGATCGGGAAGTGGAGGTGGAGGAGGCCCCGGGCGCACCGGAGGGATTGGGATGGCGGACCCGGGTCCGATTCGCCGTCGATCGGTCCGGTCGCACCGGGCTCCGCCGGCACCGCTCCCGGGCCATCGAGCCGGTGGCCGAGTGCCCGATCGCCACCCACCTGGTCAATGAGGTGGGTGTGGGCGCGGTCAGGTGGAAGGGGGCGCACCACGTGGAGGTGACTGCCCCGCCGGATGGCGGCGAGGCGGTGGTATCGATCCAGACGGGCCGCTCTCACCTGTCCGGCCGACCGGCGGTGGGGGCCGGCCTGGTGGTGGACGGCCGCACGGTCCGGAAGCCCGACCGGGTCCACCATACGGTCCTCGGCCACCGGTTCGAGGTCAGTTCGGGCGTGTTCTGGCAGGTCCACCCGGGCGCGGCCGACCTGCTGACCCGGTGCGTGCTCGACGAAGTGGCGCCGGTAGCAGGGGAGCGGGTGGCCGACCTCTACGCCGGAGCGGGACTGTTCACCGTGGCGTTGGCCCACGCCGTCGGACCCCACGGATCGGTGGTGGCGGTGGAGCGGAGCGGCCGGGCCTGCGCCGATGCGGCCCGCAACGCCGCCGGTCTCGACCAGGTCGAGATCGTCCGGTCCGAGGTCACCGGTTCGGTGGTGGCCGACCGGCTCGGGTCGCCCGATGTCATCGTCCTCGACCCGGCACGTCAGGGGGCCGGACTCGTCGTGACCCGGGCCATCAGTGCCCTCGAGCCGGCCCCGAGGGCACTCGCCTACGTCTCGTGTGATCCGGCCTCGTTCGCCCGAGACCTGCGGGTCCTGATCGACGCCCGCTGGTCGATGACCTCGCTGCGTGCCTTCGATCTCTTCCCGATGACCGAGCACGTGGAGTTGGTGGCGGTCCTCACCCCGCCCGACCCCGGGTGAATCACAGGCGCGACGTAGGGCTTGAGTCAGATCCCGACCGACTGTTTGCGTCGGATCGGGGATCAGGCCTGGGTCGGCGCCTTGATGGTCTGCACCAGGCCCAGGCACATCTCGTCCGAGGACCCGTCGCCCCAGGTGACGTAGCGGGGCGGGAGCTTCCGAAGTGCGGGCAGCTCCTGGCGCAGCGTCGGGTCGTAGGTGCAGGTGACCCCTATCCTGTCGCCGGGCTTGGTGAGGACCGGCGTGCTGAGGGTGTACGAGCGCTGATAGTTGAAGTCGTAGTTGGTGACGTTCAGCAGCGTGCGTGCGTTGGGGGTTCCGGGGTCGAGCACGATCTGCATGCCCCTGCCCAGCAGATGCATGTGGACGCCCAGACGGACGATCTCCCTGCCCCCTCCGATCCCCCATGTGCATGAGGTCGTGTCGCCGCTCGGCGGGTTGACCGGATTGCGACCGCACACGGACTCGATGATGCCGACGAATTCGGAGGCACCGGCACCGAAGCGCTTGCCCAGGTCGACGAGTGAGGCGTTGCGATTGCACATGGGACCGGAGACGCCGGCCGGGCAGGGGATGTCGGGTGGTGCCGGCATCAATGTGAGGGTGAGCGGCTTGAGGGGGGTGGCCGCCGGAACGGTGTGGAGTACGAGCTTGGATCTGACCGGCTTGTCGCCGCGGAGGAGGTTGTAGTGGATCTGCATGACCACCATGCTGCCGGCGGGGAAGGTGACCCCGGTCCCGGACGGAAGGACGTCCTCGCCGTGGCCCGGTGCCCACGCGGTCAACCAGGGCGTGTTGGAGATCTGCTCGAGTCCGGTACCGGGCAGTGCCGTCTCGCCGAAGCAGGTCCAACCCTTCCCGTTGTGATCGGCCGCCCTGGCCGCCTTGGCCAGATTGGGCGGAATCTGGAAGAGGATGGCGTGGTGGACTTCGACGCTGTTCGGATAGAACTGGCTCGAGACGATGAACGAATTCGACGTCACGTGCGGGTTGACCAGGGTGCAGTGGTAATCGTCGGTGGCGCCCTGGGGGGCGCGAGGCGTGTAGGACTGGTTGGCCTGCATGGTGACGGTGGTCACCGGGGGCGATGCCGCCCCGGCGACCGAAGCGATCACCCCGGTGGCCAAGCCGGTGATGGCGAGGACTCCGGCCAGGGCCAGGCGCACGGTACGAGAGGTCATGGGCGCAGCCTATCCCGGCCCCAGGGCTTTCGCCGGTAGGCCTGACAGATGATTTCCCGGCCCATATGGGCGTCGGACTGCCCCGGCACCGTCCCCTCGGCCCGGCGGCCGGCGATCACCCGTCGACCAGACGCTGGAACTCCTCGTCGTGCACGCCCGCCGCCTGCTTGTCGGCCAACGTCTCCAGCCACTGCTGGGCCGGCTCACTGTCCATGGCTTCGACCATTTGCTTGGGAATGGCCCGCATCACGTACTCCGCGGGCATGACCGGGTCGTGCCGGTCCCTGCGGGCCAGCGCCTTTTCGATGAGCGGCTCCCATTTGGAGGCCTTGGCCCGGCTCGCGGCCTCGTCCCGCTCGATGAACTCGGGGAGCACTTCGGTCCCGAACAGTTCGATCGACTCCATGATGTGCTCATGGCGGTTGTGGCCCGACTGCATGACGAATATGAGCTGGTCGACGCCGGCCTCCTCGTAGCGCCGCAGGAATGCGCGCAGCTGGTCAGGCGTCCCGATGGCCCCCCGGAGCCCGGTCTGGTCCCCGGCCGCCGCCTTGGCCCCGAGCGTCTCCTGGCGGGCGGCGAGGGCTGCTTCCGGGGAGTACCCCATCTTTCCGCGGCGCTCGAGGAACTCATCCCAGACGTTGGTCGTGGCCGGCACGTGATCACCGAAGACGTAGAAGTGGGCGAGGGAGTATCCGAAGAAGTTGGCTCCCTCGAGCCCGCGCCGAAGGGCGTCCTCCTCGCGGGGAGCGCACATCATCGGTGTCACGCACGCCACTTGGGGATTCACCGCCAGCCCGACCGGGACACACCGTTCGGCCACGACCTTCTCGTAGTCCTCCACCCACTGCTTGGCGTCCTCGGGCTCGACGAAGGCGAAGCTCAGGGCGCCGATTCCCTTTTCGGCGGCAAGGAGGATGGTGTCCCTCCGACTGCACGCCACCCACAACGGGGGATGGGGCTTCTGGACCGGTTTGGGCACCACATTGCGCGGGGGCATGGTGACGAACCGGCCCTCGAACCCGCCGAACGGGGTCTCCGTCATGCAGCGGACAGCTGTCTCGAGTCCCTCCAGCCAGGCCTCCCGTTTGGTCTCCCGGTCGATGCCGAAGCCGGCCAGTTCGGCCTCTGAGGACGACTCTCCCGACCCGAACTCGACCCGTCCGCCCGAGACCAGGTCGAGCATGGCGATGCGCTCGGCGATCCGGGCCGGGTGGTTGTAGCCGGGCGCGGTCTGGACCACGCCGTGGCCGATTCGCATGCGTCGGGTGCGCTGGCTGGCTGCCGCCAGGAACACCTCCGGAGCGCTCGAATGCGAGTACTCCTCCAAGAAGTGGTGCTCGACCTCCCAGAGGTACTGGATGCCCAGCTGGTCGGCCCGCTCGATCTGGTCGAGCGCGTCGGAGATCAGCTGCTGCTCGCTGGTCTCCTGCCAGGGACGCGGGAGCTGGTGCTCGTAGAAGATCCCGAACTTCAAGTCCGCTCCGCTCAGCCCACCGCAGAGGTGACCGGGTCGGCCACCGTGCCGTCATCGAGCCGGATCACCGATCCGAGGGAGAGCAGCTCCTCGATGACGTCCCCGGCGTCGCCCCGCTGGGCCAGCGCTACCTCGACCTCCCGCATGATGAAGTTGATGTTCTCCTTGCGCCGGAGGAGGAGCGAATCGCTCAGGGCCCGCTCCCAGAGCAGGCTGATCATCTCCGAGCCGGGATGCTTGCGGCCGGCGTTGCCGACCCAGGTCCGGTCCCGCATCTCGGACAACGCCGTGCGCAGCCAGGCGACGTGGGGGGTCTCATCGGAGCGGATGTAGGAGACCAACCGGGCGGCCGACCCGTCTCCGGCCACCAGCTCGGTATCACCGAGCACGGCCTCGGCCCACCGGAACCCGTGGAAGGCGGAGATCTCGATCAACAGCAGGCCGATCATCCGGCCGACGACCAGCTCCAGGGTGAAGTCGATGTCATCCGGGAGCACGCGCTGGGCCTCGGCCGCCTGGCGCAGCTTCCCCAACTGAGCGGCCGACTTGGGGGTGGGGTCGATTCCCATCCGGGCCAGCATCCGGGCCGTCTGGTCGTCGGTCACCGGGTGCTCGAAGGCGATGTCCCGGGCCACGAACCACATCCGGTCGTGGCCGGCCACATCGCCGAACCCGGACTCGTCCCGGGCGTGGGCTTCGAAGAGCCCGTGGTCGATGTGGGCGATGGCCGTTCCGCGGATGTCCTCTTCGAAGCATCGGCGGAAGTCGGGCACCGGGAGGTGACGGAGCATGCCCCCGAATCCCTCGACGGTGCCGATGCGGGTCAACGCGCTGATCGTCGGTTCGGGGGTGCCCAGGCGGAGGAGGAACTTCGACTGCTCGACGTTGGGAAAGTTCTCGGGCCAGATCTCGAGCGGCACGTCGATGATGGGCGTCGAGAACTGCTCGACCCGCTGCTGCTCCCAGGCGTCGATGGCCGGCCACCGGTTCTTCGTCCGGGGCGAGACGTACCGTCCATCGGCGTCGAAGCCGCCGTGGCACTGCACGCCACCGGCCACCAGTGGCTCCACGATGTGGTGGTCGGCCAGCAACTCGGTTTCGCTGAACTCCGTCTGCAAGGTGGTAATGGAAGGCTCCCCCTGGACGTGACCGGCACCCTGCCGACGACGGCAAGTCTAGGGGACCCGATGGCCGTCGGCCCCGCAGCCGGTCGGGCCGGGCCCGGAGCCGCCCGGCCCGCTACGGTGGCCCAGCATGCCGACCCTGGTTGACCGATCGCACACCGTGGAGCTCCTGCGCAACGAGTTTGCGGCTCTCTCCGCCTTGTGCTCGGACCTTGCCGACGATCAGTGGGACGTCCCGACATGCCTGCCCGGATGGACGGTGCGCGACGTGCTCAGCCACGTCATCGGGACCGAGTCCATGCTGGCGGGAGAGCCGGCCCCCTCGGCCGACATCTCCCACCTCGATCACATGCGGAACCCGATCGCCGAGGCCAACGAGGTCTGGGTCGAATCCATGCGTCCGCTGGGTGGCGCCGAGATGCTGGCCCGCTTCGACGCCGTCGTCCGTCGCCGCCTGGATGCCCTCGAAGGGATGGGCCAGTCCGACTTCGATGCACCCTCGTGGACCCCGGCCGGAGGCAACGAGACCTACGGCCGGTTCATGAGGATCCGGCACTACGACTGCTTCATGCACGAGCACGACATCCGCTATGCCCTGGGTGGGCCCCCGAGGGAGGATCGGGACGATCTGCGCTCCGTCCTGGACGAGGTGGTCACCGGCCTCGGCTACATCGTGGGCCGGAAGGCGGCGATGCCGGACGGGACCGGGGTCCGGATCGACCTGACCGGGCCGATCGACGCCACCTTCCTGATCCGGGTCGACGGCCGGGCCACCGTCGTGGAGTCGCTCGATGGAGAAACCACCGTCCGCATCGGGATGCCGGTCATGTTGTTCACCAGGCTCACCGGCGGTCGCCACGATAGGGGCACCGGAGGGCAGGAAGAGATCAGCATCACCGGCGATCGAGGTCTGGGACGCAAGCTGGTGGACAACCTGGCCTTCACCATCTGACCGGCGATGGCGTCATCCGGGGATCGCCACCGGACCGTCAGCTCATCCGGCCGGAGGGCCCTCGCCGGCCAGGGCGGCGAGGGCGGGGCCGGTGAGCCGGCAGACGGTCCACTCGTCCATCGGTTCGGCGCCGAGCGAGCGGTAGAACCGCAGGGCTGCTTCATTCCAGTCCAACACCGACCACTCGACCCGGCTGTAGCCCGACCGGTGGGCGATCGAGGCCAACTCGGCGATCAGGGACCGGCCGATTCCCCGTCCGCGGGCCTCGGGGCGGACGTAGAGGTCCTCGAGGTAGATGCCGTTGCGGCCCGTCCAGGTGGAGAAGTTGAGGAACCAGATGGCCATGGCCAGGATGTCCCCTCCCTCTTCGGCGACGTGGGCGAAGACGGTGGGGGAGTCGCCGAAGAGCGCGGCATGCAGCAGGCTCCGATCGATGCCCACCGAGCCCGCCGACCGCTCGAACCGGGCAAGGTCGTGGATCAGCTGGACGAGGGTGTCCAGATCGTCCTCGACGGCCGTCCTGATCATCGGTGTGCAGGCTATCGCCCGTGTCGCGAATTTCAGCACGTCGCTCAGGGGATGAGGAGCACCCGCCCGAAGGCCTGCCGGCTCTCGATGTAGGCGTGCGCCTCGCCGGCCTGGTCCAGCCCGAACCGCCGGTCGATGACCACCCGGAGGGAGCCGGCGGAGATGTCGTCGAGGTGCCCGGCGATCATGGCGTGGGCCCGGGGGTCGAGGAACAGCTCCGCACCGAGGAAGTAGCCCGTAAGGGTCTGGTTGTTCGGGCGCATCGTCGAGATGTCCAGCGCGGGTGCGAACTCCCTCCCCGCGTCGCCGAAGGTGACGCACCGACCCCGGTACGCCAGGCAGTGCAGGCTCTTCTGCAGCGTCGGTCCGCCGACCGGGTCCACGATCACGTCGGCCCCCCGCCCGTCGGTCAGGTGGCGCACCTGGTCGACGAAGTCGATGGAGGTGTAGTTGATCCCGTGGTCCAGGCCGAGTTCGCCCAGCCGGTCGAGGCGGGCGTCGCTCGAGGCCGTGGCGATCACCCGGGCGCCGGCCCGCTTGGCCAGCTGGATGGCGGCAATGCCCACCCCACCGGCACCGGCATGGATCAGGGCGGTCTCCCCGGCCCGCAGGTGACCGAACTCGAACAGGCAGTCGTCGGCGGTCCCGAAGGGCACGGGCACGCAGGCGGCGTCCTCGGTCGTCACGCCGGGAGGCACGGCCCAGCAGAACGACTCGCCCGCCGCCCGGAGCTCAGCGTGCGAACCGTCGAGGCCGACAGTCACCACCCGGTCCCCCTCCCTCAGGCGGGTGACCCCATCTCCGGTGCCCACGACGGTGCCGGCGCACTGATAGCCGACGATGTGGGGGGTGTGGGCCATGTCGCCTCCGAGACGGTTCAGGGTGTCGCCGCCCTCGATGCTCACCGCCTCCACCCGCACCAGCACCTCCCCCGCTCCGGCGACCGGGTCGGGGACGTCCTCGTAGCGGAATACTTCGGGGCCGCCGGTTTCGTAGTACACCGCTGCCTTCATCGACCTGCTCACAATCCGTCGGGGAGGCCCAACCCTAGGCAGCCGGTACCGGGCCCTGCACAGCCGGCGTTTCGGCCCCGCCTGTCGGTGGGCGAGTGCCAGGGGAGCGTCAGGAGCCAGGGACGTTGAAAGACCCGGACTCTAATGGTTCAGTAGACCTTTATGTCGAGGGTTTCCCGAGGGCCCCGCCCCGGCGACGAGGGATGCCCGTGCGACGCTCCCCGGGTCAGGGCCCACGCTTGCGACCTGGGCCGGGGCGCGTCCCGGGCCGGCTGCCACGGTCGGCGTGGGCGTCAAGTCACGGCCCCGCGGCGCCGATAGCAGTGCATGGATCCACTGACCGGTGTCGAGGCGGGAATCGACGACGGAGAACTCGGAACCGCACCGCTCGATGGCGGTGGGGACGGCCGCAGCGCGCCGGCTCTGAGCGACGAGAGGATCGCGCTGGGCCTGGCCCTCGAGGCCCGGGCGGTCGAGATCGGCGAGATGGTCGACCGGCAGTTCGCCGAGGACCTGAAGGGGAACGCATTCGTGACCTCCCGCCTGGCCGCCGAGCTCATCGGCCGGTGGCTCGCCACCGACCAGGCCGCCTCCCCCGACGACATCGCCACCCTGGCGTCGCAGGGGGAGCAGGCCATCGTGGAGGACGCCGTGCTGGCCAGCGTGGCCAAGGCCTACTTCGCCTGGCGGGACATCACCATCGCCGTGCTCACCGAGGAGGGCAGACGCATCCGGGTCAGTGACGAGCTGCTCACGATGGCCTGCAATGTGGTGCGCTACAGCGCCGATGGCAGCCTGGTGCGGATCGTCCGCGAATTCGATGACACCCGCCGGGCGCTCCAAAACCGGCTCCGGCAGGAACAGGCAATGCTGGCCCACCAGGCGCTGCACGACCAGTTGACCGGGCTGCCCAACCGGGCCCTGCTCACCGACCGACTTCGCCAGGTGGCCCATTCACTCGGCCGCAAGGACAAGAGCGCGGTGCTCCTGTATCTCGACCTCGACAACTTCAAGGCCATCAACGACCGTTTCGGTCACCCGGCCGGGGACGGGCTGCTCATCGAGGTGGCCTCGCGCCTCGACGGAGTCGTCCGCTCATGCGACACCGTGGCCCGGCTGGGCGGCGACGAGTTCGTGATCCTGGCCGACGAGCTCGTCGATCCCGATGCGGCCTCCCGATCCCTCGCCGAGCGGATCCACCGGGCCATGCTGCCGCCCGTTTCGGTCGGGGACCGGGAGCTGCACACCTCGGTGAGCATCGGCATCGCCCCGGTTGTCCCCGACGCAGACCCGGAGGTCTGCCTGGCCCACGCCGACGCCGCCATGTACCAGGCCAAGCGCGGCGGCCCGGCCCGGTACGAGTCCTACAACCCGGTGATCGGCGAGGACAAGCGCCGGTCCAGCCTGCTAGCCCACGAGCTTCGCGTGGCCCACCAGCGGGGCCAACTGGCCATCCACTATCAGCCGCTCTTCAAGCTCAACGGCGGGATGGTGGGGATGGAGGCCCTGCTGCGCTGGCGGCACCCCGAGCTCGGCACCGTGACCCCCGATGAGTTCATCCCGCTGTTGGAGCGGAGCCGGGAGATCGTCCCGGTCGGACGCTGGGTGCTCAAGGAGGCGACCCAGCAATGCCGGCGCTGGCAGGACGACGGGAGTCCCGACCTGGTCCTCTCGGTCAACGTCTCGGCCCGGCAGCTGCACGACCCCGACTTCGTCCACGACGTCCAGACCGCCCTCGGCGAGTCGGGGCTGGCGGCCGACTCGCTGGTACTGGAACTGACCGAGACCGCGCTGGTCACGGACGTGGAACGCATCGGCTCGGTCATGCACGAGGTGCAGGATCTCGGCGTGCACCTGGCCCTCGACGACTTCGGCACCGGGTATTCGTCGCTCCTCTATCTGAAGGGGCTGCCCATCGACCGGCTCAAGGTCGATCGGAGCTTCGTGTCGGGACTGGGCACGTCCGGACAGGATCCCACCGTCATCTCGACGGTGGTGGAACTGGCTCACAAGCTCGGCCTCCGGGTGGTGGCCGAAGGGGTCGAGACCGAGGCCGAGCTGCAGGCGGTGGAGGCCATGGGCTGCGACGAGGCCCAGGGGTTCCTCCTGGGCCGGCCCGGGCCCCCCGACACCTTCCGGTCGTCCGGAGCGCCGGGGTGAGCCCGGGCGTGCCCGAGGGCCGCTACCGGCGGTTGAGCCGGGCGAACATCCGCCTCTGGGCGCGGTAGAAGGCCCGGAACCCGGCGAAGAGCCGGTCGTAGCGCTCACGGTGCTCCGGGTCGGGGAGGTGGGTGCGCTCCACGGGCACTAACGACCGGACCTCACCGGGCTGCACCAGCCGGAGGGCCATGCCCGCCAGCAGCGCGCTGCCGCGGAGGTTGGCGTGCTGGGCGTCGGCGACCTGTTCGATGGTCCGGTCGAGGACGTCGGCGTAGATGGCGCACCAGGGGGATGAGCGGGCGCCGCCCCCGATGGCCCGTATCGGGCCGAGCGGGCGGCCGATGAAGCGCTCGACCCCCTCGGACAGCCATCGCGTGTTGAGGGCGACCCCTTCCAACACGGCCCGGGCCAGGTCGGAGCGCGTCGTCTGCAGCGAGAGGTTGTGGATCCCACCCCGGGCCGAGCGGTTGTCGACCGGCGACCGCTCGCCGGCCAGCCAGGGGGTGAAGACCAACCCGCCACTGCCGGGCCCGGACTCGAGGGCCAGGGCAATGATGTCGTCGTAGGAGGGAGCGTCACCCCCCTCGGCCCATCGGTCCCGGAGCCAGGTGAGGGCGGCTCCGCCGGATTCCTGGTTGTTGGCCACCAGGTTGAGGCCGCCGACGACGCCCGGGACGGTGGCGATCTGGCGGATCGGGTCGGTCTTCTTCCTGGGGTAGGGACAACTCACCCAACTGGTGGTGGAGATGGCCAGGTGGGCCTGATAGGCACCCAGGGCACCGGCACCGGCCGCGGCCGAGTGGAGGTCGGGGGTGCCGGCCACGACGGTGACCCCGGGACCGAGGCCGAGGTCGGCCGCCACGTCCGGCCGGACCTCGCCGATCGGGCTCCCGGTGGCCACCAGCGGGGGCAGCTTCTGCCACGGCACGCCAGAGGCCCTGATCAACACCGGGTCGTACTCGAGGCGGTCCGGGCGCCGGTTGTCGGTCAGCCACGCTCCGGCCATCGATGCCGGCGAGGCGGCCGCCACCCCGGTGAACCGCATCGAGAGGTAGTCGACCGGCTCCAGGTACCACCGGGCCGATCGAGCCACCGGGCCGAGGTCGTGCTCGAGGAAGAGCATGTGGCCGATGGGGTCGGCCCCCGAGGTGGAGGGAGCCCCTCCGCTGTGGCGGAGCCAGCGCCGGAGCGCCGGGGCGGAGTAGCCACCGAACCGGCCCCCGACCGCCCGACGGCTCAGGTGGCCCCCCCGGGTGTCGAGCCACAGGAGGCAGTCGCCCACCGGCCGGCCGGCCCCGTCGACCGGCACCGTGCTGGCCCATTGGCCGGTGCACGAGACCGCCACGATCCGTTCGGCCGGCACCGTGCCCGAGCCGATGGCCCGTCGTGCCGCGGCGCAGATCAGCTGCCACCACTGCTCGGGGTCCTGGGTGGCCCCACCGTCGGGGGTCCGGCGGGTGTCGACCGGCAGGTGCTCCCGGCAGGCGATGACACCGGTGAGCGACACCAGGCCCACCTTGGGCCCCCCGGTGCCGAGGTCGACGGCCAGCACGTACTGGTCGTCGCGCCCGCGGCGCGCCGGCCCGCTCACATCGGGTGTGCGCGCCGGCCCACGGCGTCAGGCGCCGGAGGGAATGGCCAGCTGGGCGTCCATCATGTCGCCCATGACCATCTTGATGAACTCGTCCGCCTCGTCGGTCATGCCGCCGGCCACCCCGCCGTAGATGGCCCCCGACTTGGGCGCCTCCGCCGCGTGCTTTCGGGCGTAGGAGACGGCGTCGCCCAGGTCGACGGCGAAGGCGTCGGTCACCCCCTCCTGGGTCTGGGGACGGGTCACGGCCATGTGCAGGGCGTTCGGGTACTGCTGGCCGTTGAACCGCCATCCCCGGAGGCGCATGAAGTCGTTCACGTGGTAGATGTCGAATTCGTCCGAGGTGAAGCTGAACAGGAACGTCGGGTGGCCGATGATCCGGAGCTCCGGGTGGGACCGGACCGAGGCCTGCATGGCCGCCGAAGTCTCCATGATGGCCTTGGCGTACCCCAGGTAGCCCTCGCGGCCGAGTTGCACCATCGCCGCCCACGTGGCTGCGATCAGCCCGCCCGAGCGCGAACCCTCCATTCCGGGGGAGCAGTACTTGCCGCCGCTCCAATCGGTCAGGAAGAAGTACTGGGAGTTGCGGAGGGCCTTGTCCCGGAAGGTGAGCACCGACGTGCCCTTGAAGGCATAGCCGTACTTGTGGGTGTCCGCCGACATCGAGGTGACACCGGGTATCCGGTAGTCGAACACGGGGACGTCATAGCCCAGCTCCTGGGCGAAGGGAAGGATGAACCCGCCCAGGCAGCCGTCGACGTGGAGCCCGACACCATGGCGGAGGGCAACCTCGGACAGCGAGGCGATCGGATCGATGGTGCCGTACCCGTAGTTGCAGGCCGATCCCACGAGGGCCACCGTGTTGGCGTCGATGTGCTCCTCGACCCACTCGGTGTCGACCTGGGTGGTGACCGGGTCGACGGGGGCCACCTGCAGGTCGACGCCGAACAGGTGGCATGCCTTGTCGAACGCCGGATGGGCCGTCTCAGGCTTGATCACATTGGGTCGGCAGACCCCCCGCTCCTTGGCCCCGTGTTCGCGGTAGGCGAGCACGGCGTGGCAGATGCTCCCCGTCCCCCCGGTGGCCACGAGCCCGGCCGGCTCGGCCCCGTCGACCGCCTCGGCGTGGAGGAGATCGAGGGTCATGGCGATGATCTCCGCCTCGAACTTGGTGGCGCTGGGGCAGATGTCTCGCTGGAGGGCGTTGACATGGGCGAAGAGGCCGAACGCCTCGTTCATGAACCCGTAGTGGTCGTGGTCGCCGCAGTACATCGTCCCCGAGCATTTGCCCGACTCCCAGCTGGCGTCCTCCTCGGTGGCCATGGTTCGCAGCGTCTCGAGGATCTGTTCCCGGGGGGTTCCGTGCTCCGGGAGCCGGCGGTGGACCTCGCATCGGTCCTCGTAGGGGAAGGTGCTCATGGGATGACTCCTTGCCTGGCCGAGGCCTCGCTCCTCGCGGACCCGTGCTGGCTGCACGGTACACGGAGCCACTCGGATCGGATGCGCTCGCCCGCCGGCCGGCGCGGCCGGGGGCGGCGGATATCGTCGGACCGTGCCGGTTTCCCTGCCCGAGCCGTCGACGGTCGACCTCCGCCCACCCGATGCGGACGAGGTGGCCGCCCTCAGCCGGGGGATCCTCGGGGTGATCGCCCCGGACGGGCAGATCAGCCCGCTCCAGCGCGTGCTGATCGACGCGGTGGTCCGGGCGATGACCGGGTTCGCCCCCGACCTGGCCGCCGATCCGATCGGACCGGCCCAGTTCGCCCAGGTCATGGCGGCGCGAGACCTGGCGTTCCGGACCCGGATCGTCCAGATGGTCATCCTGTTCGCCCTCGTGCTGCAACCGATACCGACGGAGGTGGTGGAACGGGCCGCCCGGCTGGCCCGGGAGGCGGGTGTGGACGAGGGGATGCTCGCCGTGGCCCAGGAGTTCGCCGACGGCAGTCTCGGGCTGGCGTCGATCGATTTCGAGCGAAACGGGTACACCGCCACATGGGAGCTGGAGGACGAGCGGGCCCTGCATCTCTCGTCCAGGCTGGCCTCGGCCTGGGATGCGGTGGCCGACGACCCGGCCCTGGCCCAGCAGTGGCAGGAGCTCGAGGGGCTCCCGGGAGGCTCCCTGGGCCGCCGGGTGACGGAGTTCTACCGGGCCCGCGGCTTCGACTACCCGGGCAGGCCGGGCTCGGCCCCACCCCTGCTGGCCCAGCACGACTGGGTCCACGTCATGGCCGACTACGGCACGACGGTGGAATCGGAGCTGGAGGTCTTCGCCTTCATTGCCCGTGCCAACGACGAGATGCGGGCGTTCTCGCTCCTGGCCATGGTCGTGTCCCTGTTCGAGACCGGTTACCTGGCCACCGGGGCGGGGTTGTTCGAGTCCGACACCGGGCACCTCTCCCGCGCCGGGGTGGCGGTGCGATTGGCCGATGCCCTGCGCCGGGGGGCGCGGTGCGCGGGAAGCGTCGACTTCCTGGCGACCGACTGGTTCTCGCTCGCCCATCTTCCCGTCGACGAGGTGCGGGACCGGTTCGGTGTCGTGCCGAAGTCGGTCGAGGCCATCGCCCAGGGATCGGTCGGGCCGTGGGAGCCCGGTGGGATCAGCGCCTTCCAGTTGGGGGCCGGAGGGGCGCTGGCCCGCAGCCAAGGGCGCGACTACGAGTCCTTCGGTGCCTGCCCGTAGCCGATGGCGCGCCGTCCGCCCCTCTGGCGGAGGGGAGTCGCTTCCAGAGCACAGTAGGTGAGGACGTCGGAGGGCCCGGCCTCCGACGGCTCAAGGCCCCGGGCCGGGTTCCGGATCCCCACCGCGGCCAGCACCCCGCCGGCGATGCACCACGATCCGGCGATGAGAACTGCCCGTTGGAAGCCGTGGGCCAGGGCATGGGGGTGGAGGTAGCTCAATCCGGAGATCCCTCCCAGCGCGGGCAGCACCGCCACGGCGATCAGCCCCCCGATCCGGGCCACATCGTTGTTGACGGCCGAGGCCAGACCGGCGTGGCCCTCCGACACCGCGCCGAGGGCAGTGGCGGTCAGGGGGGCCACGGTGGTGGCCAGGCCGAAGCCGATGACCAGCACGGCGGGCAGCACCCTGGTCACATAGGACGAGCCCTGAGGGGCACGGGCCAGCAGGGCCAGGCCGATGCCCACCACGACCGGACCGACGCTCATCTGCAACCGGGGCCCGATCGACGCCGCCATCCGCCCCGAGCGGGCCGAGAGGGCCAGCATCACCACGGTGATGGGCAGCAGGGCCGCCCCCGACGCCAGCGGTGAGTAGTGGTCGACCACTACTCACCGCTGGCG
>Ga0209068_10000669_pt1 | contig 18134 bp, 22 predicted proteins | sample ColStrG_CSR_2012_FD_187200 | JGI IMG/M metagenome (GOLD analysis project Ga0209068, IMG submission 187200) | Freshwater sediment microbial communities in response to fracking from Pennsylvania, USA - Cold Stream Run_MetaG_CSR_2012 (SPAdes)... | ecosystem: Environmental > Aquatic > Freshwater >... | reverse complement strand
GGTAGGCCAGGTACCGCGGCATGTCAATCATCGGCATCGTGGCGCGATACCCAGCGTTAGAACCGGCGGGAAGGTCGGCCGGGTCAGCCGGCTGAAGGTCGGGGATCAGCCAGGCTGCGGATGCCAGCGAGTCGGCGGCGGTCAGTTCTCCGACGACCATCGCCGGCGCCATGCGCACTCCGGTGCCGGCGTCGTTGGCGAGTTCTCGGAACACCTGCAGGGAGTGCTCTGTCCAGGCCAGCGTTTCGGCGGCACGTTCTGCTGGGCGTGGGGGCGCCCAAACCGCACCGGCCACCGCCGACGTCGTCTCCAGCGGCAATGCGGCCGTCCAAACCCGTACCGGCCACCCCGCCTCGGCCAAACACAGGGCCGAGGTCAGGCCGCTGACACCAGCACCTATCACGACCACCAGTTGCGGCCGATTCGGCACGACGGCTGAGCCCGTCAGGGCTGAGGAGCCTGCTGACCGGGTTGAGGGCCGGGCGCAGGACCCTGCGGACTCGGCGAAGGAGCCTGCTGACTGGGCTGAGACGCCTGCTGACCGCCACCGAGCAGGCTGCCGATGATGCCCAAAGTGCCCTGCACCTGCCCATTAGAAGCCTGACTGGGCAAAGTGGCGTCCGGAGTCAGCTGCCAGGGCTGGCAACCCGAAGTCTTGAAGGCCTTGTCGCCTGCTTCGATCTGGACGACCTGCGGCTTCTTACTTATTGCGTTGTCGATCAAGGCGCCGTCGGGGTTGGCCATCCGCTTCCAGTAGCACGTGCCGGTGCCGACCGGGCCCGCGGAACTGTAGATGCCCGGCACGACGTCGGTTCCCACGGCGAAGATGCCATCGTGGTCCATTGTGGTCTTCGCCGGCTGTCCCGGGGGCGCGGGCGACGCCGAAGCTGCCGGCGACGGCTCGGGTGTCGGATCGGCGGCGGCAACGCCCGCAGACGCGCCCCAGCCCACCAGCATCAATCCGGCAGCGACGAACCGAGCCGCAACAGGTGCTGCTTTTGCGCTCATAGTAAGACAGTCTACCGAAACATCCGGTTGGTCAATTGCGCGCGCTCCGACGTGTGCGAACGTCGAATTGTCGGGCCAGATCCGCGGTATTTGAGCCAACAAGTCGACGTTGGCGCGGGGTAGGACTCGTGCGGTACGACTTAGGGCAGCCGCCGCACTTTGCCGGCGTAACCGAGCGCATGCTCGTACGTCTCAAGGTTGTCGCGCGAGATCCTGGCGTGCACCTGGCGCTCGAGGAAGAAACGCAGCACCGGGTTGTAGGCGTGATAGGTCTCGTGGAAGGTCAGCACGGTGGTGCCGTCAGGCTGTTCCTCGAGTTCGTGGTAGCCCTCGGCGCGGGACCACAGCGGCGCGCCGACCGCGATATAGCGCGACAGCTTGTTGAGCTCCGCCTCCGTCACGGTCTCCCACGATCGCGCTTTCCCTCGGGACAGCAGGTATTTGGGCACCGGGTAGATGCACGTGCGGACCAGACCCTCGCCGGCTTCGTTGCCTTCGTTGAGGATTTCCATGCTGCCCGAAGGCCAGGTGAGAACCCGCGGCCGCGGCGCGTCCGGCGGCACCGGCGGATGCAGCACCCGCCACACCTTCCTCGGCGGCGCATCGACATGAAATCGGACGGTGTAGGACTGCATCAGCGTTCTCCAACAGGCTGTTCCCAGGTGTCCCAATAGGTGATGCTCTCTGCGGGCGGGCGCTTGGCCGGCCGGAAATCGGTGCCGATCGTGTAGGCGACGGGGAACAGTGCAGCCTGCGTGACGGTGGCCGGGATTCCGAGCAGCTCGGCCACTTCTTTCTCCTTGGCCAGGTGCATCGTCGTCCACACCGATCCCAGACCGCGGGACCGAAGGGCAAGTAGGAAGCTCCAGCCGGCCGGGATGATCGACGCCCAAGCGGACGCGGCCGTCAACATAGTGGAGTTATCGATGCGCGTCTCCAGGCACGGGATGACGTGTACGGGGACCTGCGCCAGCGTCTCGGTCAGGCCCGCCGCGCCGGCGTATACGCGCTGCGTCTGCGGATCGGTCGCGGTCGCGGCGGCATGGGCCAGATAGTCAGCGCCGATGCTCCGGTAGATGTCGGCGATGGCGGCCCGCTTGACGGGATCGGTGATCACCAGCCAACGCCAATCCTGCGCATTGCTGGCCGTCGGTGCCTGCATGGCCAGCCGGATGCACTCGAGGATTACCGCACGACCGACCGGCCGGGTCAGGTCAAGGCGCTTGCGCACCGCCCGTGTCGTAGTGAGCAGTTCGTCGACCGACGCAATGTCCATCCTGATCAGATGTCGATCGCGCACGACTGGTCGACACCGAGCACGCTCAGTGACCGCCCCAGGCCAAGAAATACTGCGACGCACAGCGTGAGATCGAGGACCTCCTCGTCGGAGAACGGCCCCCGAAGGCGCTCGAAGAACGCGCCGTCCATCGAGGCGTGATCGGTGGCGAAACGCTCGGCGTACTCAATGGCAAGACGCTGCCGCGGGGTGTAGCCGGGATAGCTGGCGTAGTCGGCGACGTTGTCGTAGAGCTCGGGCGCCGGGGCATTCGGGCCGGCATCCAGCACCGACTGCGCCCGAAAGCCGGCGCATGCGACGCAGTTGTTGATCTGCGCGATTCGCATCCTGGCCAGCTCGCGCTCGTCGACCGGCAGGATGCTCTGCTGGTACGCGCCGCGGATCATCCGCTCGACCATGCCACCCAGCTGCGGACGGAGTGTCCAGATCATGGCGGCTTCCCCACCGGGCCCGTCCGGCACATCGATCCTGGCCACTGGCGACTCCTGCCCGACGTTTGGTTAGCTAGTCGAGCAAACCAGACTCGCAGCCAAGCTGTCTAGGTCACACACCGTGCGTAATTGTGCGTACTCGATGATCAGGACGACCCGGCCGCCAGACTGACCGACTCCAAGAACGGTTCGGCGACTGCGAGAAAGCCGGTTGGATCCGAAGAGAAAACCACATGCCCAGTGTCGAGGATCTCAAGCCGGGAACCGCGTATCGCGTCGTGTGTTGCACGTCCTGCGCTAAGCGGTATCGCAATGTCCTTCTTGCCCCAGACAATCAGCGTTGGCACCGAGAGCTCAGCCGCGCGGCTGCGCAGGTCGTGCTCGGGCGTAGCGAAGCTTCGCCATAGCCCGATGCCGCTGCGGAGGCCCCCGGTGGTCCGCGCTGTCGCGATCGCACGCTGCACGATCTCGCGGTCGCTGTCGGTCTTGGCCTTCATGTAGCCGCGGACGAACAGGGGAGCGGCCCGGCGGAATACCGCCGGGGAGCCCATAACCCGGCAAAAGTTGCGGGACATCGGATTCCACGGGACGAACCCACCCGCATTGACCAACACCAGGCCCGCGACGGATTCCGGACGGTTGATCGCCAGCCGCGCGGCGGCGAACCCGCCAACCGAGTTTCCGATCAGAACCGCTCTCGTTAGCCCTAGACCGTCGACGACGTCTTCAAGCACGTCGGCGAAGAGCGGGGCGCTTGGCTCCATGGTGGCGTCGACCGGATCCGAATCTCCGTGGCCGGGCCAGTCCACCGCGATCGTGCGGTAGCGGCGAGCCAGCGTCTCGAGGATCGGGTCGAAGTCATGCCGGTCGTGCAGTGTCGCGTGAAGCAGTAAAACAGTTGGACCGCTGCCTAATTCGTGATAGGCAACGCGACCCGCCCGAGTTTGAACAGACGCCATCGGAGCTTCCTTTCAGGCGGTTGACCGACTGGTCGGTCAACCAGTACCGTACAGCGATACGACCGCTCTCACAAGAAGGAAAACCCCAGTGCGACAAACCCCGCCGCCCGAAGCGCCATTTGCCGACAAGATGGCCTATTACCGCACGCAGCACACCTCCAAGGGGGTGCGGACCACGCACCTGGTCGGCACGCCGATCATCGCGGCGGGCCTGCCGCTGATGTTCGCCAAGCCAAGGCTCGGCGCACCGATGTTCGTCGGAGGGTGGGCGATGCAAATCCTCGGCCACAAGTTGTTCGAGCAGAATCGGCCGTCAACCCACAAAGGGTGGATCACCTATCAGCTCACCGGTGTGATTGACGTCTGCGAGCAGTACGGCGAAATACTGGCCCGGCTGGCCAAAATTCGGAGCCGGCGTAAAGCGAGGTTGCAATGAGATCGCCTGAGCCCGGCCGCACCGCGTTGTTGGATGCCGGACAGCGACTGCTGTCGACCGAGGATCTGGCCAGGATCTCGGTCAATGCGATCGTCGCCGAGGCAGGTATGGCAAAGGGCAGCTTCTACCAACACTGGCGCGGCCGGTCTGAATACGTGCGGACATTGCATGCTCGATTCCACGACCAATTGGTCGAATCGATCGAGGCTGCTATCGCCGACCAGCCACCCGGACGCGACAGGCTCAAACTCGGGATGAACACCTACCTTGACGGATGCCTCGCCGAACCGGCCACCAAAGCACTGCTCGTCCAGTCCCGCACCGAGGCCGGGTTGAGCGATCTGGTTGCAGCCCGTAACGACAGTGCGGCCGCGCTGATCATGCCCGACCTCGATGTACTCGGGTGGGCGCCAACCGAACCGATCGCCGCGCTCCTGGTCGCCGCTGTTGCCGAGATTGCGTTGGTCGAACTCGATGCCGGGCACCGCGACGACGCGTTGCGCGGCGGGTTGCTTCGCCTCGCCGCCCGAACGCCGACAACGAGCGTCGACACCTAGGCCAGCGATGCCAGACCGGATCGAACCAGATCCAGACTGGCGGCCACGATTTCACCGACGTCGCCGACACAACCGTTGCGTCCCCAATTCTCTACTGCCACAACGAGCGCGGCCGCAATCGCCGAGCCCGCCACCTCGGCAGCGAGATCGATCTCAGGGAGGTCGGGTTTGCGGTTCCTGACGAACTCGGCCAACACCGCAGCAAAAGACGACTGCACTACCCGTAAATGACTGGCGATACGGTCCGCGCTGATCAACTCGGCACGGGCGGTGGCGGCCTGCCGCACCACTTCAAGGTCGTGCGGGAAGGCAGCAACGCTGGCCAGGACCGCATCGAAGAGCGACTCGGACGCCGGACGCTGCGCCAGGGCTTCGGCCAGCCATTCCAACTGCGTCTCGTAGTCCTGGAAGAGCACGGCTTCCTTGGTTGAAAAATGCCGGAAGAAGGTGCGTTCGGTAACGCCGACCTCCCGCGCCAGCTCTGTCACGGTCACATTCGCGAATCCCTTGCTGGCAAAGCTTTTTAACGCAGCCTGGCGAAGCGCGTCATGCGTCGAACGTCGGCGTAGTTCGTGACGGTTGGTCGGCTTTCGGAGTAGCACGGTCATCTCACATCGATCGTATCGAACTTCTTCCAATTATGTCAGTACTGACATATTATTGTCCACTGTGACGGACTATGACGCAATCGTGGTGGGTGCCGGGCATAACGGGCTGACCGCCGCGGCGATTTTGCAACGCGCGGGCCTGCGCACGGTGTGTCTGGAAGCCAACACCTATGCGGGCGGAATGGCGGCGACTGTCGAGTTGATCGACGGCTTCCGGTACGAGATCGCGGGTTCGGTGCAGTTCCCCACCGCAAGCGAAATCACCAAAGATTTGGGCCTGGACACGCTGCCGGCCGTGGAGCCTGACGTGATGTCGACCAACATTGGCGAATCCGGCGAAGAGGCGATGGTCTTCTACCGCGACCCGATCCAGCTGATGACTCACCTCGGAGAAAAGCACGGCTTCGATGCCGTCACCGGAATGGCCGAACTGATCGGCTGGAGTCAGGGGCCCGCACGGGCACTCGGCCGCTTCGACGTACGCAAGCCGCCCAAGACCCTCGACGAAATGTATGCGTGCGCAATTAATGATGCCGAACGCCGAGCGATTCACGAGATGCTGTTCGGCTCGGCGATGGACGTGATCGACCGCTACCTGCCGAACAAGGATAAGCACACGGTCATGCGTGGAATGCTCGCGTTTCTGGCCGTCAACTCCACCTACCGCGGACCGTATACACCGGGCAGCGCGACCTGTTTGGCGTTCGCGCTGGCTGTACCTGACGACAGCACCGCCATGATGACCAAGCTCAAGGGCGGAATCGGCGCGCTCACCGAACACCTACTCGAACTGTTCGTCTCGCACGGCGGCGAGATCAGATTCCGCACGAAAGTCGAACAGATCCTCGTCGACCACGGGGCCGTGACCGGCGTGCGGCTGCGCGACGGGTCCACGATCTCGGCGCCGATCGTGGTCTCCAATCTGTCGCCGGACGTCACGCTCACCGAGTTCATCGCGCCCGAACATGTGCCGGCGGAGCTCGTCTCGCGGGTGTCCGGCCGTGACCACCGCGCCTCTTTCGTGCAAATCCACTTCGCTCTCGACGGGCTGCCCGAATTCGCCCCGCCGTACGAATTGTTGAACGAGGCGGGCATGCAACAGTCGATCGGCATCTTCGGCTCGCCAGAAGAGCAACAACTGCAGTGGGAGACCTGCCGTCGGGGCATCGTCCCGGACAATCCGTCGATGGGGCTGCAGATCCCGTCGGTGCACGACCCCAGCATGGCGCCGCCCGGGAAGCACGCCGCCAGCGCGTACGCGTACGCGTTCCCGGTGGAGGTCAGCCGCGACCAGCATGGGCACCTCAAAAACGAGATGGCACAGCGTGTTATCGACAAGATCAGCAGGTTCGCGCCGAACTTCAAGGATATCGTGATACGCCACATCACGTTTGCGCCTTACCACATGAACACAATGTTCGGCGCACCCGAAGGCGACTTCTGCCATGGGCTGTTGCATCCAGATCTGATGGGGCCCAATCGGCCCGGGCCCAGGGGCTTCCTCGACTTTCCCATTCCGATCGATGGCCTCTACCTGGGCGGCGCCGGATGTCATGGCGGCCCGGGCATTACCTTCATCCCCGGCTACAACGCCGCCTATCAGGCGATCGACGACGCGTCTTCAATGCGTCCACCGGCGGGATAGCCGCCCGCCCCGGGCTATTCCCGTTGTTCAGGGTTGACAGGCGGATTCGAGGGGAATGACCGGGCCGCCGGATTGCAGGGACAGCAGATACAGGTACGTCATGAGCGAATGTTCGCACCCAACATCGGACTTGACCAGAATTTTTGGCGGAAGCGGAACTAATCGGATCGGGTTCAGATCATACGGATTGAGCACGTGCTCATAGTCGACCGGAGGAGGTAACGCGGGGACGATGTCGAGGCGATTTGCGATCCGATAGGAGTTCTTGACCACCTGGTCGTAGGTGCTTGCGAACAGCGAATCCCCGGTGCGTGGACTGCCATAGGAATAGACGGCCGGATCGCTGAAAGCCGTGTTCGCCGCGACGTCAAGGGCGAGCAGTGTCGCAAGGGCTCCTCCCAGGCTGTGTCCGCAAATCGTCACGGAGCCGACGGGGTGGGGGAACGCAAGCTTCGCAAGTGCGTTGACCACGGTCGGCGAATTCGGCTGGGCGCCGGTCCTCAGGGACTCGTACATGGCGGTGAAGCCGTCTTCGGTTTGGCCGGCGCCGGCCAGGAACGGGCATGGCACCTGGAGGAAATCGGCGTCGTGAATCCACTCCTTTGTTCCTTCGGTACCCCGAATCGCGATCACCACATCGCCGGTTTGATCCACCTGACAGATCAGCCCGATGGAGACTTCGTCGTCGTCTCCGCTCGGGTTCATATCGGTCGCCAAATCGTTGGCGTAGATCGTCGTGACCACTGTGTGGTCGACACCCCCGGCACTCAATGCCTGACCGGCGGCATTCGTCAAATCACCGGGCGGTGTGTCGTAGGTTGCGTTGACGAGCTGGCCGAATTCTATTGCCTTCATTACATCTAACGTCGGCAGCATCGGCATAACGCACCCCGCACAGGTCCCTTCGAAAATATCCGCTCAATATTGTAAAGCCGCGACTCTCAGCCCCCGAATGTTCCGGTGAACTGGGCCTGCGCGGTTGCGGCGCCCGCAATCGTCTGCGCCGCTTGCGCACCGGCGAGCCCGGGCAGCTGGTAGTCGTTTGGCAGCTGGTAGAGCGTGAACCGGTAGTGGTGTGTTCCGGTGCCCGTCGGCGGGCAGGGCCCGGTGTAGGCGGGCTGGCCGGCCGTGTTCGGCAGAGTGGTTCCTCCAGCAGGAACCTGACCATCGCCGGTGCTGCCGGATCCGGGAGCGATTCCGATCACGATCCAGTGGATATACAGCCCATTGACGGCGTCCGGGTCGTCGACGACGAGTGCCGCCCCCAGCGGCGCCGACCACGTCAACGGCGGCGAAATGTCAGCGCCTTTGCAGGTGTATTGCACGGGTATCGCCGCACCGTTGCCGAACGCGGGACTGCTGATCGTCAGTGATCCGCCGGGCGCTCCCGCGACGGTCCCACCGTTGCTACCCAGGCCGACCAGCGCTGCGACAAGTGCCAGCGCCGCGACCGCCAACCCGATTCGGTGATGTGTCATAACACATTGTTGCTAACAGGGGTCCGGAAAGATAGCCGTCTCGCAAGGTCGGATGTCCAGCGTTCAGGGGTGGCGGGCTGCTTCCTGGGCGAGCTGTACGCGGGAGATCAGGCCGAGTTTGGTGTAGACGTGGGTGAGGTGGGTTTGCACGGTGCGCGGTGAGATGAATAGCCGTGTGGCGATGTCCTTATTGCCGAGCCCTTCGCTGACGAGGCGGACGACATCACGTTCGGTCAGCCGCGACCGCATCGGACGCGCGCGTGAATGCCGCCACAAAACTGTCACCCTCACCCTGCTCGACCGGGCGCACACCGTCATAGGCGGCCACGACATCACATACCACCTGGTTGAGCCGCGCGATCGCGGCCGTCATCACCTCGGCCTGGGTCTCCCACAGCCGCGTCGAACCCTCCACATCGGCCAACAGCAGCGTCACCTGCCCGTCGGCAAAAGCCCGCTCATGCCAAGATCGCTCCAGTCCACCAGCGGTTCATCCACGCGCGGTTCGATCTCGCTCATGCTAGCCAGCATGCGGCAACCGCGTGCGGCAAAACATCAGCGAAAATGCGCAGATTACAGCCGGTCGCACGCGTATCTACGAGCCCTAAACACGCAGTCGCGTTGAACGGTGTTGCACAGCATGGCAGTCACACACGTCCGTATGCCCGCGCTCCACAGTATTTGTATTTTATCGTCGCGGGCAGCGTGCCCCCGCACTGTAGCACTCGTGCTACAGTGCGGGGGTGACCAGAGAGATCACCCAACGTGAGCTGCGCAATAACAGCGGCGACATTATGCGCCAGCTCGACCAGGGCGAATCCTTCGTCGTTACCAGGAATGGGGTCCCAGTCGGCGAGCTATCCCCACTGCGTCGCCATCGATTCGTAAGTGCCCAGGCGGCCGTGGCGGCGTTCAGAGGCGCTCCACGCATAGAGTTCGACCGGTTGCGAGCAGACCTCGACCGGGGGGCCAGCCAGGAGCTCACTCCTCGTGGATGAGGCTGCGCGTGCATCGCGAGGCCTCATTGACACCTCCGTCGTGATCGACCTGGATCGCATTGACCCCGGGCATCTTCCAAGCGAACTGGCGATTAGCGCCCTTACCATGGCCGAGCTTGCGGCCGGCCCCCACGCGACGCGTGATACCGCCGAACGAGCGCGGCGTCAAGATCGCTTACAACGAGCCGAGGCCACCTTCGACCCGCTGCCGTTTGATGGTGACTCCGCCAGGGCTTATGGACGGATCTACGCAGCGATTGTCACGACCGGGCGGAAGGCGCGCGGCCCCCGGGCCGTCGATCTGTTGATCGCGGCCACCGCGGTGGCCGCCAACCTGCCGCTCTACACGCGCAACGTCGAGGATTTACGAGGCATCGAACACCTCCTGACCATCGTCGCTGTCTGACCAGACGAGTTCGGCCGAACACAGGCATGGGATCCATGCCGTAGCCGGCGCGAATCAAGGCACGAGCACAACCTTGCCGATGTTCTCCCGCGCCGCCAGAATGCGGTGCGCTTCGGGCGCCTCGGCGAAGGGCACGGCCGCATGGACGACGGGGGAGATGGTGCCGTCCGCGAGTGCCGTGGTCAGCGGTGCGATCCAGGGTTCGAGGGTGCCGCGGTCGTCCCACAACCGCAGCATGTTCAAGCCGATCACGGCCTTTGATTCCTGCAGCTGAGTAAGCAGGCTGAAGCCGCGCAGCATAGAAATTGCGTGGGGAGCCGCTCTGCGCAGCGAGCGTTTCTCGCCCTGCTGCATCGACGACAACCCGTAGGCGACAAGCCTTCCGCCGGGGCGCAGCAGATCGTAGGACCGCCGCAGCGACGTCCCGCCGAGTGCGTCCAGCACCAGGTCATATGGCGCGAGCCCCTTCCACCAGCCGTCCCTGCGATAGTCGATCGCGCGGTCCACACCCAATTCGGCCAGCTTGTGGTGTTTTCCCGGCGAGGCGGTGCCGTGCACCTCGGCCCCGGCTGCCTTCGCGAATTGAATGGCAGCGATGCCGACGCCCCCCGCCGCGGCGTGCACCAGCACCCGCTCGCCCGCACGCAGCGACCCGTAGCCGTGTAGCGCCGCCCACGCGGTCGCATAGTTGACCGGAACCGCGGCGCCCTGTTCGAAGCTCACGCCGTCGGGGAGCGCCACGGAATCACTGGCCGCGACATTGACGATTTCGGCGTAGCCACCGAATCGGGTGCCGGCCAGAACTCGCTCCCCGACGCGGCTCGGATCGACGCCGTCCCCGACCGCCTCGATGGTCCCGGCGACCTCATAGCCAACCACTGCCGGAAGTTTCGGCGCGTCTGGATACAGGCCGACGCGGGCGAGGTGGTCGGCGAAGTTCACCCCAGCGGCGCGAACGGCGACCCGCAGCTGGCCAGGGCCCGGCGGGGGTGGGCCTGGCCGCTGCTGCACCTGCAATACCGATGGGCCGCCATGTTTGGTGATGACGACTGCGCGCATGGTGAGGGTCATTCCAGCTCCTTTGCTGCCTCGGCGTTTGCGGCCGGCCGCGCACGCCTGTACTTCCCGAGCGGATGCAGCTACCCGCGAATCGTACTTTCGACAGTCCTCGGGGGCGCTACCTTCCTCTGGTGCATTTTGCGTGGGAGCAGCTCACCGACAGCGTGCATCGTTGCCGGCTGCCGTTCTGCGATGTCACCGTCGGGCTGGTGCAAGGCCGCACCGGAACGCTGCTCATCGACACCGGCACCACGATTGCCGAAGCGACCGCCATCGAACGCGACGTCCGGCTCATCGCCGGAGGCCCGATCACCCATGTTGTGTTGACGCACAAGCACTTCGACCATGTCCTGGGGTCTTCGCAGTTCACCGGAGCCGACATCTACTGTGCGCCCGAGGTGGTCGAATACCTCTCGTCGGCCACCGACCAGATTCGCGATGACGCACTGCATTACCGGGCCGACGCCGCGGAAATCGACCGCGCGATCGCGGCCTTGCGCCCGCCGCGGCGCGGAATTTACGAAGCCACCATCAACCTCGGCGACCGGACCGCAACCATCACCCACCCCGGCCGTGGCCACACCATTTCGGATCTGATCGTGGTGATACCGGCGCCTGACGATGACACCAGTCCGACGGTGGTGTTCACCGGTGATCTCGTCGAGGAGTCCGCAGACCCCGCGATCGACGCCGATTCCGACGTCGCGGCTTGGCCCACAACCCTTGATCGGGTGCTCGAGATTGGCGGACCGCACGCCATCTATGTGCCGGGGCATGGCAGGGTCGTCGACGCGGCGTTCATCCGTCGCCAGCGGGATTGGTTGTCACTCCGCGACCGATGATTCAACGCATCCGCCCGGGGATAGACTCGCATTCAGCAGAGAAATGCCGAAGAGGAAGCATAGGCGCATGGCCATCATCGAAACGGACACTGAGGTCCAAACGCCCTTCGAACAAGATGTCGCCGCCACGCAGCGATACATCGACGGCGCGCGTTTTGCCGGGATAACACGCCTCTTCACGGCCCGCCAAGTCGTCGAACAGCGCGGCACCATCCCCACCGACTACACCGTGGCGCGAGACGCGGCGGCGGCCTTCTACGAGCGCCTGCGCAAGCTGTTCGCGGTGAAAAAGAGCATCACCACGTTCGGCCCGTACTCACCCGGCCAGGCGGTGAGCATGAAGCGGATGGGCATCGAGGGCATCTACCTCGGCGGCTGGGCCACCTCCGCCAAGGGTTCCACCACTGAGGACCCGGGGCCCGACCTGGCCAGCTATCCGCTGAGCCAGGTGCCCGACGATGCCGCGGTCCTGGTGCGCGCCCTGCTCACCGCTGACCGCAATCAGCAGTACCAGCGGCTGCAGATGACCGAACCGCAGCGCGCCGCGGCCAAGGAGTACGACTACCGTCCGTTCATCATCGCCGACGCCGACACCGGGCACGGCGGTGATCCGCACGTGCGCAACCTGATCCGGCGCTTCGTCGAGGTCGGGGTGCCGGGATACCACATCGAGGATCAACGCCCGGGCACCAAGAAGTGTGGCCATCAGGGCGGCAAGGTGCTGGTGCCTTCGGACGAGCAGATCAAGCGCCTCAACGCCGCCCGCTTCCAGCTCGACATCATGCGGGTGCCCGGCATCATCGTCGCGCGCACCGACGCCGAGGCGGCGAACCTGATCGACAGCCGCTCCGACGAGCGCGACCAGGCGTTCCTGCTCGGGGCAACCAACCTGGGCATTCCTTCCTACAAGGGCTGTTTCCTGGCGCTGGTGCGGCGTTTCTACGAGCTCGGCGTCAAGGAACTCAACGGTCACCTGCTCTACGCGCTTGCCGACGGCGAGTACGCCTTCGCCAACGCGTGGCTTGAGCGACAAGGGATCTTGGGGCTGGTCTCCGAAGCCGTCAACACCTGGCGGGAGAACGGGAAGGACTCGATCGACGACCTGTTCGACCAAGTCGAATCCCGGTTCGTGGCCGCCTGGGAAGACGATGCCGGGCTGATGACCTACAGCGACGCCGTGGCAGAGGTCCTCGCGTTCGGTGTGAGCGAGGGCGAGCCGGCGAGCTTGAGCCCGGAGGAGTGGCGGAAGTTCGCCGCCCGGACGTCGCACTACGCAGCCCGGGAGAAGGCCAGGGAGTTGGGCACGGACCCGCCGTGGGACCCCGAGCTTGCGAGGAGCCCCGAGGGCTACTACCAGATCCGCGGCGGCATTCCGTATGCGATCGCGAAGTCGCTCGCGGCGGCACCTTTCGCCGACATCCTCTGGATGGAGACCAAGACGGCGGATCTCGCCGACGCCAAGCAGTTCGCCGACGCGATCCACGCCGAGTTCCCCGACCAGATGTTGGCCTACAACCTCTCGCCGTCGTTCAACTGGGACACCACCGGCATGACCGATGAGGAGATGAAGCAGTTCCCTGAGGAGCTCGGCAAGATGGGCTTCGTCTTCAACTTCATCACCTACGGCGGACACCAGATCGACGGCGTCGCCGCCGAGGAATTCGCTACCAACCTCAGGCAGGACGGCATGCTGGCGCTGGCTCGCCTGCAGCGCAAGATGCGCCTGGTCGAATCCCCTTACCGCACGCCGCAAACCCTGGTCGGTGGGCCGCGAAGCGATGCTGCGCTGGCCGCGTCGTCGGGCCGCACGGCGACCACCAAGTCCATGGGCGCGGGTTCCACCCAGCACCAGCATCTCGTGCAGACCGAGGTGCCGAAGAAGCTGTTGGAGGAATGGCTGGCGATGTGGAGCGAGTACTACCAGCTGCCGGAGAAGCTGCGCGTGCAACTGCGCCCGCGACGCGCCGGATCCGACGTGCTTGAACTCGGCATCTATGGCGACGGCGACGAGCCGCTCGCCAACGTGGTCGTGGATCCCATCAAAGATCGGCACGGCCGCAGCATCCTGCAGGTGCGCGACCAGAACACGTTCGCCGAGAAGCTACGGCAAAAGCGCCTGATGACGTTGATCCACCTGTGGCTGGTGCACCGCTTCAAGGCCGACGCGGTGTATTACGTCACCCCCACCGAGGACAACATCTATCAGACCGAGAAGATGAAGTCGCACGGCATCTTCAGCGAGGTCAATCAGGACGTGGGCGAGATTATCGTTGCCGAGGTGAACCGCCCGCGCATCACCGAACTGCTCAAGCCCGATCGTGTGGAGCTGCGGAAGTTGATCACCAAAGAGGCGTAGCCGCGCATCAGGGCGGCGGTTGCGTCGGCTCTGCATGATCATTGAGACTCATCCTGACCGTGAACGACCGGTGCATTCGGGTTATGGTTCTTCACAACTCGACTTGCAAGGGGACTTCAATGGCGAAGCTCAGGTTCGGATATTTCATCGCCCCCTTCCACCGCGCGGGCACCAATCCCACGCTCGCGTTGCAACGCGACCTTGAGTTCATCGAACATCTGGATGCGGTCGGCTTCGACGAAGTGTGGTTGGGCGAACATCACTCGGCCGGCAGCGAGATCATCAGTTCACCGGAGATCTTCATCGGTGCCGCATCGCAACGCGCCAAGCGGATCAAGTTCGGTACCGGAGTCACCTCGCTCTCGTACCACAACCCGCTGTGGGTGGCGGACCGGTTGATGCTGCTCGATCACCTCACGCACGGCCGAGTGATCGGTGGTGTAGGTCCGGGCTCACTGCCGTCGGATTCCGCGATGATCGGGCTGACGCCCACCGACACCCGCGAGCTACTGGAGACCAACCTCGACATCGTTGTCCGGCTGCTGGCGGGGGAGACGGTGAGCGCCAAGACCGCCACCCACCAACTGGTCGACGCCCGTTTGCAGCTTGCCCCGTACTCCGACGGCGGCATCCCGCTGGCGGTGGCCGCGGTCGCCTCACCGACCGGTGCGCGGCTGGCCGGCAAGCACGGCATCGGTCTGCTTTCCATCGGGGCCACGCTGACCATCGAAGGTTTCAACGCGCTTTCCTACCACTGGGACATCGTCCAAGAGCGAGCGGCGGTATTCGGCACCCAGGTCGACCGCAAGAACTGGAGCCTGGTCAGCCTGTTCCATATCGCCGAAACCGAAAAGCAGGCCCGCGAAGACGTGAGGTTCGGCATGGTGCCATGGTTCCGATACTTCCAGAAGGTTGCCGCGTTCCCGCAGATGGAGATGCCGGGTGAGCAGATCGACGAGATGATCGACGTCATCAATAACAATGGAGCGGGCGTGATCGGTACACCCGAGCAAGCGCGGGCACAGGTGCAGCGGATCTGGGATCAATCCGGCGGCTTCGGCTGCCTGCTGCACATGGGCCACGAGTGGGCCAATCCCGCGGCGACCAAACGCTGCGCCGAATTGTTCGCCGCCGAAGTGATACCGCACTTTCAGGGCCAGGCGCAGCCCACACTGGATGCGGCGGCGCGCGCCAGCGATCGGCGGGAGGGTCTCGCGCAGTCTCAGAACGACGCCGTCGCGCACATGACCAAGAAGTACGAAGACGAGAAACGATCTACTAATCCCGCCTGAGCAGCCTGCAGTCCTACGACTTCGCCTGGTGAGGAATGCCGGTGAGGATGATCTCCCCGGCACGCCGAGGCACTTCGGCGATCAATGAGAACAGGGCGGTGCGCTTGGGGACTCGTACGTGGCGTCGGTCTTTCTGCACTGCCCTGACGACCTCTTCGGCCACCCTCTCCCTGGGGACCTTCACCCCGGCACGCAGACGGTAAGCCCGCTCGAACGATTTGGCCGTCGGCTCGTAATCCTCAGTGTGCGCAAGCATCTCGGTGAGGACGGGTCCGAGTTCCACGAGAGTCGTACGGATTGGTAACCCGCGGAAGTCAGCTCGCAACCCCGCTGTGAAGTGGGACAGCGCCGCCTTCGATGCCGAATAGATCACGAGGCCGGGGAATACGATTGAGCCTGCCCCAGAGGAGATATTGACGATGTGACCGCCACCACGACGAAGCATGCGGGGGATGGCTTGCCGGCATAGTTCGGCCGGGGCAAGGTAATTGACCTCAGTGACTTGGCGTAGTTCGTCGCCCGAAGCGTCGGCGAAGCCGCCGGGGGTGCCGAGGCCGGCATTATTCACCAGGACGTCGACCGGCCCGACTTCGTCTTCGACCCGCGGAATGAGGGTCGCGACCTGCGTAGGGTTCGACAGGTCAGCGGGGTGGGCTGTGCCTTCGAGCTCGGCCGCCAGCGTCTGAATGGCGTCTTCGCTCCGGGCGACGAGTGCCACGACGGCCCCGGCGTCTGCGAAGGCGTGGGCGAGGGACTCGCCAATTCCCCGCGATGCCCCGGTAATCAGCACGCGCTTTTCCTGCAATTGCATTCTCGGGAGCCTACGCACGGTGCGCCCGAGCTCATATACCCGCGACAGCCACTTCTCAGCCAGCAGCTAGCAGGGAGGAGCAGAACATAGATATGACCACCACGGCCCCCTTTCAGCACCCCTCCCAGGTCCACACCATCAACACGGTCGGCGCGCGGCGTCAGCAATTGCGGTCAATGCAGCAGATTTTCGCCTGCACAGCGGCCCTCGCCGTGCTGGCGATCTTCGACGCCGCGCGGCCCGACACGACGGCACCGGTGCTGAATTCGGCATCCGTGCACCTGGTCGATCTGGCCGTTACCGCGCCGGCCACCGGCCCGTCCGGCCTCGAATTCCCGCAGACCCCACCGAACCCTGCCGGTGGTGGCTTTGCGGCCGATACCAACGACGACAACGAGGCCCAACTACAGCAACAGCTGGCGCAGCAAGAGATGCAGCAGGCCGAACAACAGGCCGAGGAACAGAACGAGGCGGCCCAGCAGCAGGCCCGCCAAGACGAGCTACAGGGTCAGCAAGTCGAGCAACAAGCCGGACAATAGACCCGAATCAAAGCATGGCGGTCGCCTGGTGCGGCCGCCATGCGCCCATTTCGAATGGTTTGATCCGGTCGTGTCTACGCAGGCCCTCCACACAGTTCCGTCTGGTACCTGGCGTAGGCGCGCCCCCCAAGCAGCTTCAACACCGTTCTAAGCGCGAAGGGCAACGCGGCATCGAAACGCCGCCGTTCATCGGGTGTCGCGTCGCGCAGCAGGACGCCTGCATACGCCAGCGCAAACCAGAGGTTTCTTGGGTTGACATAGGCCGCACCGCGATCGATGAACGCCTGCCATTCCTCTGGAGCGATGTATTCACCAATGAGTGGGACGACCAGCTGTTCTTCGTAATCGAAGTGTTCGTTTGCATCCACCGACAACTGGGCGACGGCAGAACTGAGCTGCTCCGCCAGCCGCGGCTCGGCAGAGCCCGACCATGACGGACGGAGCGACTGAATGTTCCCAATTAGCTTGGCAATGCCGACGTGCTCATCCTTCGCACGTTGAATCTCATGGTCGCAGATTGGAATTCGCTCATATAGCGTCGGCCACAACAACGCGTCCTCAGCGGCATGGTGGTGATGCAACACCAGGATCATGTTGTCGAGATAATTCCCGACGAATCGGGATCGCTTTGTGTCGCCAGGCGAGACGGCACGGATCAGACCGGGCAGATTCCCAAACTCCACGCGGAAGGCGCGGTGAATCATCGCCATCTGGAATGGATCGCTCCGCATACCGACTCTCCCTTCTAGCCCCGACCGCCAATTCTTTCTGCGGTTAGCCAGGTTGTCGTGAGTAGTCGGCTACGCGTTCTTCGTCGCCCAGCTTCGGGCGACAGAGGGCACGCGGAATCCTTCGCATTCCAAAGCGACTACTGCCTGCCGCTGTTGGACTCGCGCTCGGCCGCCTTGACTAGACGGCCGACGATAAACTTGATCGCCCCGCCCAGCGAGGCCCGCATCACTGGTCCCGTCCCAGACACACCTTCGATGAACGAGCCCGTCCACCGGATGTCGGCACCGCCGCTCGCATTCGGCGTAAAGACCACTTCGCTGTAGTAGTCCTTCGCCGGGCTCGCGGGTGCAACTAGCGTGTAGGCGTGCCGGCGGTCCGGCTCGTACACGACGATCTCCTCCTGCACGAGCATGGGCCACATCCCGATCTTGCGAATAGCGCCGACGCCGCCGGGCGATGGGTCACCTTGTCGCGCCCAACTCGACTGAACGACCATCGGCTTGGCCCAGGTCGACCAGTTGGCGCCATCCGCCACAAGCCGGAACAGCGTCGCGGCAGGGGCGCTAGTGGTGCGGTTGATCTCGAACGAAAACTTCCGACCCGACATACCCGACTCCTGATAGACCGCGAACTTACGCCAATGGCACCTCCGCGTAACCCTACCGCCCGCTAAATAATCC
>Ga0209068_10000668_pt1 | contig 18143 bp, 16 predicted proteins | sample ColStrG_CSR_2012_FD_187200 | JGI IMG/M metagenome (GOLD analysis project Ga0209068, IMG submission 187200) | Freshwater sediment microbial communities in response to fracking from Pennsylvania, USA - Cold Stream Run_MetaG_CSR_2012 (SPAdes)... | ecosystem: Environmental > Aquatic > Freshwater >... | reverse complement strand
CGAACCCTACGGGCATGACAAGGCCAAGGTGTCGTCCGCCTTCATCAAGTCGCTTAGCGGTAAGCCGGACGGCAAGTTGATCCTCGTGACGGCGATCAATCCGACGCCGGCTGGTGAAGGCAAGACCACGACCACCGTCGGCTTGGGGGATGGCCTCAACCGCATCGGCAGGAAGGCGGCGATCTGCCTGCGCGAGCCTTCGCTGGGACCCTGCTTTGGTGTCAAGGGCGGTGCGGCGGGCGGCGGCTACGCGCAAGTCGTGCCGATGGAGGACATCAACCTCCACTTCACCGGCGACTTCCACGCCATTACATCGGCGCACAATCTGCTCTCAGCGCTGCTCGATAATTCGATGTACTGGGGCAATCCGCTGGCTCTCGATCCGCGCAAGATCGCCTGGCGCCGGGTCATGGACATGAATGACCGCAGTTTGCGCGAGATCGTGATCGGGCTCGGCGGCGGCGGCAACGGAGCGGCGCGCGAGACGGGTTTTGACATAACGGTCGCCTCGGAAGTCATGGCCATCCTGTGCCTTGCCAACGACCGGGCCGATCTGGAAAAGCGGATCGGCCAGATCATCGTCGGCTACAACCGCGACAAGAAGGCCGTCACCGCCAAGGATCTGAAGGCCGACGGCGCCATGACGGTGCTGTTGGAAAAGGCCATCCAGCCCAACCTCGTGCAGACCCTCGAAAACAATCCCGCGTTCATTCACGGCGGCCCGTTCGCCAACATCGCCCATGGCTGCAATTCGGTGATCGCCACCAAGACCGCCCTGAAGCTGGCCGACTACGTGGTGACCGAGGCCGGATTTGGCGCGGACCTCGGCGCGGAAAAGTTCTTTGACATCAAGTGTCGCCAGGCGGGTCTGACGCCGTCGGCGGCGGTGATCGTTGCCACCATCCGGGCATTGAAAATGAACGGTGGCGTGACCAAGAACGATCTCAGCAAGGAGAATGTAGAGGCGCTGACCAAGGGCTGCGCAAATCTGGGCCGCCACATCGAGAATGTGAAGAGCTTTGGCGTGCCAGTCATAGTTGCCATCAACCGCTTCATCACCGATGGCGACGCCGAAATTGCCGCGGTGAAGGCCTACGCCAAGAGCCAGGGCGTCGAAGCCGTGCTCTGCGAGCACTGGGCCAAGGGCTCGGCGGGTACGGAGGAGTTGGCGCAAAAAGTCGTGGCGCTGATCGACAAGCAGCCGGCCGCATTCGCGCCCCTCTATCCTTCCGAGCTCACTCTCTGGGACAAGATCAACACGATCAGCCGCAAGATTTACCGGGCCGACAAGGCGACCGCGGACAAGAAGATCATGGACCAGCTTGGCGCCTGGGAGGCGGCTGGTTTTGGCAGGCTGCCAGTGTGTATGGCCAAGACACAGTATTCCTTCACCACCAATCCGGACCTGCGCGGCGCGCCCACGGGCCACACGGTTTCGATCCGCGAAGTGCGGCTGTCGGCGGGTGCCGGCTTCATCGTTGCCATCGCTGGCGAGATCATGACGATGCCGGGCCTGCCAAAGGCGCCCAGCGCCGAAGTGATCCGCTTCAACGAGGCGGGCCAGATCGAGGGATTGTTCTAGCGCGGCCGCTTGGCTCCGGATCCTGATTCGAGGTCATCTCGCGGCGGTTGGCGAAAAGAACGCTGTGTTGGCGGTGATGGCCGCGAGCACCTGGGATATTGTCATGGTCTCGGACTCGATCGCGCGTTTTGGAGCTGGCCGTGTTCAAGGCAACCCACCCAATTCTTGGCACCCGGGACATATTGCGGGCGGTCCGGTTCTACACCCAGCAGCTTGGCTTCGGGCTGGCCTTGAGGGACAAGGCCGATCCGCCGAATTATGTGGGTTTTCGTCGCGACGCGGTGGAACTCCACATGCAGTTCCAGTTCGAGCATGAAATGGGCGCCATCCGCCTGAGGTTTCTGGTCGAGGACCCAGACGCGCTCTTCAGCGAATACCGCCGGCGCGGCGTCGAGTGCACCGCCGATGGCATTCGGGATACCGCTTGGGGGACGCGCGAATTCGCCCTGTATGATTTGGATCGCAACGCCTTGACCTTCTACCGGAACCTGGCAAGCGCCGAGATGAGACCGCGATCGCCGTAGTCTGGCCTTGCGCGGAGCAGCGTTTCCGCCATTGCAATGTCAGGTGACATGGGACAACCATCGGCCGGCTTGGCGCAGGGCCCAAGCTCGATTTCCGCCCGCCATCATCTCGTTATCCCACGAGGTCTTCGGGCTTCTTGAGCGAGAGAGGCCAGAAATCGGTGCCAAACCGCGCGTCAAGCGACCAGTTGCCAGCGCCGCCAGCGGCCAGGAACAGAAACCCGCCGGCGAGGCCGAAGTCCTTGCCGAACTGGATGAGTTCGTTCCCATCGGCGAAATCGTGGTGGAACAGAACAGCGGTCAGCAAGCAGAAGCCGCAAAAGCCGAGTGAGATGAGGCGGGTCAGAAGGCCGGCAATGATCATCAATCCACCGGCGGCCTGGAAGAGAGCCGTGGGCCAAAGCAGAGCCCCGGGCACTCCGAACTGCTCCATGTAAGCGATGCTGTCGGCCGGAAACCGGGCAAGCTGAGTTGCGTCGTGGACAAAGAGCCAGGCGATGAAAATGCGCCCTGCAAGGAGGCCGAAACTGCCAAGTGTGTGCACGGTACATCCTCTCCGTCGCCAAAGTCCGCACGGACCATGCAGAAACCGGGCGCCCACCTCGACGCGGCACTGGCGCCGACTATCGCGGATTTCGGCGCCGCCGCTCGGTTGCCGCCGTGTTGAGCGACCCGCGCGGCGGCCGCCGAAGCCGGTCGACCGGTTCATTGGTATCGCTGATGGGCGCTTTCATGGCACAAAGCCGAGCTGAGCAAGCCCGCGCCGCCAATCAAGGGCATGATTTTATTGGTGAGCCGGGCGGGGATCGAACCCGCGACCACCTGATTAAAAGTCAGATGCTCTACCACTGAGCTACCGGCCCGATTGCCCTGTCCTGCGGCATAGACCATGCTTCTTCCGCGGCTGTCAATTCACCCGGGATGGGTTCGCTGGAGCACGCGCTGACCGCGCCGGTCCCCAGATTGGTGAGATCGAGCCGGCCGAATCCGGGAAAGGGGCCAAAACCGGCCGCAGCTCAGAAGAGCCTCCAACGGCGTTCCACCAGCCAGCCGCCCATCACCGTCAGGCCACCGCCACAAATGATCAAGACACTGAAAAGCCGCTCTCTGTAAAGCGTTCCTACATTGGGTACTGCAATTGCGTAGATTGTAACAATGGCCAGGCAAAAGAGCACAGTCGGCAAGAGCGCGCGCGCAGATCGCGAGACTGCCGCGCCCAGACAGATCGAAAGTAGGCAGGTATAGTAGAAGAGCATTTCGACAGTTGAGGCAGCGGCCGCGACCGAGCCTCCATGATCCCGATTTTTCGACAGCCAGGCATCGGGAAATGGTGCCAACATCCCAATTTGCAGGGCGCGAGGCGTGTAGGCAAGGACATCAAGCGCATCTTCCAGCTGAACGTTGGCGTCGATATTGCTGGCCGCCTCAGGCGCGACTTGCAGGAAATGTTTGCGTGTGCCCGCCAGAATGCAGGCCTCGGTCTCCAGGCTGCGCGGCAACCACCAGATGGCGGTCGCCACGGCGGGGGCCTGGCAGAGAGCTTCGTAATTGTCCCGCTCGATTGTCGCGGTCAAGAACCGCGAAGTGGCCACAAGCAGGCCAATGGCCAAGCTCAACGCCAGCGCAAGTCTCCCCCAATCGAGATTGAATTTCTTGGCCTCAACCAGCCGAATTGCCAGCATCGCCGCCGAAAGCACAATCGCCGCCGCGAGGATCATGGATAAAAGATAGGGGCGGACAATGAAGACCAGCACCGCACCGAGGATCAAACACGCCGCCGCCAGACCCACTTTGAGCCAGCGAACGGAGCGCAGCGTGTTGTCGCGAACCAGGTGAAACGAAAAAAGGATGCAAAAGATCCCCAGGATGGCCAACGGATCCTTATGGGCAATGGTCGCGGTCAGAATGGACGAGGGTAGCAAGGCCATCAGAATCGCGGGCAGATAATACGTTGGGCGGCCGCCAAGGGCGGCGCGGACCAGCTTGTCGAGAACGATGGCGCTCGATGCGTGAATCGCCGAGAGCAGAGGGACGACGACCATTGGCGACGAAACGCCCGTCACGTAATAGAGCGCGGCGCTGATGCCTGCGGGGGCCTGGCCCTGCGGCCAGGGCTCCCAGGCCCGCCAGCCATCGAGCCGCATTTTGGCAAGAAGATCAGTGGCGATGACGTGAAAACCGGCGGAATCGATGGCGATCGTGGCAAGCGTCGCGGGAATCAGCAGCCAAATGGCGGTGCTGACCAGCAAGAACCAGCTGAACAGGCAACACCAGACTTCGATGGCAGGGGCGCTGTCCAGGTTCGTGAGCCAAGCCGACGTGCGGCTGGCGAGCCCAAATCTCTTGCCGGCGGGCTCGTCAGCGGCCAAACAAAAGGCTTCCAATTGTCGTTTCGCCGTCATGGAAAATTGGGTGTCCACGTTGAAAAGCAGTGGGTACCAGCATTTCCTCGCAGACGACAGTGCGCCAGGGTCAAGATCTGTGGGTTAAGCGCGACCTGTTCGCGCACGGGTTGGACGCTGTCGCGGGATGGGGCCGCAACGGAACACCCTGGCGGCTTACTTCACCCCTAATTTCTTTTGCAGGCTGGACGAACTCGTTGTGTATTGGAACACGACTTTCTTGTCCGGATACACGATCTTGCTGGCGCCCTGGGCCATCAGCGCGGCCTCGTGAAAGCCAGACAGAATGAGTTTCAATTTGCCTGGATAGTGGTTGATGTCGCCAATGGCGAAGATGCCCTTTTCGCTCGATTGAAACATCTGCGTATCGACCGGGATCAAGTTCTGCTCCAGGTTGATACCCCAATTGGCGATCGGGCCAAGCTTCATGGTGAGGCCAAAGAACGGCATCATGCGGTTGACCTGGAGCTCTGCCTCGCTGTTGTCGGTGTGCCGCACCGTGACACCAGACAGCTCTGCTCTTGCGCCATGCAGCGCGGTCACCTGGCCAATCTCCAGCTTGATCTTGCCCGCGGCGACCAGCTCTCGCATGTCATTCACGGATTTGGGCGCGGCACGAAAATCGTCGCGGCGATGGAGCAAGGTCAGGCTTTTGGCGACCTTCTGGAGGTTCAGGGTCCAATCGAGGGCGCTATCACCGCCGCCGACGATGAGGACGTCCTTGTCCCGGAACTGCTCCATCCTGCGGACGGAATAGAACACGCTGGTGCCCTCATAGGCTTCGATCCCGGTCAGGGGAGGACGCTTGGGCGTGAACGAGCCGCCGCCGGCCGCGATCACCACGACCTTGGCGCGAAAAGCCGTTCCGGCATCGGTCGTTACGCTAAAGTGGCCGTCGGCTTCGCGCTTCAGCGCCTCGATCTGCTGGTTGAAGTGAAACACGGGCTTGAACGGCTTGGCCTGGGCCATCAGCGCGTCGGTCAGCGCCTGCCCGGTGACGATGGGAAGCGCGGGGATATCGTAAATCGGCTTCTCTGGATAAAGCTCGGTGCACTGGCCGCCCGGCCGATCGAGGATGTCGACGACATGGGCGCCGATATCGAGCAGCCCCAATTCGAAAACCGCAAACAGGCCGCAGGGGCCAGCGCCAATGATCAGGGCGTCAGTCTCGATCGGGCCGGAATGCCCATTGTCGTCAGCGGACATGCGATTGTGCTCCTGAAAATGTTCGCCGCATGTAGCTAGGCAACTGGCCGCCACGCAAGCACCGCGGCCGATATGGGATTGCGGCCATTCGGGCGCGGGGCCAGTGTCATTTCACCAATGGCGCTGCCAGCAAGTGGAAAATTGCGCGCTTTGACGCCCGCTCAGGCCTGTTTTTCCGGAATTCGCACCACCAGCCCGTCAAATTCCGGCTTCACCTTGATCTGGCAGGAGAGCCGGCTGTTGGGGCGCGTATCGAATGCGAAATCCAGCATGTCCTCCTCCATTTGCGAGGGCTCGCCCGTCTTTGGCGTCCAGGCCGCGTCCACATAGACGTGGCAGGTCGCACACGCGCAAGCGCCGCCGCATTCCGCCGTTATTCCCGGTACGGAATTGCGGATGGCCATCTCCATCACCGTGAAGCCTGCCTCCGCGTTTACCTCGTGGGCCGTGCCGTTGTGTTCGATATAGGTGATCTTGATCATAAAGTGATGGGCTTCCTGGGGGCGGGACGGGCCTCTATAGGGCACATCACGCCGGCTAGGAAGCCTGACTTATCTGCGCAACACCGTTAACGGCCAGGTATGCCGAATAAAGCGATGTGGTGCCGCAAATGAACAGCCGGTTGAGCCGTGGCCCGCCCCAGGCGACATTGGCGACCAACTCGGGGATCTTGATCTTGCCGATAAGGGTGCCGTCGGGCAGGTAGCAATGCACGCCATCGGCCGCACTGGTCCAGATACGGCCGTCGATATCGAGGCGGAAGCCGTCGAACAGGCCGGAGGTGCAGGTGGCCCACACCTCGCCGCCGCTGATCGTCTTGCCATCGGCCGAAACGGTGAACCGGCGAATATGCTTTGGGCCGTTCTCCTTGTGGGTGACGCCGGTGTCGGCGATGTAAAGGAATTTCTCGTCGGGCGAGAAAGCGAGCCCGTTGGGGCGCACGAAGTCGTTTGCGACACGGGTGACGGAACGGGTGGCAGGGTCGATGCGATAGACATGGCAGCCATCCTGCTCCATCGGCCGCTTTTCACCCTCGTAGTCTATGTCGATTCCGTAAGCGGGGTCGGTGAACCAGACCGAGCCGTCGGATTTCACGACGACATCGTTGGGCGAATTCAGCTTCTTGCCGTCATGGCTGTCCGCCAGAATTGTAATACGGCCGTCGAGTTCGGTGCGGCTTACCCTGCGGCCGTGATGTTCGCAGGTGACCAGGCGGCCCTGGCGGTCGACGGTGTTGCCATTGGAATTGTGCGAGGGAGAGCGGAACACGCTCACCGAGCCGTCGGTCTCATCGAACCGCATCATCCGGTTATTGGGAATGTCCGACCAGATCAGATAGCGCCCCGCCGGGAACCAAGCCGGCCCCTCGCACCAGCGCGCGCCAGTCCACAGCCGCTCGACGCGGGCATGACCGACAAAAAGCGATTGGAAGCGCTTGTCGATGACCTCGAATGCGGTGCCCTCAAGCTGGCCGTGGAACATGGCGTCGTCTCCCCTGTTTTTCGTTTCTAGGTGACCGGAGTCAGCAGCGGCTTGCCGGCAAAATGGGCCGCGATATTGTCGCGCATGAGCTGCCCCATCGCGGCCCGCGTCTCGCGCGTGGCGCTGCCGACATGGGGGATCAAAACGACGTTGTCCAGGGCTATGAAGCGCGGGTTGATCTTGGGCTCGTTGAGGAACACATCCAGCGCGGCGCCGGCGATGGCTTTGCGTTCCAGGGCCTCCAGCAGGGCCGCTTCGTCGACCACCGAGCCGCGCGCGACATTGATGAAGACGCCTTTTGGGCCAAGCGCCTTGAGCACATCTGCGGAAATCAGCTTGGCGGTGCCGGCGCCGCCCGCGAGCGTCGCGATCAGATAATCTGTCCGCGCCGCCAGGTCAGTAAGCGACTTCACATAGGTGTACGGCTGGTCGGGCTGGGCGGATCGGCCGAAGTAGGAAATCGGCATATCGAACGCGGCGGCGCGCTTGGCCACGGCCTTTCCGATCCGCCCTAGCCCAACGATGCCCGCCCGCTTGCCGTAAAGCCGCGTCGACAGGGGCATGTTTCCCTTGTCGCCCCAGGTGCCGTCACGCACATAGCGGTCGCCCTTGGCGATATCTCGCGCAAACGCGAGCATGAGCGCCAAGGCGAGGTCGGCCACGTCTCCGGTCAGCACGTCGGGAGTGTTGCTGACTTTGACCGAGCGGGCCCGGCAAGCCGCCAGATCGACCCCATCAACGCCCACGCCATAGATCCCGATCATCTCCAGGCGCGGAAGCGCGGCGATGAGTTCGCCGCTGACGCCGAGATCGCCACGCGTGGCAATGGCACGGATGGTGCTCCCGTGTTCGCGCAGGAACGACGTCTTGTCGTCCGCCTCCCAAAGACGACGTACCTGGTAGCTGGCCTCGAGCAATTCGATGTCGCCAGGTGGATAAGGGCCGATGACGAGGACGGCGGGGCGGGTCAAGGGGCGTCTCCGGCAATTTCTTGCAATTGGCAACAGTGCTGCGACCCGCGGATAGTTACCGCCGGCTGGTGGCACGTCAAGACGCGCGAACCGAAGGTGCCGTCCTGGCCACGGCATTTGCCGCATCCGCCTTGATCCGCGCGACCATCGAGGCAAGGCCGTTCGAGCGTTGTGGCGTCAGGTGCTCCTTCAGCCCAAGTTTGTCGAAAACGGCCAACGGGTCCGACGCCAAAACGGACTTTGCAGTCTGCCCCGACAGCAATTCGATCAGGATCGCCACCAGGCCCTTGACGATGTGCGCGTCGCTGTCGCCGCGGAATGTGATCACGTTCGTGCGCGGGTCGATCTCGGTCAGCAGCCAAACCTGGCTCGCGCAGCCGCGCACCTTGTTGGCGTCGGTGCGGGCGATCTCGGGCAGCGGCGGCAAGGCACGGCCAAGTTCGATGACGTAGCGGTACTTGTCCTCCCAGTCATCCAGAAGCTCGAAGTCGGAGGTGATGCTCTCGATTGACATTCCCAGTGTCTACCTTGCCGCCAGAGTGGCAAGAAACCCCGGCAGGTCGTCCGTGCGGTGATGAATGTGCGCGGGAGGTGCGTCGCCCCAGGTTTTGACCTCCCGGTAGATCGGGTGGTCGTCGAGGTGCGAATGAACCAGCACCGTGATCATGCCGCGCGCGTGCGCCGGCTCAAGGTTCTGCGGCAAGTCCTCGAACATCGCCGCCGTGCTCCCATCGATGGCGTGCGATGCAAAGAAGCTGGCGAAGGCCTCATCGCGCGGCTTGGGGATGTAGTTGGCATCGGCGATGTCAAATATTTCCTCGAACAATTGCCCGGTTCCCTGCCGCTCCAATACCCGTTGCGCGTGCCGGCGCGATCCGTTGGTGAAGATGACCTTGCGGCCCGGCAGTTTTTCAAGCGCCTCGACCAGATCGGGGGCGGCGGGCACGGGGCTGTAGTCAATGTCGTGAACGTGGTCGAGGAAGCGCTCGGGGACGATCTTGTGTTCAATCATCAGCCCGGCGAGGGTGGTGCCATGCTTGTGATAGAGCTGCTTCTGCAACTTTTTCGCCTCCACCGGCTCGAGACCTAGGAGTTCGCCGACAAAGCCGGTCATCCGTTGATCGATTTGCGCGAACAGGTCGCACCGTGACGGGTAAAGCGTATTGTCGAGATCGAACACCCAGCAGCGAACGTGGTCGAAGCAGGCGCAGTCAGTTTCGCGGGTCCGGTCGCAGCGCGTCATGGTTGATCCTCGGTCAGGGCCGATCAGATTAACAGATTTCCGGGCCCTTTGCCGCAATGCCGCTTAACCAATATTGGCAATTGAGCAGCCGTTCGCGCCTTGGCACTCAAGTCGGCGAGTGCTAAAATTGCCTTGACAGCACCGCGTTTGGCGAGCTATCCATCCGTTGCTAGCACTTGCACAAGCAGAGTGCTAGCGCCCCCAACAGTTATGTAGTGACGGGTTCATGCTGCCTTATCGCTTCGCGCTCGGTTTCTCCATCGGTTGCGTTGGCGTGACGGTATTGCCTGGAGCCGTCCGGCATTAAGGAGAACCCCCAATGGCCGTGAAATTCCGTCCGTTGCACGACCGCGTTGTCGTCAAGCGCCTCGACGAGGACAAGAAGACCGCCGGCGGCATCATCATCCCCGACAGCGCCACCGAAAAGCCGATGCAGGGCGAAGTCATCTCCGTCGGCCCCGGCGCCCGGGATGAGGACGGCGACCGCGTGGCCCTCGACGTCAAGGCCGGCGACATCATCCTGTTCGGCAAGTGGTCGGGCACGGAAGTCAAGATCGAGGGCGAAGAGCTCTTGATCATGAAGGAGTCCGACATAATGGGCGTGATCGAAGGCAAGGCAGCCGTCAAGAAGGCGGCGTAAGGGAAGTTGGGCAGCGGTTCGCGGGCAGCAGGCATCGGGTAAGAATCCCGGCCAGTCTTCTCGCACTCGAACCTCCTGCTGCCCGCTGCCCGTTGCCCGCTTCCCCTTTAACCATTTCCCCCAAATAAACAGGAGCCACTCACATGGCAGCCAAGGAAGTCCGTTTCTCCGCCGAAGCCCGCGAGCGCATCTTGCGCGGCGTCGACACTCTTGCCAACGCCGTCAAGGTGACGCTCGGTCCCAAGGGCCGCAACGTCGTCATCGAGAAGTCGTTCGGCGCTCCCCGCTCGACCAAGGACGGCGTCACCGTCGCCAAGGAAATCGAACTCGAGGACAAGTTCGAGAACATGGGCGCGCAGATGGTCCGCGAGGCCGCGTCCAAGACCAACGACGCCGCCGGCGACGGCACCACGACGGCTTGCGTGCTGACCCAGGCGATTGTCCGCGAGGGCATGAAGGCGGTTGCCGCCGGCATGAACCCGATGGATCTGAAGCGCGGCATCGACAAGGCCGTGTCGCAGGTCATGGACGAGATCAAGAAGAAGTCCAAGAAGGTCGGCAAGTCCGAAGAGATCGCCCAGGTCGGCGCGATCGCCTCCAACGGCGACAAGTCGATCGGCGACATGATCGCCAAGGCCATGCAGAAGGTCGGCAACGAGGGCGTCATAACGGTCGAGGAGGCCAAGAGCCTCGAGTCCGAGCTGGACGTGGTCGAGGGTATGCAGTTCGACCGTGGCTATCTCTCGCCCTATTTCATCACCAATGCCGAGAAGATGCTGGTCGAGCTTGAGGAGCCTTACATCCTCATCTTCGAGAAGAAGCTGTCGGGCCTGCAACCGATGCTGCCGCTGCTCGAGGCCGTCGTGCAGACGGGCAAGCCGCTGCTCATCATCGCCGAGGATGTCGAGGGCGAGGCTCTTGCTACGCTTGTCGTCAACAAGCTGCGCGGTGGGCTGAAGGTTGCCGCCGTCAAGGCTCCGGGCTTCGGCGACCGCCGCAAGGCCATGCTGCAGGACATCGCCATCCTGGCCTCGGGCGAGATGATCGCCGAGGACCTTGGCATCAAGCTGGAGAATGTCACCATCGACATGCTCGGCAAGGCCAAGAAGGTGTCGATCGACAAGGACAACACCACCATCATCGACGGCTCGGGCAAGAAGAAGGACATCGAGGCCCGCGTCGCCCAGATCAAGGCGCAGATCGAGGAGACCACCTCGGACTACGACAAGGAGAAGCTCCAGGAGCGCCTCGCCAAGCTGGCCGGCGGCGTTGCCGTCATCAAGGTTGGCGGTGCCACCGAGATCGAGGTCAAGGAAAAGAAGGATCGCGTCGATGACGCGCTCAACGCCACCCGCGCTGCCGTCGAAGAGGGCATCGTGCCGGGCGGCGGCGTCGCCCTGTTGCGCGCCACCAAGGTCATCACGGTCAAGGGCCTGAACGACGACGAGGAGGCCGGCATCAACATCGTTCGCCGCGCCCTGCAGGCGCCGATCCGGCAGATCTCGCAGAATGCGGGTGTTGAAGGCTCGATCGTTGTCGGCAAGGTGCTCGAGAACAAGTCGGACACCTTCGGCTACGACGCCCAGAACGATGAATATGTCGACATGATCGACAAGGGCATCATCGATCCGGCCAAGGTCGTGCGCACGGCGCTGCAAGACGCAGCCTCGGTCGCCAGTATGCTGATCACCACGGAAGCAGGCATCGCCGAGGCCCCCAAGAAGAAGGACGGCGGCGCCGGCCACATGCACGGTGGCGGCATGGGCGGCATGGGTGGCATGGGCGACATGGATATGTAGGGTTCGCCCTTCGCGCGTAGCGGCCGGCTCCCGGAACGGGAGTCGCCACGCGCGGCCAAGAAGTCTTCACCGCCGCGGGGGCAACTCCGCGGCGGTTTTTTTTGGATGTGCGGCTTGAGCCGCACCAGGGTTTCGGGCCGTGGGCTGGCGTTGAAATGCCGGCAGAAACACCGCTGCTGCCAGAACGATGACGGCTGCGACCACAAGCGCCTGATACAGTCCGGCAAAGCCAAAGCCACGATTGTGGAGCAGTGCGATGAGCGGCACGATGGCGGCGCTGATGCCTAGCGACAAGACATATTCGGCAGCATAGGCACGGGCCCGCCAATGCGATCCGACATATTGGCCAAGCAGCCAACTTGTGACTGGGATCTCGGCGAAAATGCCGGTGACCAGGACAAGGGACGTTGCAATCAACGCCGGTCCAGCGGCCACCGATGCCGCCAGAAGAGCAACAGCCTGGACGGTGAGAAGGACCAGCAAAATGGGCCTGGCACCGTATCGGTCCAACAGGGCGCCAACTGGTAGCTGGGCGAAGGCGGCGACTGCAAATACTAAGGCCACGTAGGTGCCGACATCGGAAACGCTGCTGGCCGATCCACCCAAGCGCACTTGGAAGATCTTGGGTAACGAGACCGTAACGCCATTGAAAATGCAGCCGCCAAACAGGGCCGACAGCATGACCACAGCCAGCACGCGCCTCTGAGACCACCCCGTTATGGGCGTCGGGTCTGCGCTCTTGCCGCCGGTTTCACCCCGCCGCGGCTGTCGCGGAACAACAAACCCAAAAATCAAACCGACCAGGATCGACATGCTGCCGGGCACGATGAATGCGGTGCGCCAACCGAATCCGGCCGATAGCCAGCCCGTGATCAGGGCAGCTTCCGCCAGACCCAAATTGCCATAGACCCCGTTGATGGCGATTGCCCGGCCCTTTCGCGCCGCAAGGTCCGTCAGAAGCGCCAGCCCGACAGGATGATAGATCGCGGCAAAGAAACCGATCCCGGTCAATCCGACCACCAGCGCGGTACTGTTGGCCGCCAGTCCCACCGCGATGCTTGACGTGCCGCAGCCCAAAAAGAAGACGGACAAAAGCAAATGCCGGCCGACGCGGTCGCCGAGCCAGCCGAAGGGCAAGGTGGCAATGGCGAATGCGGCAAAGCACGACGAGCCTAGCCAAAGCGCATCGCCGTAGCGCAGGCCCCAATCCTGTTGGATTGCGATGATCGCTGTCGGGAAAATCAACATGAAATAGTGGATAAGAAAATGCCCGGCATTGAGGAATGTGAGGGTCCGCCGGCTGTCCATGACGTTCTCGGTTGATGGTCGGGGACAAAACCCTAGCCATCGGGCATTCTGCAGTCTGTCGATGTTGTGACAATCCTTGTCGGCAGGATGCAAATCGTGACCAAATTGTGCTTTGATTGGCTTGCCGAAGACTATGCCAACGCATTCCTCATAGAACCGCATCAGCATGATGCGCATCAGATCGTGCACGCGGTTTCCGGGATCATGCGGGTGAGCACGGACGATGGCGTGTGGATCGTCCCTCCGGGCCGTGCCTTGTGGATGCCCGAGGCGAGGGTACATGCCATCAAGTGCATCGGGCCGGTTGAGATGCGCACGGTCTATATCCATGGAACCCACGCCGCCTTTCCTGATCGCTGTGCGGCCTGGTCTGTAACGCCATTGATGCGCGAGATCATTGTACGGATGTCCAACGGCGCCGGGTCCGGGATGCTTGAGCATCTCAGCGCGCTTTTACTGGATGAAATCGACGCGCGCGACGTGACTCGTCTGCGATTGCCTCAACCCAAAGATCAACGGTTGGCGAGGATCTGCGACGCGCTGATCGCTGATTCAACTCGTGGCCCAACTCTCGGGGAGTGGGCCAAGCGGATAGGCATGTCCGAACGGTCGCTTATTGCGCATTTCAAGGCAGAAACCGGCCTTACCTTTCGCGAATGGCGGCGGCAAGCGAGAATGCTGCGCGGCTTGGAGCTTCTGAGCCAAGGTTTGGACGTCACGTCGACGGCCTTCGAGGTGGGCTACGCCAGCACGAGCGCCTTTGTGGAAGCATTCCGGCTGACGTTTGGTACGACGCCGAGCCGCCATTTTACCTGAGCGCGGAGTGTTAAGGACTTGCAAGGATCACCTGTGAGCGGTCTGAAGGGACCACGGCCCCGCTTGTCCGGGCTTGTGCAGGACTAACCCGCCTTGCCAGACGTGAGAGATCATGCCGGTCACGCCAGCCACCTCTACTGCCATCTCCCGCGCCGCAGCGCATCTGCGCGCGGGGCGGCTGGTCGCGTTTCCGACCGAGACCGTGTACGGCCTCGGCGCCGATGCAAGCCGGGGGCTTGCCGTCGCGGGGATTTTTGCGGCCAAGGGGCGGCCGTCGTTCAACCCGCTGATCGTGCATGTGGCGGACGTGGAGGCTGCTCGCGGGCTCGGCGTCTTCACGCCGCTAGCGGAGAAACTCGCGGCGGCGTTCTGGCCGGGGCCGTTGACGCTGGTGGTGGCGCGCGCGGAAAACTGCCCGGTTGCGGAGCTGGCGACTTGCGGGCTCGCGACCATCGCGCTTCGCGTCCCCGCGCATCCAGTGGCGCAGGCGCTGCTTCGGGCAGCGGGCGTGCCGGTGGCCGCGCCATCGGCCAATCGGTCGGGGCATGTGAGCGCGACGGCGGCGGAGCATGTGGAGGCGGACCTCGGGCACGCGGTCGCCATGATCCTTGATGGCGGGCCCACCCAGGTGGGATTGGAGTCAACCGTGGTGGACGCCACCGGCGCTGTGCCCGTTCTGTTGCGCGCGGGGGCTGTGACCGCCGAGCAGATCGGCTCGGTCTGTGGCGTCGCCCCTGTGCGGTCATTCGAGGGTGGCGTACATCCGGTCTCTCCCGGTCAACGGCTTACCCACTATGCGCCGCGCGCGGCGGTGCGGTTGGGGGCAGCGCGGGCCCAGCCGGGCGAGGGACTTCTGGCCTTCGGCCCATTGCCGCCGGTAGTCGACGGTCCGGTGCTCAATCTCAGCGCAACCGGTGATCTCATCGAAGCGGCCGCCAACCTGTTTGCCCATTTGCGGACCCTCGATTCCACGGGCGTTGCATCCATTGCCGTCATGCCGATTCCTGAAACCGGCCTGGGCGAGGCCATCAACGACCGGCTCGCCCGGGCCGCCCGCCGTTGAAAGGGCCCCGCGTTCAGGTGCATTTCGAGAAGCCGCAGGCCTGGCAAACCCAACATCCCTCCTGGGCGACAAAGGCCGGCTGCTGGCAGTTGGGGCAGGTTCGCCCGATTGGCGCGATGCCTCCAGGTCTTGATCCGGCCATTGGCGCAACCACTCTGGGGATGGTCGGCCGCATTCGATCGATATCCTGGACTGTCATGACCTCGCCATGGTGTAAAATCCCGCCTGGGTCGGTTCGCAAAAACCCGGTCGCGATCATGTGCTGCTCGATGATGCCGCCGATCGCCGCCAAGAGGCTTGGTACGTAGCGCCCGCTCATCCATTGGCCGCCCCTGGGGTCGAACACCGCCTTCAGTTCCTCGACCACGAAGGCGACATCGCCGCCGCGCCGGAATACGGCGGAAATCATGCGCGTGAGGGCGACGGTCCAGGCATAGTGCTCCAGGTTCTTCGAGTTGATGAAGATCTCAAACGGCCGCCGCTGTCCGTCCTCCAGTGTATCATTGAGGGTGACGTAGATGGCATGGTCGCTGTCAGGCCAGCGCAACTTGTAGGTGAAGCCAGGGAGTACCGGGTCACGGGCAGTGGGCGCGGTGATGCCGGCCGCTGGCGACGGCGCGGGCAGCGGCAGCGTGCCCTGGACCTCGCTTGCGACCGGCTCGCTCACGTTCAGCACCGATCCTGTCACCGGGTTCGGCCGGAAGGTCGTGCAGCCCTTGAGGCCAAGATCGTAGGCTTGCAGGTAAATGTCCGAAAACGCCTCGAAGGCGATGTCCTCGGGGCAGTTGATGGTCTTGGAGATCGAGCTATCGACATGGGGCTGCAGCGCGGCCTGCATCCGCAGATGGTCGGAGGGCGAGAGTTCGGCGGCCGTGACAAACGATCCGGGCAACGGCGTTTCGCGGCCATGGGAGTGCCGGAACAGATGGTGGGCGTAGTCCTCGACCTCGATCTCGCGCGCCTGTCCCGCTTCGCCAAGCACCCGGCGGCGATAGGAGAATCCGAAAACCGGCTCTATGCCGCTCGACACATTGTCGGCAAGCAGCGAGATGGTTCCCGTGGGCGCGATGGACGTCAGAAGCCCGTTGCGCAGGCCCTTGCGAGCTATTTGAGCGCGCAAGGGCTCCTCGAGCTGTCGCAGGCCTGGCCTGGCCAGCATCGCATCGGCCTCGAACAGCGGGAACGCCCCGCGCTCGGCCGCCAATTCGGCGCTGGCCTGGTAGGCCGCGTTCTGGATGGCGGCCATCCATTCGCCGGCCTTGGCGCAGGCGTCAGGACGGCCGTAGTGCAGCCCGGACATGATCAACGCATCGGCAAGCCCCGTCAGCCCAAGGCCGATCCGGCGCTTTGCCTCGGCCTCCTTTTTCTGCGCGCGCAAGGGAAAGCGGGAAATATCGATGACGTTGTCGAGGAACCGGACGGCAACGGCGGTCAACTCCTCCAGCCTGGCGACGTCAAGCCGGGCCTTGGCCGTGAACGGATCGTCGACCAGCCGCGCCAGATTGAGCGAACCCAGAAGGCAGGCGCCATGGGGGGGCAGCGGCTGCTCCCCGCACGGATTGGTGGCCGAGATGGTCTCGCAATAGGCGAGGTTGTTCTGGGTGTTGATGCGGTCGATGAAGATCACCCCTGGTTCGGCATAGTCGTAGGTTGCGCGCATGATTTTCTGCCACAGTCCGCGCGCCTTCACGGTGCGCAATACCTTGCCGCCGAAGGTCAGCGGCCAATTGGCGTCCTCCTTGACGGCGGCCACGAAGCGGTCGGTCACCAGCACCGACAGATTGAAGTTCCGCAGGCGCCCGGCATCGCTCTTGGCGGCTATGAAATCCTCGATGTCCGGGTGATCGCAGCGCAAGGTCCCCATCATCGCGCCGCGCCGCTGGCCAGCCGACATGATGGTGCGGCACATGGAATCCCACACATCCATGAAGCTGATCGGCCCCGATGCATCCGCGCCCACGCCACGCACCGGCGCGCCCTTGGGGCGAAGCGTGGAAAAGTCGTGGCCGATGCCGCCGCCCTGCTGCATGGTCAGTGCCGCTTCCTTCACGTTCTGGAAGATCGAGGCCATGTCGTCCTCGATGGTACCCAGAACGAAGCAATTGAACAGCGTGACCTGCCGGCCCGTGCCCGCGCCAGCCAGGATGCGGCCAGCTGGAAGGAAGGCAAAATCGGCCATCGCCTGCTCGAAACGGGAAGCCCACCGCTTGCGCGTGCCTGGTTTCTCGGCCTCGGCCGCGGCCCTGGCGACGCGCGCCCAGGTGTCAGCCAAGGTCCGGTCCAACGGCGCACCGGAGCCGTCGCGCAGGCGGTACTTCAAGTCCCAGATGTGCTGAGAAAGCGGGGAAAAGAGCTGCTGGTCCATGGGCTTTCCGACTTTGGGCGATGCAATTCGGATGACCACAGGCTAGCCCCATCGGAAGCAACAGTCAATGAAATGTTCTCTATTTGTACTTGTTCCCGATGCTTGCGTCGCGCGCTTCAGCCACCAGCGCCGAGGTGGCCGTTTCAATGCGATCGGCCAGCAGGATCATAAAGGGCTTGCGGCCAAGGCCGGGCGGGATTGGCGTCAAGAACTGCACGATGACGGTCCCGGGCAGCCGATGGAAACTGCGTCGCGGCCAGAACAGACCGGAGTTGAGGGCCAGCGGTATGCAAGGCACGTCCAGCGCCTCATAGAGGGCCGCGACGCCTGGTTTGTAGTCCGGCGGTGCGCCGGGCGGGCGGCGCGTTCCTTCGGCGAAAATCAGGACATGGCGGCCAGCGGCGGCCCGATCCCGCGCGTCCCGCATCAACCGCCGCAGCGCGGCAGCCCGCTTTTCGCGCGACACGAAAATCATGCCGAACTTGTGCGAAAACCAGCCATAGACCGGAATCCAGCCGAGTTCGGCCTTCATGACCACCGCCGGATCGTGAAGCAGCGGAATGAGCCCGAAGGTATCCCATGCCGACTGGTGCTTGGCGGCGATCAAGGCCGCGCCCGCCGGCAAATTTTCACGTCCGCGTACTTCTATTTTGGTGCCGGCGATCACCCTGAGCAGCCAGCAGCAGACACGGGCGTGCGCAACCAGTCCCGCCATCGCCCAAGATCGCGGCGCCAACAGCAG
>Ga0209068_10000667_pt1 | contig 18146 bp, 13 predicted proteins | sample ColStrG_CSR_2012_FD_187200 | JGI IMG/M metagenome (GOLD analysis project Ga0209068, IMG submission 187200) | Freshwater sediment microbial communities in response to fracking from Pennsylvania, USA - Cold Stream Run_MetaG_CSR_2012 (SPAdes)... | ecosystem: Environmental > Aquatic > Freshwater >... | reverse complement strand
GTACAAGTCCTCGACCGCTCTTGGCTCAAACCGCATCACCAGCTTAAAGCGCGCATCGCGAACCCCCAGCAGTCTCGGCGCGCTGCGGCTCTCTGGCCGGAAAGGATTAGTGCAGGCGTAGGCGCACTCGATGATCGCGGGATCGGACCCGGCCGTCCCTTGCCGGAGATTTGGCCAGACACTCCGACCCTGGAACGCCAGCGGAACTGGCACACCCATCACCTCAAGCAGGGTTGGCGCCAAATGCAAATGGCTCATTGGAGATGATGCGAGCTTTGCCCTTCGCTCTCCCGGAACACGGATCAGAAGCGGCACGCGAACAATTTCCTCACTCAGACGCACGGGCGGATGATAGCGCCCGCCGTGTTCCAGAAATTCTTCGCCATGATCCGCCGTCAGCGCAAACACGCAAGCGTCCCACCGATCAGTTTGCTTGAGGCTGTCGACCAGCCTTGCGATCTGGCGGTCGACCCATCGAACCCCTGCATCGTACAGCTGGACAACCTCATCCCGTTTCTCTCTAAAACTGGAAGCCGCGAGATCCTCCCGGTTCCAGTATTCGTTCAGATCGCGGGCACGGCGAGGTTCAATGTCTCTTCCTGTCAGCTCGCGAAACGCCTCAGTCGGCGGACAGTAGGGCGAATGCGGATCCATCAGATGAAGCCACAGGAAAAACGGGCGCTGCCCGACTGACACCAGCCACGACTGCGCCTGATCAACCAGAACGTCTGCCGCAGGAAACCTTCGCAGGGCATCCATGCTTAGCGGCGGGGGAGCGATCCTCATGCGGTACTGAAAGTACAAGTCGTTGTAAAGCCTGCCAAGGCCAACGACTTCCGCGAATCGTTTGATCGCTTGGTTCACTCTTGTGCGAGTCGAATCAGCGGACGGATTTTGCACAGGGACGGCACTCGGAGATCCCTGCGTCTCGAAGTCGAGAAAATCGCGGAATGTGTCGAATCCCTGGGCGTAACCGAAGCGAGGAGAAATGTATGGATTCGCCGCCGAGAACGCGGCCGTCGCATAACCAGATTCACGCAACGCGGTTGCCAGCGTACTTTCGCCGGGAGCGAGCCCAATCACGTCCCGGCCCAGCGCCAGCGGCATCCGCGAGGCCAGAATCGCAGGAAACGAATAGTAAGTAGGTGCACCGCCCACGATAGCCGAAGGCACGACGAACGACTCGGGCGCCAGCGAGTCGAGGAAAGGAGTCGTCGGATGCGCGTATCCGTACAACCCACAGTGGTCTGCGCGAAGGCAGTCCACCGTAATCAACACCAGCGATCTCTTGCTCTGAGCCACGTTTACTTGCTCTCCACTACGGCGGTCGCACCAACCTTGACTCTGCCGCATTCTCCCGCAAACGTGCCTTCGGTTGCGATGGAGAACAGGTCTCCGTCATGCACGTAGAGCAGGTTGGGCCACTTTCTCTTCAGCGCGGTCAGGAAGTCATCCAGGAGCTGCAACGTCGGAGTGCGGAAATCCCGAATGGTCGAGTGAAAATTCAACGAATGGACTGCAATCACCGCCGGCAACCCAGACGCGAAACACTGCTCCACCTGCGTCATCAGACTCGCCAACTCGCACGGCTCCGTGGCGGGCTCCATTTCGACTGTACGAAAAGTAGCAAGCATGCCGTTTTCATCCAGCAATGGGCCTCGCCGCTCGCCGGGACCGTTCTGCACGACACGCACTCCGGTTTCGAACCATGCCGCCCTTGAATCCGCATTGGCGCGATAGCCCGGCGCGCAAGCGCTGAGCGGGTTCACACCGAACATTTCCCGGAAGATGTCCACCGCCCGCTTGATCGCGACCCGTTGCTCATCTCCAGGCAAGAACCGGCGTGCTGGTTTCAACTCCGGGTCCCAGTACTCATACCCGACCCAGGGCATTCGCCAGTGGATGTACGGCGTCTGCGCCCGCCACAACTTCCTCAGGAGTTCCGACCGCTCCCCACCGGCTTCCACCTCTCTCGTGACCGCCGGCACGCAAAAGTGCGTCAGGCCATGCAGAGCGGGAAAGAACAGGCGATCTCGAATCCCCTGCCGATATGCCTCCAGCAACCGCGGACGATGCCACGCCCCCGGCAAGCCCTCGGTGAGCGGCCGCAAGAACAATTGTTTCTGGACGGGATCGGCACAACGTTCAAAATCCACGTTGGCCATGATGAAGTTCATGACGATCGACGGCCGGCGGCCGGTCAAGTCACGGTGCATGCTTAGAACTTGGCCGAGCGCGTGCAGATCCTGGGCAGTTTCCAGGCTATAGAAATCGTATGGCTTTTCGCCCAGATTCAACCCGGCTGCCCGGAGTTCTTCCCAACCCGCGCGGTCTCGAACTCCAACGCGGCCCCAGTCGTCGCTCTGAAACAGGACCAGCGGGCGATCGAAGCGCAGAGTTGGCGGCCTGGGAACTTTGTTCGCACGTCCGAGCGCCTGGCGCAATCTCCTGATCATTTCCCCTCGTCCCGGCGCAGAACGAGCATTTCGCATCCTCCTTCGCTAAGGCGGATCCAGCGAAGCACGAGCGCTTTAAGAGCGGCACCGAACAGAGGGAAAGAGATCGCTTTCTTTAGCAAGCGCGCCTTGCCACTCATAAAGTCTCCCTGACCGGCGCACTTGCGGGCGAATAGTTCCTGATGGAAATCCAGAATCTCGAACTCATCTCCCATCGCTTCCAGCCATCTCCGCAAGCGCTGGTTGGTTGTGTAATGGATGTCGCGAAGCATGGTGGGGTTCCGTCCTCGCAGGCGCAGATAGAGTCGTCCCAGAGACTTTGGCAGGAGGGGCATCCAGAACACTTTGTAGTGCGGTTCGTAGAAGCGCAGATAGTTCGGACAAGCGACATACAAAGCACCGCCCGGACGCAGGACCCGGACCGCTTCTCGAAGCACAGCCGACTGATCGGGCACGTGTTCGACGACCTGGTTCAATGTCACCAGATCAAAAGCGTCGTCGGGAAAGGGGAGCGCCTCGCCAACAGCGGACGCAAATACGTTCGAAGCTACTCGGCACGCGGCGATCTGAATGGAAGTCAAGCGCGCACCCGCTCCGATCCGATCCGGCTCAACTCCAAACGCCCGATACCCCAACTGGCGGCAGGCAACCACAAATCCTCCAGCACCGGAGCCCACGTCGAGAATCTTAGCTCCCGGCGGGATAGGCCAGAACTGCGCCACCTGGCCCAGCACGGTGGCCGCGTCGGGCTGGAGCATGGCCTCAGCGATCTGGACTTGCATCTCCGGAGTCTGGATTCCTCCCCAGTTCTCCGCGCGATACGAGAGCAGCAGTTCGCGGAGTTCTGTCTGGCCGATCGGTCGGGTTTGAGACCTGGTTTCCAGAGTCATTTGTGCGCCCATACACTGTAGTTCACTGTGAATTGCTCGTTGTCACCCGCCATTCGTTCCAACACGCGGCCGGCAACGTTCAGGAAAGGAACGATCGTCCACTGCAGGAGAGGAGCGAGAATCCTAGGCCGAACGAATGAGATCAGAAAAACGTTGCAGGTACGCAACAATCCGGTGAGGCTGTTTCCCTCGGGTATGACTTGTACGGTTTCAAACTCCCGCAGCAGGTGTCGCAAACCTTCCGGGAGAAAGCGCCAGCATTCCATATCATTTTCCCGCAAGAATACTGACGGAGCGCTCAAGAAAAGAACGCCTCCCTTGCGCAGCACCCGTTTGATTTCCGCGACCGCCAGTCCGGGATCTGGCAGATACTCAAAAACCTGCGTGCAGATCACGAAATCGAATTGCTCGGCCCGGAAAGGCAGCGCTTCCGCCGCGGCCCCCACATTCACGAGGGGAGTGATCTGTAGATCGACCGCGACGTAGCGTACGCTGCGCGCCCCCAGCAGAGGACGATAGGGTTGCAGTCTGCCTCCGATATCGAGCACGGAGAGATCGTGCGCCGGCAAGCGGGTAAGTCCGGCTTCAAGAATCAACCGGCGATGGCGCAGGATCAGCCAGTTCGGATTCGTCAGGGACGGGTGCAAGCGCGCCCGGCTCTCCCGCTCAACCTGTTCCAAGGCGGTTGGTAGTGGCATGGAAACAACTTAGATGTATCCCAAATCGCGCAGACGTTGCTCGAGCACTGCGTGCTCGGCTTGATCGAGGCCTTCGGCATCGTTGCGAGCAAGCTCCCGAAGGACAAATTCCAGCAGCAGCTCAACGCTTTCGAACCGGGCGCCAAACTGTAGTTCCGCGGACGCGCACAGTTCCTCGGGCAAGCTGATTTGTCTTCTCGCGGTCATGGTCACAGTGCCCTCCCCAGTGCGCCGAGCATGCGGCTACGAATCGCCTCTACGATCATCCTGTCGTCATCGTCCAGTCCAGCCAGCAGCGATAAGCCGCAAAAAACTGCGTAGGACACAAGCAAGGCGACTCCCATCCAAAGCCACTCCGGATGGAATGGCCGGACCGACCATCGGAAACCGGCAATCACCGCCAGGCTCGCCACGCCGGGTCCAAGTAAGCGAAGATACGTCCGATTGTAAGGGGAAAGCTGAAGTGCCGCCCGAACCTGCCGCAGATACAGGAAGTTGCTCAAGGCGTTGGTCAGCGCGGCAGCCAAAGCCACTCCGGCGATTCCAAATGGGCGCACCAGGCCAAACGCAGCCGCGACCATGAACAATGCCATGATCGCCTGCACGCGAATCAACCGAGCCTGGTTCCCCGACATCAGCAGCAGGTAGCCAACCGAACCTACTCCTGCGTTAACCAACTGCCCCACCGTTCCCAGGCTCAGTACCAGCCAGCCAGCCTCAAACGCCGCTCCAAACAGGCGCATCAGCGGCTTCGAGAAAACGATCATGAAAAACGCCAGCGGCAGGGTCATTCCAAAAACCCATTTGGTCAGGGTCTGGAAAAGCCGCCCCAGCAGCGTGTGCTCGCCACGAGCATGCAAGTTGGCAATGGTCGGAGAGAAGATTTGGTTGACCGACTGCAACGCCACCGGCACAAAGGCAACCAGCGCCGCCGCCACGGAATAGATCCCCACTTGCCGGACGTCAACAAAAGTTCCCAGTAAGATCTTGTCGGCTTGCGCGAGCACAAACTCCAGAATACTTACGCCGAAGAGGGCGGCGGAAAACCAGAATACCTCACGCTCCAGGGGCACCGCGCCGTGTGGGGCCTGCCTCGCCAGCTTTGGTGTTAGCCTCCATGCCGCCACCACCAGCAGAATCAGAACAATGGCCCCACTCGCAATCTGGGCCAGCAGATAACCACGAAGTCCGAGGCCCAGGCTGAGCAGCACCAGCCCGAAAACAATATTCAGCGGACTCCCGATGAAGTTCGTGATGGCGGTGCGGAGCGCGACATCTTTATATCCCGCCAGAACCTGCCCCACAAAACCGGTGAGCGCTCCCAGAATCAAGACCACGGCAAAGAGGGGAAGATAGGGAACCAGCGCCGGCGCATGATATAGGCTCCGCGCCAGAAACGGTCCAGCCATCATCAAGGCCGCTGCCAGCACGACGTTCGCAGTACCGAGGATCGCCAGCGCACGGCGAAGAAACGCATGCAAGTGCTGCCATTGTGCGGTCCCCGAATACGCAGCCACAAAGCGCACCGCCGCTTGCGGTAACCCCAAGCCGTTGAAGAGGCCAAAGAACCCAACGATCGTCATTCCGAGCGTGTAGATTCCAAGCGCGTCGGCGCCCAACACGCGCGCCAGGTAAATTTTGAAGAGGTAACCGGCGGCCGCGCTAAACAAAGTGCCCGCGAAGAAGACGGCCGAATGCCGCGAGATTTGCCCCATCTGGCTGCGAAATCGCGCCTCATGCCTTGAGCCCGATGACTCCGAGGTCTCGATCGCTGTATCGGGGATATTCAAAATGTGCCCATTTGGGATTTGCTGACGAATCGTTGCTCCAGATTATCTCAAACCCCTCCCTTGTGGATGCGCAGCACTTCCGCCAGCGCCCGCGGGGCAATCAAGTGCGCTAGCTGGCTCGCGGCGTCTGGGGACGGAATCGCCGTGCTCAGGATATCGGGGATGCGAAGTAAGTCGTCAGGGGTTTCGATCATGCGCCCGACGCCGAAGCGGGCGTATTGCGGAGCATATCCCGAATAGGAGTGCCGCAACCATCCGCACAGAAAAGCGGGAATCCCGTGTGACGCGCACTCGGAGGCCACCGTCGATTCCACCGTCACCGCACACCAAGTGTTCTGAAGAATCTCGCGAGAGAGCGGAGCGTCGGTCACCTTCACTAGCTTCTGGTCGTCCTCGCTTAGGGTTTTCGCCACCAACCGGCGACGGCGGCGGAGACTCTCAAACGGATGCAGCTTGAGCCGCACTGACTTCCCTGAGTTGCGCGCGGCCGTGCAAATGCGTGGCAGCACCTCTCGATAGATCGCCTCTACCCGCCAGAAGTCCGTCTCATGGGGCTCGGTGAAAAACACGATCCAGGGTGCGCGCTGATCCCATATGGGCATGGCTTCGCCCGTCGGAGACGACGCCGCTCCGACCCGAATACAGCCGGCATCGACTCCGCAAATCCGTTCCAGATAGTCGCGCTCCATCTCGCCTTTCGCCAGATAGGTTGAAAACGCCGGCTTCCTGAATGCCATGCGGCAGTCGAGCGCGCCGTGATGGCAGGCCACCGCCGGAATTCCCTGCTGTTTTGCCAACAACAGAGGAATCCGCGTGTATGGATTCGAATCGTCGGCGCTCAAGCACCCCGCCACAGAGCGCAGCTTGAAAACCTGATTCCACGCATCGCGAACCGTCAGTCCCCAGCGCAACCAACCCAGCCCCTTTTTCAAAACACCGATCTGAGCGGGCAGCCGGAACGCCGGATGTTCTTTAAGCAATTGTTCCATCCGCTCCCAGAGGGCTTCGAGCTGCTGCAATTCGTCACGGTCGCATTTCCTGGTTGCGAAGACTGCCAGCCTTTCCGCCTGCACATTTACTGGAATGGGTGAAACCCCTTCGGACTCGCGGGCCAGCACCAGAAGAAACTTCTGCTGGGGCAACATGCTGGCATAGCTGAGCTCGGTTTTCGTGACATTGGAGTATGCCGTTGGCAGCAACACGACCGGCTCTGATTCCGATTTCCAATTCGATGCCTGCGCCGGTGCCCCCGCGAGCCTTCTGCGCCAGAAGTAGTGCGGGTCGTACTTGTCGTAAGCCACTTGCCGCAATTGGGCCGGCGTCAGATTCGCTGCCACGCTCCCCCGTCGCAGGGCGTTGTGCAGCAGTCGGCTCGGCACTCCTCGCGGCAGCAATTCCAGAGGTTTTCCCAGGTGGAGCCGCACGGCTTCCGCGATTACCGACGGCCGGCTCGCCACCAGCGACTGGCATCCGCTGAGTTGCTCGGCCAGCCGAACAGCGAGCCTTATGTCCTGTAGTTCCGGTTGTAGCAGGAGACCGACGACATCCCACCAGTCGATGCCGAAGCGATCCACAACGCGCCCCATGCCGAGTTCAAGCAGGCTGCGCCAAGCCTGCAAGTCCTCCACTTCGAGCGCCAGGTCGAAAATGCTGAAAACCTGGCAACCGAGCTTGGCACTCCACTCGCCGTAAAAAGCTTTCGGGGCCCGCCCCAGATCAACGACTAAGTCCCAGTGTTGATGTGTCCACGAACCGTGGAAGCCGTCGTCGGGATGTAAAAGGAGAACTCGCATGAAACTAGAAACAATATTGGATTGGCGTCAGCGCGCCAGCAGCGCCCAGACTGCGAGGGTTTCCTCGTTCGGAATCGCAGGCGCCGCGCTGCCAAATTGCTAAATCTAGCTCTCGCCGGTTAGCTGACGAGGCGTTCGTACATCTCTAGCAGTCGAGGGAAGTTCTTGTCCCAGTCCGCCCTTTCTGCCACGGCGCGCTGATTGCGTTCCGCAATCGTCTTGCGCTCCTGAGGGGTGAGGTTCGCGACTTGCAACATTCTTTCCGCCACCCCCTGCGGAGACCCGACTGGAGCCAGCCATCCGTTGTCCGGTTCCGCTACCCATTTTCGGTTGGACGGAATGTCCGTGACCACGACCGGCAGTCCAGTGGCCATCGCCTCGAGCATAGAAATGGAGGTTCCGTCCGACTTCGCACAACTGACATAGGCGTCGGCGGCGCGAAACCACATCGGCAATTCCTCCGTTGGCTGCGGTCCGAGGAGCGACACGGCGTCGTTCAAATCGTGCGCCTGAACGAAGCTACGAATGCTCACGTCCTGGGACCCGTTCCCCAGGAGCAGTAGGCGAAGCGAGGGATTCGCGCTTCGGGCTCGAAGGAATCCGTCGAACAGCACATCCGTTCCGTAGAGAGGGTCATACGACCGCGTATAGATAAAAGTTGTTATCCCCGCTCTTCGCGTGAACCGATCACTAGGCGGTAAGGGCCCCACTGGCGAAAACACACCCTGCCTCACTCCCCAGGGGAATTGCACAATTCGGGAATCGGAAAATTCGCGAAAGCTATTGGCTTTACTACGAGCTGGATCGCATTCGCAAAAAAAGGCGTCGGCCTTCCGCAACGCAAATTCGGTCGCTTGCTTCCATTCGGAATTACGGTCCGCGTCCATCAGCAGATCCGAGCCCCACGACACGAGGAGCATGGGATGGAAATCCGCAAGCGCAGTCAAATACCCGGCGCTCTGGATCGGGCCGGCATGGACCAACGCTGGTTGAAGTTCCTTCAGCACCGATTGAAATTGCGGCAAGAACTCCCGGTATTGGGCCGGCGACGCATTGCGATCGACACTTTTCTTGGATAGTACCGGCTGTGCGCCATTGGGAAGCCCATTCTCGGGCTGGGCCGCTGTGAGATTCCAAAACCACACTTCGTGCCCTGCGCGGACCAGTTTTCCCAGAAATCCTCGATTGTGGACGGAATTATTGTCGGTCAGGTAAAGAATCCTCACTCTTGAACCTCGGCTAAGCTTGTCCACTTGAGGCATTCTCCAGCTGCCAGATCGCAAGTCAGTTTCTTGCCGACCACCCGGGCCAAATCGAACGGAAACACAGCGTCGTGGGGCGCCGGGCGGAGTGCCTCCAACATTTCTTCCCGGAGGATGGTCCCAGCCGCCAGATCCCTGACCGTTCGCAGACAACGCCGCTGAACTACCACTGTGTCGCGTTCATTCTCCGCGATGAATTTCCTGGAGGATCCCAACGCGTGCTCCAGTTCACGCGTTCGGTCGACCATCTCTCGCCATGACAATGGCGTCATCGAGAACGGGTGGTCCGGACCTTCTCTGCGGTTGTCGTCGGTGAAGTGCTTCTCAATTACCCGCGCACCCAGCGCCACACTCCCCAGTACGGTTGTGTGTCCCGGCGTGTGATCGGAGAGCCCCAGGACCACACCGGGAAACATGACGCGATAGCTCTCGAGCACTCGCAAGTGAATGTGCCGGAAGTTTTCCAGACTCGCCGTATAGTTCGTATTGCACTGCATCAACACCAGCTGCGCGTTGGTCTGCAGAATTTCTTGCACCGCGCGCTGCACTTCCCCAATATCCGAAGCTCCCGTCGCCAGCAGAACCGGCTTGTTCTTGCTCGCGATCTTGCGCAGCATTTCCGGCCAGGTAATGTCCCCGGAACCGATCTTGTACAGATCCACGAGAGGATCTAACATGTCCACCGCTTCCAGATCGTAGGGACTCGAGAAATAATCGATCCCGCAGGCCGTGCATTCCTGTTTGAGCACAGGTGTCCACTCCCACGGCAGACTCGCCTCCTGGTAGACCTGAAACACGCTTTTTTTCCACTTCGATTGATGAGAAAGTTGCCCCCCCAGCCTCTGGAAACCAACCTCGCTAACGATTTGGCGTGCTCGGAAATTTTGAAATTTAGCCGCGTTTGCCCCCGCCTCTGCGCAAAGCCGGATGAGCAGCTTGGCACGGTCGAGCTCGCCGTCATGGTTGGCCGAGATGTCAGCCACAAAATAAGTTGGGTGCTCCAAGCCTACTAGCTTGCTTCCCAGCTTCAGGGCCGTCATGGCTGCCTCCCACCGCTCAAATCGCTCTTGAGTTGCTCCGGATATTGGCGGTCGCGCAGCTGTCGAAATTTACGCAGGCCCGAATCGACGTCCGGCATGGAACGGCCCAGCGCAATTCGGATCTTCTGGGTGTTGAGCGATACGTCCAGCGGACGCGCTGCCCGTAGGTTCATGTCTTTAACCTGGCAAGGTGTAACGCGCGCTGGGTCGAATCCAAACACTGTCGCCACCCTTCGCGCAAATTCGAATTTGCTGATTTTCTCCGACCCCGCGACGTGGTAGACGCCGACTAGCTCCTGTTTCAACATGGAGAACAAGACGGGAACCAGATCATTCACAAGGATGGGGGTGAAGAATACGTCGGTGAATCCTGGCACCTGCAGTCCATCTTCGAGGCGTCTAAGAACCCACTCCGCCAGGCTGTCCTTGTCCTGAGCGTTCCATCCGTAAATATTCACCCGCGTAACCGTGCTCGCCGGATTCCTTCGCATGGTCTCGCGCTCGCCGGCCAGCTTCGACCTCGCATAGACGTTCAGCGGTGCTGGTTTGTCAGTCTCAACGTAGTCCCCTTTCTGGCCGTCGAACACAGCATCGGTTGAGACGTACACGAAACGCGCATTCATCGTGGAAGCCGTCTCGGCTAATACCGCGGACGCCTGGACATTGATTGCCTCCGCCTGCTTCGGATTGTCTTCGCACCAATCCACGTTGGTGGCGGCGGCGCAGTGCACAATGGCGTCGGGTCGTATATCAAGGAGAAGCTTGCGCGCGGCCGGCCCGTCGGTCAGGTCAACCCTGGCAACTGGCAGCGCCGGACCTCGGGCCACATGCTGGTGGCAAAGGCCTACTGTCTCCCAGCCGAGCTCAACTGCCGACCATAGCACGCTCGCACCCAGCAGCCCGCTGGCTCCCGTAACGACAAGCATTACCGTACCCGGAACACGGGCTGAACCATCTCGCCTTCGAGGTGCGCTTCAGGATGCGGATCACTCAGCCACGCTGCCATCGTCTTGCACACTTCGGCGTACACCTTCAGCGTCTTCTCGATGGCCAACGGATCGTGCGCCGCGGTCATGTTGTGCGTGGCCAGCGCCAGCACTCCGCGCTTCACGCACTCTTGCGCAAACAGGCTTCGCAACAGAAAACTGTCTTTTCCCTGGGCATCGAGAAACTTGATCAACGACCAGGCCGGATAGCCAACGCACTGGATGCGATCCCGCAATCCCGCTTTTTCTGCCAGCGCATTCAATCCCTCCTGCAGCACGCGCCCGTTCACATTCATGCGCGCTAGCGCATCGGTTCCTTCCAGTATGTCCAGCACCTTCATCGCCGCTGCCATCGACGCTACTTCACCCCCAAAGGTGAAGCTGAAAAAAGTCTCTTCGAACATCTTCATCACATCGGCCCGTCCGACAATACAAGAAATCGGAAATCCATTTCCCATCGCCTTCCCGAAACAAGCCAGGTCTGGAGTGACGGCGAACCTCTTCTGTGCGCCGCCGAGTCCAAAGTGGAACCCGCTGCAGATCTCGTCGAAGATCAGCAACGCACCGTGCTCGTGAGCAGCCCTCTTGACTCCTTCAAGGAAACCTGCCGCCGGAGGCCAGAAATTGACGGGTTCCATGATGACGGCGGCAAACTCGCCTTTGTGTTCGTCCAAAAGCCTTTGCAGCGATCCCAGGTCGTTGTACACGAACGGATGCGTCAAAGCCCGCACCGCTTGCGGAACGCCCACATGGCGCGTCGTGCTTCCGATAAACCAGTCCTGCCATCCATGGTAACCACAGCAGGCGATGCGCTCGCGCCCGGTCAGGCCTCGCGCCGCGCGGACCGCTCCCGCAGTGGCGTCCGATCCGTTCTTGCCGAAGCGAACCATCTCGGCGCAGGGAATGAGCCTCGTCAATCGCTCCGCCAGCTCCACTTCCAGCGGGTGCGGCAGAGAAAAACTGTGCCCTTGTCCCAATTGCTCCGCCACCGCCGCATTGACCTCTTCGCGCGCGTAACCCAGAATATTCGGCAGCAGTCCCTGGATGTAGTCGATATATTCATTCCCGTCCACATCCCAAACCCGGCAACCTTTGCCTTTCGCCAGGAATATCGGCGCCACCCCGCGGACGTGCTGGTTGGCTCCTTTACTGAACGTCTGCGCAGCCCCGGGTATCACCTTGCCTGCCCGTTCCAGCCAGGCTTTCGATTTTTCAATCGGTCGGCGCGGTGCTGCCGCCGCACACGCATCTTCGAAAAGGCTTTTATAATACCCGGCACTGCAAACAATATCCGAATTCATTTTTTCCAATCCCGGATTCTTCTCGACCAATTCCAAAATATCCTGCATTCCGAAACTCTCCCGTCCGCGAAAGGCCCTGTACACCTCCCGGATGAACTCCAAGTCCGCCGTCTCGTCCACCGTCCATCGGTAATGCTGGTAAGAGGACGCCAAATCGTTTTCGACGCTGGCAATTCGAAACTTCTCGGAACGCAGGTACGGAGTCACATGCTCGCGCTCAGAACCTTTACTCGCCTCGTGCCAGGCCCGCTCCAGGGCGGCAAACGAAAAGACTTCCGTATCCAGCCCGTCGGGATAACTTCGCACCATCGCGTTGGAAGCGTAGTCCAGATCGCCTCGCTGAAACCGCCGGATCACCCGATCGATCACTTCCGGATCAATTACCGGGCAGTCCGCCGTGATCCGCACGACCTTGGCTGCCCTTTCCGCGCGCGCCGCATGATAGTACCGGTCGAGAACGTCATTCTGGCTGCCCCGGTAGCAACGGATCCCCTGGGCCCTACACATTGCCTCAATGGCATCGTCGGCTGGCTCCGTCGTGGTTGCGACCACCACGCGATCCACCAGGCTGGCCCGTTTCACTCGTTCCACAACATGCCACAGCATGGGTTTCCCTTCGATGTCGGCCATGCTTTTCCCGGGCAACCGGCTGGAACCCATGCGCGCCTGCACGATAGCCACCACCGGCCCTTCGTCGCCTTCGCTGGTCCACGTTAACGGCTGCGGCATGCCATCCTCCGACGACTTCTTCGCTGCTTCCACCAACCGTATTACATCTCGCCCCTGTTCCAGATTAACCATTGGCCCTGTTCCGCTCCCCAGAGACTCCAGGAAGTGACGGATCTCCGCTACATACATGTCATTGACTTCGAAGACGTACGGAATACTCTTCCAGCCCGGCTCCGCGGCCGACAGCCAGCGCACTTCCTGAGAGCTGAAATCCCACAGCGCAGTTCCCGCTTCGCCCACGACTTTGCACGTGCGGGTGTAGGATCTCTGCACAAAATCCAAATGCACTTCCGCCCGCTGGCGGTCCAGGAAACTCAGGTAGATCCAGGCAGAATCCTCAACGTCCACTTCCAGGCTGCTGAGGTGTTCAGCCCGGCAGGTGACTTCCGTAGGGCGCCCCAGCAGCCAGCAAGTGTAATCCAGCTCGTGGGACCCGTCGAGAATAATTCCGCCCCCCAGATCGTGCCGCGCGCTGTAGCTTTCGCGGTAGTTCTGCCAGGGACGCCAGTCCGGAAGGTATTGCCCAGACTCGGCATTTAACCAGAGCACGCGTCCGATTTTCCCCGAATCGATCAGGTCTTTCAGGATCTGCATGCCCGGATGAAAGCGCAGGTTGTAGCCGACCTGCACGCTCCTGTCGTGGCGCCGCGCTTCGGCAATCAATGCCTGGATTCCGCCCGACTCGTGCGAAAGCGGCTTCTCGATAAAGACGTGGGCCCGCGCTTCGAGTGCGGCCCGAGCCTCCTCAACGTGAAACACTGGAGGCGTACAGATCAGCACAAAGTCGGGCCGGAAACCTTCGAGAGCCACGGCGTAGTCACTGAACAGATCGCCACCGAATTCCTCCCGGCACTGGTTCCGAACTTCGGGGCTGATGTCGCACAAGCCGATTTCCCGCAATCCCATGGCCTGAAGATTACGCCGGTGGCGTCGGCCGATCGAACCGCATCCCACAATCAGGCCGCGGTAGCCTGCGTAGTCCTGTTTCCCAGACATTGTCGTTTTGTATTGCCTGTGTTCGAGCGCCACGGGCTCGCCTTTCAATCATATTAATTTGTTCACATCTTTAGGAATCGCGGCAAAGGATTTCTTCACACGCGGGGAGCGGAACGCATGTTAGGCGGAAGTCGAAACCGCCTCGGCCGTCGCCGCTTCCGGGCCTACCAGTCCTTCCAGTTCGCTCCGGGTCAACCACCGCTCGTTGGTATCGCTCGAATAACGGAATCCCTCCGGCAGGCGCTTGCCGTGCACCCAGTTCTCCGATTTCCACCAGGGGTGCGCGGGCTGGATGATGAACATCTCTTCGGTTTCCAGCGTCTGCCGCGCTTCGTCCTCCGAGACCAGCACTTCATGCAATTTCTCGCCCGGCCGAATCCCGATGTATTCCACGGCGCAGCCCGGCGCAATCGTCTCGGCGAGTTCCACCAGGCGCATGCTCGGAATCCGGGGAACGAAGATCTCTCCTCCGTGCATTTGCTCGATGCAGCGGACCACGAACTTTACTCCCTGCTCCAAGGTCAGCCAGAACCGCGTCATTCGCGGATCGGTAATCGTGATCTTCCCCCGCTTGCGCTGCTCGATGAAGACAGGGATAACGCTTCCCCGGCTGCCGACCACGTTGCCATACCGTGCACAGGCGAATCGCGTATCCTTCGCGCCCGCGTAAGCATTCGCCTGCACAAACATTTTTTCCGCGCACAATTTTGTTGCGCCGTAGAGGTTGATGGGATTGACAGCTTTATCCGTGCTGAGCGCCAGAATCCGCCGCACGCCCTGGTCGATGGCGGCATCGATCACGTTCTTGCCGCCTATGATGTTGGTTTGGATGGCCTCGAATGGATTGTATTCGCAGGCTGGCACCTGTTTCAGAGCCGCTGCGTGCACCACGATCGTAGTCCCCGACAACGCCCGGTTCACGCGTTCCACGTCGCGCACATCGCCGATGAAATACCGCAGGCTGGGATGCTCGAACCCGGCCGCTCTCATCTCATGCTGCTTCAATTCGTCCCGGCTAAAAATTACCAGCCTTTGCGGCCGGTACTCCCGCAGCATCAGCTCAACAAATTTCTTCCCGAATGACCCTGTGCCACCGGTAATCAGAATCGACTCCTGCGACCAATTCACCATTCGTTTCCCTTCCACCACCTGCCCAAGTTAGCCCACTCAAGATGCGATGCGTACTGAACCGCAGGAGCGACTGCCGGTCCCCGGCGCTTTTCGCCAGGTGTCGCGGAAGAGATGCATCTGCTTTTTGAGGCAAGTGCTTGTGCCCGTTAGTATAAATGAGGATTCCCGGCGCCGGACGGAAGCCGGAAACAAAAGGGTGCGAGCGTAAATTTCGCTGGGTTCCAACTCCGGCGGTGCTAGAATCATTTGAAATCCCTCATAACACTCCGTTTTGAGCAGCCGTAGACGCGGAAGCCAAAATTGTGTGTCAGGTGTGGGCGGCACCGCCGCCTCTGGTTTGTAGGCGAGGAGTAACGATGGACTTGGGGCCTCTGGTTCCACGCAACAGCGGGCCACGGGAGATGCAACCCGTAGATCCCACCGAACTCATGAAGCCCCTGGGTTCTGGGCTTTACACCGTTCTGCCTTCCCAGGAATCAGCGTTGCGCGAATACATGCGCGTGCTGATCAAGCGCAAATGGATGGTCATGGCCTGCATAGCAGGTATCTTCGCCGCGACCGCGATTGCCAGCTTGCGTCAAACTCCTATCTACGAAGCAAGAGGCAGTATCGCCGTCACCAAGGCCGACTCCAGCAGCTTGACCTTCAAGGATTCCGTGCCAGTCGTCGATTACATGGACCCCAGCGATCTCGACACCGAGGTCCGAATCCTACAAAGCGATCTGCTCGCACTCCAGGTAGTTCGGCAGTTGAATCTCGACAAGCGCCCGGAGTTTGGCGGACAGCCCGACCTTAAACAGCCTAATCTGGTTGCGGATCCACTCCAAGGCGACTCCGCCCGCACCACCGCCTTGCTGGGCGGCTTCAAAGGGAGCTTGCGCGTTTCCTTGATTCCAAACACGCGCATCATCGAAATCCACTACCGCAGCGCCGATCAACATCTCGCCGCTAGCGCCGTGAACACGCTCGTCTCCACCTATATCGAACAGAACTTCAAGACCAAGTTCGAATCCACCATGCAGGCCTCGGACTGGCTTTCGAAACAACTGGTGGATCTACAGATGAAGGTGGAGACCTCTCAGGAAAAGCTGGTGCGCTATCAGAAAGAACACGAGATCCTCGGAATCGACGAAAAGCAAAACATTACGACCGAGAAACTCGACGAACTCAACAAGGAACTCACGGCCGCCGAGTCTGACCGCATGCAAAGAGAAGCGGCCTACCGGCAGACTCAGTCCACCGACCCCGAAGCAGTCGCCGCCGCCATTACTTCGGACTCGACCGGAACCGGAAATAGCACTGGAACGGGCCTCATCGACAAACTGCGCGAACAGCAGGCCAACCTCAAGATCCAGATCGCGGATCTCAGCACTCAGTTCGGCCCCGCCTATCCCAAGGTCGCCCAACTCAATAACCAACTGAAGGAAATCGACCGGCAGTTTCAGTCTGAGACCCGGAAGGCCGTGGATCACCTGCGTGGCCAGTATCAAGCGTCCCTGCAACGCGAGAACATGCTGCACGACGCTTTCACCAAACAGAAGCAGCAAGCCAACAAGCTCAACGAGAGCGCCATCGAATACAGCCTCCTGAGACGTGACGCCGAAACCTACCGCACACTCTACGAAGGATTGCTCGAGAAACTGAAGGAGGCGGGAGTCACGGCCGGACTGCGTTCCAACAACATCAAGATTCTGGATGCTGCCCGGGTTCCGACCACGCCCGTCGAGCCCAACATTCCGCGCAACCTTTTGTTCGCTCTCGTCCTGGGAATTACTTCCGGGGTCGGTCTGGCTTTCCTGCTGGAAAACATGGACAACACTGTCCGCACCACGGAGCAAGCTCAGCTGATCTCCGCTCTGCCCTCACTCGGCATGATCCCGCTGGGTTCCAAATCGCCCGGCAATGCAAGCGCCTCCAAGCATTTAGTGCTGGCCTCCTCCCAGGAAGCGGTCGAAATCGTCACCCAAGTGCGCCCTCAGTCGCAGATGGCGGAGTCTTATCGCGCCCTTCGCACCTCGCTGCTGCTTTCCAGCCTGGGAGCGCCGCCAAAGGTCATTATGGTGACCAGCGCGCGGCCACAGGAAGGGAAAACCACAACCGCCATCAACTCGGCCATCGTCCTCGCGCAAAAAGGCGTCAGAGTTCTGCTGATCGACGCCGACCTGCGCCGGCCCAGTGTTCACAAAACGCTCGGCATGGGCCCGCGCAGCGGCCTCAGCAACGTTCTCACGGGAAGCGCCACTTTGCAGCAGACGATCACCGTATCGCCGGTACTACCCAATCTTTTTATCCTCCCTGCGGGCACTCCCCCGCCGAACCCCGCCGAACTGCTGGCCTCGGCCAACATGAAACAAGTTCTGGACGAATTGCGGGAACAGTTCGATCACGTAGTCGTGGATACTCCGCCCACGCTCTCTGTCACCGACGCCGTTGTCTTATCGCCTCGGGTCGATGCCATCATTCTCGTCATACGGTCGGGCCAAACCACCAAGCAAGCGCTTCGGCGCGCGCGGGACATCCTGTTGCAGGTCAATGCCCACGTCACGGGCGTTTTACTCAACGCCGTCGATCTTACTTCGCCCGACTATTACTATTATTACGAATACCAGGGGAAATACACTCACTACTACCAGGAAGGGTCTTCCGAAACGCAGCCGGACGAGCCGAAGCATCCACAAGCGGCTTCCGGCGCGTAAGGAATCGGCCGGCTGAGATTCCCACACGATGGTCCTATCGCTTGCAGGCCGCCAGCGTTGGCTGTTTTCAGCTAGCCTGTTCGCCTTTGCCGGGCTGTACGTGCTCCTTGCGGCAGTCGAATTTCTTGCCAGCCACCTCGCCAATCGAGCCGATCTCGCCGGTTTGCAGCGCGCCGCTCGCCTCGCGCCCGGCAACGCCGACTATCGCAATCGACTGGGGCGCTATTTCACATTCGCCGCGCCCAACCCTCCGGCCGCTCTCGATCATTATCAGTCCGCCGTCCGGCTAAACCCTCATCAGGCTAGTTACTGGCTCGACCTGGCCGCCGCCCAGCAAGTCGCGGGCAACCCCGCCGGCCAGCTCGAAGCCCTCGAGGG
>Ga0209068_10000666_pt1 | contig 18181 bp, 13 predicted proteins | sample ColStrG_CSR_2012_FD_187200 | JGI IMG/M metagenome (GOLD analysis project Ga0209068, IMG submission 187200) | Freshwater sediment microbial communities in response to fracking from Pennsylvania, USA - Cold Stream Run_MetaG_CSR_2012 (SPAdes)... | ecosystem: Environmental > Aquatic > Freshwater >... | reverse complement strand
GACCTGGACAGGTGGCTGATGTCGCTGCCGTCGAACACGACCGAGCCACCGGTCGGCTCCAGCAGCCGGGTGATCACCCGGCCCAGGGTGGACTTGCCGCACCCGGACTCCCCGACCACCCCGAGGGTCTCGCCTTTGGACACGTCGAAGCTGACCCCGTCGACGGCCTGAACGGCGCCGATCTGACGCTGCAGGATGATGCCGCGGGTCACCGGGAAGTACATCTGCAGGTCCCGCACCGACAGCAGCGGCGCCGCCGGCGCAGGGTCGGCGACGTCGGACGCCCCAGCGTCCTCGGCGGTTCCGGCCGGGGTGGTCATCGGCTCTCTCCGGTGGTCACAGGGTCGGCTTGATGTCGCCGAGGAAGGCGGCCCGCCGGACCTCGGCCGGCATGTGGCACGCCACGGTGTGGCCGGGGGTGGTCGCCACGAGCTCCGGGCGCTCGCTCGTGCAGGGGATGCCGCCGGTGCCCCGGTAGGTGCACCTGGGGTTGAACGCGCAGCCCTTGGGCACGTTGAGCAGGCTCGGCGGCGTGCCCGGGATCGGGCGCAGCCGGTCCTCGCGGACCCGGTCCAGGCGGGTCACCGAGCTGAGCAGCCCCCAGGTGTAGGGGTGCTCGGGGCGGTAGAACACCTCGTCCGCAGTGGAGTACTCAACCCCGCGCCCGGCATACATGACCATGACATGGTCGGCGATCTCGGCCACCACGCCCAGGTCGTGGGTGATGATGATGATCGCCGAGCCGAACTCCTTCTGCAGGTCCGACATCAGGTCGATGATCTGCGCCTGCACGGTGACGTCCAGGGCGGTGGTCGGCTCGTCGGCGATGAGCAGCTGCGGGTCGTTGACCAGCGCCATCGCGATCATGGCCCGCTGCCGCATGCCGCCGGAGAACTGGTGCGGGTAGTCCCTGGCCCGGTCGCTCGCGTTGGGGATGCCTACCCGGTCCAGCATCTCCACTGCGCGCACCCAGGACTGCTTCTTGGACGCGTCGTGGTGGATGCGGTAGGCCTCGACGATCTGGGATCCGATCGAGAAGAACGGGTGCAGGGCGGACAGCGGGTCCTGGAAGATCATCGACATCTCGTTGCCACGCAGCTGGCGCACGTCTTCGGCGTCGGCGGAGACCAGCTCGGTCCCGTTCAGCCAGACCTCGCCGCTGATCTGTGCGCGGGTGCCCTTGTGAAGGCCGAGGATCGCCTGGGCGGTCACCGACTTGCCGCAGCCGGACTCCCCCACGATGCCCAGCGTCTTGCCCTTCTCCAGGGCGAAGCTCACCCCGTCGACGGAGCGCACCAGACCATCCTCGGTGGGGAACGCGACGCGCAGGTCCCGCACGGCCAGGAACGAGGTGGCCGGTGGCCCGAGCACGTTGCCTGCCGGGGTGTCGATCGCCGTCATCAGGAGTACCTCACCCGTGGGTCGATCACCGCGTACAGGACGTCGACGACGATGTTGGCCACCACCAGCAACAGGGCCCCGACGATGACCACGCCCATGATCACCGGTAGGTCCTGCTTGGCGATCGCGTCGATCGACAGCTTGCCCAGGCCCTGCAAACTGAAGGTGTACTCGGTCAGGATCGCCCCGCCCAGCAGCCCGGCCAGGTCCAGGCCGAAGATCGTCACGATCGGGGTCAGCGCCGCCCGCAGCGCGTGCTTGCCGACCACCGTGCGCGAGCGCAGCCCCTTGGCCCGGGCCGTGCGGATGTAGTCCTCGCCCATGGTCTCCAGCATGCTCGCCCGGGTCAGGCGGGCATACAGGGCCGCGAACAAGAACGCCAGCGATATCCAGGGCAGCATCAAGGAGGTGAACCACCCCCACGGATCCTGGGTGAACGGGATGTAGCCCTGCCCGGCGTTGGGGAACCAGCGAAGCGCGGGAGGGCCGTAGGTGAAGATGGACAGCAGGAGCAGGCCGGTGAAGTACACCGGCAGGGAGACCCCGGCCAGCGCGATCACCATCGAGGCCCGGTCGATCAGGGTGCCCCGCTTGAGCGCGGAGATGATGCCGACCGCGACCCCGCCGACCAGCCACATGATGGAGGCGCCGATCGACAGGGACAAGGTCACCGGGAACCGGTCCTTGATCAGCGCGGTGACCGAGTCCTGGTACTGGAAGGAGTAGCCCAGGCACGGTGGCCCGCAGTACTCGGTGCTGACCCCGTCGGTGAACGTACGGCCCTTGAAGATCCCGGTCATGTAGGTCCAGTACTGCTTGATCACCGGCTGGTCCAGGCCGAACGCGTGCCGGACCGCCTCCACCTGCGCCGGGCTGCCGTGCCGCCCGACATACAGGTACGACGGGTCCGAGCCGGTCACCTTCGGTGCGATGAAGTAGATCCCGAACGTGGCGATGCTGATCACGAACACGACGAGCAGGGCTCCCAGGAGCCTGCGGATGATGTATCGGATCATGCGCTGCGCGGCGCCGGCACCCGACGGGGGCGTGAGCCTTCGTCAGGTACCGGCGCCTTGCCTACCTTTCGCCGCTAGGAGGGTTGGAGCTAGCAGGGACTACTTGCCGTCACTGACTCCGATGTTCACGAAGTCGTAGATGTACCCCACCCCAGCCTGCAGGTAGATGTTCGTCAGCCGTGGGGCACGGTAGTCCAGCGCGTAGTCGTACACGTACGGGATCATCACCGCCAGGCTCATCACCTGGGCGTCGAGCTGCTTGAACAGCGCCGGCTTCGCAGCGTCGGTGGCCGTCAGGCTCTGCGTCAGCAGGCCGTTGATCACCGGGTCGTTCAAGCTGGCGTAGTTCGTGTTGCCCGAGGCCAGGATCGGTGGGCCGACGATGGAGCTGAAGAACCCGTATCCGGTCGGGAAGTCCGGTCCCCAGCCGGCCTGCAGCAGGCCGAGCTTCTTGTTGACGATGTTGCTCGGGGACCCGATGTAGGTGCTGTAGTACGAGGCGTTGTCGCCAGGGGCGGACACCAAGGTGATGCCGACGCGGGCCAGGGCCTGCTGGGCCGCCACGAAGACCTTGGCCGCCTTGCCCTTGTTGACGTACGCCATGTTCAGGCTGAACCCGTTCGGCTGGCCGCACAGCGCGAGCTCGGCCTTGGACTGGGTGATGTTGCCGGTGTTGTCCGCGCCGACGGGGTAGGGGTTGGCGTTCGGGTCGTAGCCGGGCAGGCTCGGCAGCGACATCGTGTTCGCGATGGAGCCACCGTAGGAGCCACCCCGGGCCTTGAGCAGGTCCGCCTTGTTCAGCGCGTAGGCGATCGCCCGGCGGCAGTGCACGTTCGGCACCACCGACGGCGGGATCACCAGGTAGCGGGTGAAGCCGGATCCGGCCTTGTCCGCGTACTTCTTCAGGTTCGGGTCAGTCAGGATCTGGGTCTGGAAGGTGGACTGGACACCGGTGCCGTCCTGCTCCACGTCGATCTGACCGGTCTTGAGCGCCTGGTCCTCGGCGTCCGGGTCGGTGATGATCTGGACGGTGACCGCGGTGACATGCGGGGTGCGGATCTTGTCCGTCGCCTGCGACCAGTTCGGGTTGCGCTTGAAGCTGATCGACTTGCCGACGACGTACGTGTCGACCATGAACGGGCCCGTCGCGGACGGGTTCTTGGTGTAGTTGGCGCCGGTGTCCTTCGCCACCGGGACCGGTGAGGCGGCCGGCAGGGCCATGATGTAGTTGAAGTCGGAGTATGGCGACGCCAGGTGGAAGACGATCGTCGTGGCGTCCGGGGTGGTGATCGAGGGTGCGCCGTCGACCATCGGCTGGCCGGTCTTGTCCTTGTACGGACCCGCGTAGGTGGTCTTCTGGTTGTCCAGCAGGGTCAGGTAGTACGAGGACGGCCCGCCGTTGATGATGTCGGTAGCGAAGACCCGCTCGATGCCGTACTTGATGTCGGCGGTGGTCAGCGGCGACCCGTCATCCCACTTCAGCCCGGGCTGCAGCTTGTAGGTCCAGGTCCGAACGTCGGAGCTGATCGTGGGAGCTGCGGCAGCCAGGTCGGGGGCGACCGCCGTCCCGGCGGTGCCGGGCTGGGAGACATAGCCCATCAGGGTGCGGGTGAACAGCCGCTGCATGTCCCAGCAGTTGGCGTAGTACGTGCGCGCCGGGTCCCAGGAGTCACAGTCGCTGTTCGAGCCGATCTTCAGCGTGCCGCCGTTGGCACTGGACACGTTCACGATGCTGGTCATGGCCGCGTTGTAGCCGGAGGCGGTTGACGGCGAGGCGCTGCTGGTGCCTCCGCTGCCGCCCCCGCAGGCCGCCAAGGCCAGGGCCGCGACGCCGACCACGGCTGCTGGCCGGGCCAATCGACGATAGTTGGACATCGGCGAGTTCCACCTTCTCCTTCTTGTGCGGCTACCGGACGACGGACGCCGTCCGGACCCCGACATGTCGCCGGGAGGATCGAGAGCCAACGGATCGTGCGGGGTCATCAGCGGCTTGACTTCGGGTCGAGTGCGTCCCGCAGGCCGTCACCGAACAGGTTGAACGCCAGCACCGTGATGAAGATCGCCAGCCCCGGGACCAGCATGTAGACGGGGTCGATCTGGAAGGTGTGTGTGGCGTCGGAGAGCATCTGGCCCCACGAGGCGGTGGGTGGCTGCATCCCCACGCCGAGGAAGGACAGCGCCGCCTCGTACAAGATGTTCGTCGGGATGGTCAGCGTCGCGTAGATCAGCATCGGGGCGGCCAGGCTGGGCAGCAGCTCGCGCACCAGGATCCGGCGGTCTTTGGCGCCGAGGCTGCGCGCCGCGTCGACGAACTCCTTCTCGCGCAGCGAGATGACCTGGCCGCGGATCACCCGGCCGATGTAGGCCCAGCCGAAGAAGCCGATGATGGTGATCAGCAGGCCCAGCCGCAGCGACGTGCCGGACAGCCCGAACGCGGTGGGCACATTCTGGAAGATGGCCAGCAGCGCGATGGAGAACAGCAGCACCGGGAAGGCCAGCAGAACGTCCATCGTGCGGGCGATCACCGAGTCGATCCAGCCGCCCTTGTAGCCGGCCAGGATGCCGAGGCCGACGCCGAGGAACATGCTGACGAACGTGGCCATGATCGCGATGAACAGCGACACCTGGGCGCCGTAGAGGATCCGGGCCAGGGTGTCGCGGCCGTTGGTGGGCTCCAGGCCGAGCAGGTGGTGCCAGCTGATCCCGCCAAAGTTGCCGAACGGCAGGCTGGTGTCCCCGCTGATCAGGTTGCTGTTGAAGTCGTTCGGGCTGACACCCAGCAGGCGGGTGATCGGAAAAGCCAGCGCCGACACGAGCAGGAGCGCCACGACGAAGATCCCGCCGGCGAGCGCGAGCTTGTCCTGCTTCAGCCGGCTCCAGGCCAGGGAGCGCAGGGTGCGCCCGGCGATCGCCTTCTCGCTGGTCGGCTCATCCGAGATCAGCTCACCAGGGTCGGGGGTGAGCAGGTTGCCGCTGAATACTGCCATCTCAGCTGATTACCCGCTCTCTGCCAGGCGACGGATCGGCGCGGCCCAGGCGGGGATCCTGGACACTGCCTCACCATAGGCTGGCCCGAGGGGTGCCTAGGTGCACCGTGCCGCGGCTGGCCCCCAATCGTGACCTAAAGGTTACGGTTGTCCGTCAGATCTGCGGTGGAACTGACAGATGGCGGCAAACTCTGCGGCGTCGATGGACGCCCCTCCCACCAAAGCTCCGTCCACGTCGGCCTCGGCCATAATTCCTGCGACGTTGGACGCCTTGACCGACCCTCCGTACAGCACGCGCACGTGGTCGGCCAGGTCCCCGGAGTACAGCTCGGCCAGGCGGGTGCGGATGGCACCGCAGACCTCCTGGGCGTCGGCCGGGGTCGCCACCTCGCCAGTTCCGATCGCCCACACCGGCTCGTAGGCGATGACCACGGTGCGGGCCTGGTCGGCGCCGACCCCGGCCAGAGCCCCGTCCAGCTGGGCGAGGGTGTGCTGGATCTGGTCGCCGGCGCGGCGCACATCCAGATTCTCACCCACGCAGATGATCGGCACCAGGGTGTTGCGCAGCGCGGCGCGGACCTTGGCGTTGACCACCGCGTCGTCCTCGTGGTGGTGCTGGCGGCGCTCGGAGTGCCCGACCACGACATAGGTACAACCGAGCTTGGCCAGCATCACCCCGGAGATCTCCCCGGTGTAGGCACCAGAGTCGAACGCGGAAAGGTCCTGCGCCCCGTACACCAGCTCCAGTCGGTCGCCGTCGGTCAGCGTCTGCACGGAGCGGATGTCGGTGAAGGGCGGCAGGACCGCGACCTCGACGGCCTCGAAGTCCGCCTGCGACAACGAGAAGGCCAGCTTCTGGGTCAAGGCGATGGCCTCGAGGTGGTTGAGGTTCATCTTCCAGTTGCCAGCCATCAGCGGCTTGCGGCCGGCCGCGGTCATCGCGTCTCCTGCTCGGTGCCGGTCTCGGTGTGGACCGGCGGCTGCGGGGTGCTCAAGACCGCAAGTCCGGGCAGGGTCTTGCCCTCCAACAGCTCCAGGCTGGCCCCGCCGCCGGTGGAGATGTGGGTGAAGCCGTCCTCGGGCAGCCCGAGCAGGCGAACCGCCGCGGCGGAGTCCCCACCACCGACCACCGTCGTCCCCGTTGTGGCGATGATCGCCTCAGCGACCGCACGGGTCCCCGCAGCGAACGGGGCCAGCTCGAACACGCCCATCGGCCCGTTCCACACCACTGTGCGCGCGTCCGCCAGCTTGGCGGCGAACACCTCCGCGGTCGCCGGCCCGATGTCCAGGCCGCGCCAGCCGGGCTGGATCTTGTCGGCGTCCACCACCGCGGTCTCGGCGTCGGCGCTGACCTCGCGGGCGACCACGACGTCCACCGGCAGCACCAGCTCGACGCCCCGGGCCGCCGCATCGGCCAGGAAGCCGGCGCAGGCGGCGATCTGGTCGCTCTCCAGCAGGGAGTCCCCGACCCCGTGCCCCTGGGCGGCCAGGAACGTGAAGCACATCCCGCCACCGACGAGCAGGCGGTCGACGTGGCCGAGCAGGTTGCCGATCACGCCGAGCTTGTCGGAGACCTTGGACCCGCCGAGCACCACCACGTAAGGGCGGTCGGGGTCGGAGAGCACCGTGCCGAAGACGGCCGCCTCGGCCGCGACCAGTGCGCCGGCGGCGTGGGGCAGCAGCAGGGCGATGTCGTAGACGCTGGCCTGCTTGCGGTGCACCACCCCGAAGCCGTCGCTGACGTACACCTGCCCGAGGCTGGCCAGCTGCCGGGCCAGGCCCATCCGGGTGGCGTCGTCCTTGCTGGTCTCGGCGGCCTCGAACCTCAGGTTCTCCAGCATGGCCACGTCGCCGTCGCCCAGCGTAGCCACGGTCGCCGCCGCGGACTCGCCCACCACGTCGTCGGCCAGCGTCACCGGGCGGGCGAGAAGCTCGGCCAGCCGGGCCGCCACCGGGCGCAGCGAGTACCTGGCCTGGACCTGCCCGTCTGGACGACCCAGGTGCGCCATCACCACCACGCGTGCGCCGCGGTCGGCCAGCGCAGCGATGGTGGCCACGCTGGCCCGGATCCGGCCGTCGTCGGTGATGCGGACCGAGCCGTCCGGATCGGTGGCCAGCGGGACGTTCAGGTCGCTGCGGACCAGGACCCGCCGGCCCGCGACGTCCAGGTCGTCGATCGTGGGCAGGAGGCTGTCGGACACCTTCCCCCCCTTACAGGGACGCGCCGACGTACTTCACCAGGTCGACCAGGCGGTTGGAGTAGCCCCACTCGTTGTCGTACCAGCCGACCACCTTGGCGCTGTCACCGATCACGTGGGTCAGGCCGGAGTCGAAGATGCACGACGCCGGGTTCGTGACGATGTCAGTGGACACGATCGGGTCCTCGGTGTACTCCAGGTACCCGTTGAGGGGGCCGTCCGCGGCCGCCTTCATCGCCGTGTTGATGTCCTCGCGCGAGGCCGGCCGGGTCAGCTTGACGGTCAGGTCGGTGGCCGATCCGGTGGGCACTGGCACTCGCATCGCGTAGCCGTCCAGCTTGCCCTTGAGCTCGGGCAGCACGATGCCGATGGCCTTGGCCGCCCCGGTCGTGGTGGGGATCATGTTCAGTGCCGCGGCCCGAGCCCGGCGCAGGTCCTTGTGCGGGAAGTCCAAGATGACCTGGTCGTTGGTGTAGGCGTGGATGGTGGTCATCAGGCCGTGCTCGATGCCGAACGTCTCATGCAGCACCTTGGCCATCGGGCCCAGGCAGTTGGTCGTGCAGGAGGCGTTGGAGATCACCGTGTGGGTCGCCGGGTCGTAGACGCCTTCGTTGACGCCCATCACGATCGTGACGTCCTCGTTCTTGGCCGGGGCCGAGATGATCACCTTCTTGGCGCCGCCGTCCACGTGCTTGCGCGCGTCCACCGCGTTGGTGAAGTGCCCGGTGGACTCGATCACGATGTCCGCGCCGAGGTCCGCCCAGGGAAGCTTGGCCGGGTCACGCTCGGCCAGGACCGCGATCTTCACCCCGCCCACGACGATCGCGTCGTCGGTGTAGGACACGTCCTGCCCCAGCCGGCCCAGGATGCTGTCGTACTTCAGCAGGTGCGCCAAGGTGGCGTTGTCGGTCAGGTCGTTGAGGCCGACGATCTCGACGTCGCGGCCGGCGGCACCGGTGGCCGCCAGGGCACGGTAGAAGTTGCGGCCGATGCGACCGAATCCGTTGATGCCAACCCTGATGGCCACGCGCGTCTCCTCGGTGACGCCGGCGTGATGCCGGCGGACGACAACTGGGATCGGTCGAGCCTATCGGACCCGCGACGGCGGTTAACGTGGTCGTAACACGGGGCCCGGCGGGCGCGAGCCTGCCCCGTCGGTCCCGCAGCCGGGCAGCGGTCAGTCCGCGGCCAGGCCGGGCTCAGCCGTGCAGCATCTCCGGCGTCAGGTCAGCCTCGGTGCTGGGCAGGCCCAGGTCGGCGGCCCGCTTGTCGGCCATGGCCAGCAGCCGCCGGATCCGGCCGGCCACGGCGTCCTTGGTCAGCGGCGGGTCCGCGAGCTGGCCGAGCTCTTCGAGGCTGGCCTCGCTGTGCTCCAGTCGCAGCTTGCCGGCAGCGGCCAGGTGGTCGGGGATCTGGTCATCGAGGATCTCCATGGCCCGCTTGACCCGCGCGCCTGCGGCCACGGCGGCCCGCGCCGAGCGGCGCAGGTTGGCATCATCGAAGTTGGCCAGGCGGTTGGCGGTGGCCCGCACCTCCCGCCGCATCCGGCGCTCCTCCCAGGCCAGCACACAGTCATGGGCTCCGAGCCGGGTCAGCAGCGCGCTGATCGCGTCCCCGTCACGGACCACGACCCGGTCGACGCCGCGGACCTCCCGGGCCTTGGCCGAGATGCCGAGCCGGCGCGCTGCGCCGACCAGGGCCAATGCCGCCTCCGGCCCTGGGCAGGTGACCTCGAGCGAGGACGAGCGGCCGGGCTCGGTCAGCGACCCGTGCGCGAGGAAGGCCCCGCGCCACGCCGCCTCTGCGTCGCACGTCGACCCCGAGACCACTGCCGGCGGCAGGCCGCGGACCGGGCGGCCCCGACCGTCCAGCAGGCCGGTCTGGCGGGCCAGCGCCTCGCCGTCCTTGACCACCCGTACGACGTACCGGTTGCCCCGGCGCAGGCCGCCCGGCGCCAGGACGGCAACCTCGGCCACCTGCCCGAACACCTCGGCGATCTCCCGCCGCAGCCGGCGCGCCGCCGCGCCGGTGTCCAGCTCGGCCTCGACCACGATCCGCCCGCCCACGATGTGCAGGCCTCCGGCGAACCGCAGCATCGCCGACACCTCCGCCTTGCGGCAGCACGGTTTGGTGACCAGCAGCCGGGACAGCTCGTCCTTGACCGCGCCCGTCATCGCCATGGGGGGATCCTGCCACCTTCGAGCAGCGCTCCGTACGCCGCGGCCAGCAGCTGCACGTCATGACGCGGTGATCCGCCGGCCTCGGCCAGCGGCGCCAGGACCAGCTCGGCGCCGAAGGTCTTGGCCACCGAGGCCAGCGCCTTGCAGTCGGTAACGGCTGCACTGTCCGCCAGGACGTAGTCCAGCATCAGCTCGGGCGCGTGCGCGGACAGCACCTCCAGGTGCTGCTCGGGGGTGAAGCCGGAGGTCTCGCCAGGCTGCGGCACCAGGTTCAACGCCACCACGCGCCTGGCCTGCGTGGAGGTGATCGCCGCGCGCAGGTCCGGCACCAGCAGGTGCGGCAGGACCGAGGTGAACCACGAGCCCGGCCCGAGCACCACCCAGTCCGCCGCCTGCACCGCCTCCAGTGCCTGGGGGCACGCCGTGGGAGTCTGCGGGCTCAGTCGCACCCCCACCAGGCGACCGGGCGAACGGGCCACCGCCACCTGGCCGCGCAGCAGGGTCAGCTCGTCGCTGCCGGGCAGCAGGACATCGGCCTCGATGTCGATGGGGTCCAGCGACATCGGCAGCACCCGCCCGTGCGCGCCCAGGAGCCGGCCGACATGGTCCAGTCCCTCGACCGCGTCGCCGAGCAGCTGCCACAGAGCCAGGATCAGCAGGTTGCCGACCGAGTGCCCGCCCAGCGAGCCGGCCATCGGGCTGGGCCCCAGCTCGAAGCGGTGCTGGGCGACCCGGCTCCACAGCCGACCCCACTCGTCGTCACCGCACAGCGCGCTCAGTGCCATCCGAAGGTCTCCGGGCGGCAGACAGTCAAACTCCTGTCGCAGCCGCCCGCTCGACCCCCCGTCGTCGGCGACCGTCACCACCGCGGTGATGTCCAGGGTGGCGGTGTCCCCGCCGGTGGTGGTGTCCCCGCCGGTCGTGGCGCCGACCCGCCGCAGGGCGGACAGCGAGGCAGCCAGACCGTGGCCCCCGCCCAGGGCGACCACCTTGACCGGTTGGCTCACTCCCGCCCCAGGTCCCGGTGCGTGACATGGGTCTCGATCCCGTGCTGTCGCAGCTGCTGGCCGATCGCCTCGGACAGCGCGACGCTGCGGTGCTTGCCGCCGGTGCAGCCGACGGCAAGGGTCAGGTAGCGCTTGCCCTCCCGCGCGTACCCGGGAAGGATCAGCTCCAGGACACCGCCGTAGCGGCGCAGCAGCTCCTGGGCGTCCGGGTTGTCCAGCACGTACGCCGCCACCGCCGGGTCCTGGCCGGTCAGCGGGCGCAGGTCCGGCACCCAGTGCGGGTTGGGCAGGAACCGGACGTCGACCACCAGGTCTGCGTCCACCGGCAGGCCGTACTTGAAGCCGAACGACAGCACGGTCGCCTGAAGGGCTGAGCGCCCGTCGCCCTCGAAGGCCTGCTCGATCTGGGTGCGCAGCTGGTGGACGTTCATCGCGGACGTGTCGATCACCAGGTCGGCCTCGCCGCGCAGGTCCTCCAGCAGCGCTCGCTCACGGTTGATCCCGTCGATGATCCGGCCGTCGTCCTGCAGCGGGTGCTTGCGGCGCACGGCCTCGAACCGCCGGACCAGGACGTCCTCGCTGGCCTCGAGGTAGACCACCTGAGGGTCCACTGCCAGGAAGGCGAGGCGGTCCAGCGCCGAGCGCAGGTCGGCGAAGAACGAGCGCCCGCGCACGTCGACCACGACCGCGATCCTGGGCACGGAGCCCTGGGTGAGCCCCGCCAGCTCGATCATCGAGCCCAGCAGGCCAGGTGGCAGGTTGTCCACCACGAACCAGCCGAGGTCCTCCAGGCAGCGGGCCGCGGTGCTGCGCCCGGCACCGGACATGCCCGTCAGGATCGTGAGCTCGGGCACGCCGGGCACGGGCTCGGAGCGGGCGGTCACCTGCCTATCCTCTCCCGGAACCCGGGCGCCGCGGGCGAGTTAGGGTCCTTGATTCTCCCGCTCACTGACCGTCGAGGATCTCCCCGGTCCCCACATCGACGCCGGCGGCCGGCGCCGGGGCCTGGGCCAGCGCCTCGTGGATGGCTGCGGCCGTGGCCGGGCCGATGCCCGCGACCGTGACGAGCTCGTCGACGCCGGCCGCCCGCAGCCGCTTCAGGGAGCCGAAGTGGCGCAGCAGGGCCGACTTGCGGGTGCTGCCCAGCCCGGGGACGGCGTCCAGCGCGGAGTCGACCATCCCCTTGGAACGCTTCTGCCGGTGGTAGGCGATGGCGAAGCGGTGCGCCTCGTCCCGGACCCGCTGGAGCAGATAGAGCGCCTCGCTCGTCCTGGGCAGGATCACCGGGTCGGACTCCCCCGGCAGCCACACCTCCTCCAGCCGCTTGGCCAGGCCGCACAAGGCGATGCCGGTGATCCCCAGCTCGGCCATGGCCTGGCGGGCCGCCTCGACCTGCGGGGCCCCACCGTCGACCACCAACAGGTTGGGCGCGTAGGCGAACTTCCTGCGGCGCCCGGTCTCGGCCTCGACCGGCTCGAGCGGTTCTGAGCGCTCGTCGAGGTAGCGCCTGAACCGCCTGGTGACCACCTCGTGGATGCTGCGCACGTCGTCGGAGCCGTGCTCACCGACCGTGCGGATGGCGAACCGCCGGTACTCGGACTTGCGGGCGAGGGCATCTTCGAAGACCACCATCGAGGCGACGATGTCGCTGCCCTGCAGGTTGGACACGTCGAAGCACTCGATCCGCAACGGCGCCACGGGCAGGTCCAGGGCCTGCTGGAGCTCGGCCAGGGCCCGGCTGCGGGAGGACAGGTCGCCCGCCCGCTTGGTCTTGTGCAGGGCCAGTGACTGCTGGGCGTTTCGCGCGACCGTCTCCATCAGGGCCCGCTTGTCCCCGCGCTGAGGCACCCGCAGGTCCACCGGGCCGCCCCGCCGGTCGGTCAGCCAGGCGCCCAGCGCCTCGACCCCGGCCGGGTCGTCCGGCAGCGCCGGCACCAGCACCTCGCGCGGCACCGCCTCGCCGCTCTCCCCGCCGTAGAGCTGGACCAGCAGGTGCTCCACCAGGCCGCCCAGGGACAGCTCCTCGACCCGCTCGACGACGAAGCCGCGCTGGCCGCGCACCCGGCCACCTCGGACGTGGAAGACCTGGACGGCCGCCTCCAGCGGGTCGTCCGCCAGGGCGATCACGTCGGCGTCCGTGCCGTCACCGAGGACCACGGCGCTCTTCTCCATGGCCCTGCGCAGCGCCGCGATGTCGTCGCGCAGCCTGGCCGCCCGCTCGAAGTCCAGCTCCTCGGCGGCCTGCCGCATCCGGTCCTCCAGGCGGCGGGTGAACATCTCCGTCTGCCCGGACATGAACGCGCAGAAGTCCTCGACGACCGCCCGGTGCTCGTCCGGCCCGACCCTGCCCACGCACGGCGCCGAGCACTTGCCGATGTAGCCGAGCAGGCAGGGCCGCCCGATCTGGCCGGCCCGGCGGAACACCCCCGCGCTGCAGGTGCGGACCGGAAAGACCCGAAGCAGCAGGTCCACCGTCTCGCGGATCGCCCAGGCGTGCGCGTACGGGCCGAAGTAGCGCACCCCCTTGCGCTTGGCCCCTCGCATCACCTGGACCCGCGGGAACTCCTCGTCCAAGGTCACCGCGAGGTACGGGTAGCTCTTGTCGTCGCGGTACTTGACGTTGAACCGGGGGTCGTACTCCTTGATCCACGAGTACTCGAGCTGGAACGCCTCCACCTCGGTCGCCACGACTGTCCACTCCACCGACGCTGCGGTGCTGACCATCGTCTGGGTGCGGGCGTGCAGCCCGGAGATGTCCTGGAAGTAGGAGCCGAGCCGCTGGCGAAGACTCTTGGCCTTGCCCACATAGATGACCCGGCCGTGCTCGTCGCGGAACCGGTAGACCCCAGGTCCGTCCGGCACCGAGCCGGGCGCCGGGCGGTACGTCGACGGGTCAGCCACCCAGCCAGCCTATGGTCGGGCGCCGACGGCCCCGACCGCCTCAGCCGTCGACCCAGCGTGCTCAGCGGGTTCGGCCGACGACGGTCTGGGGAGCCAGCACAGCGTTCGCGTCGGCCGCGACCCCACCGGCGCACGGGTGGGGTCGGCGCAGTGCCGCGTGCCGTCAGCGGGGGCGGCCAGAGCGGCTCAGGCGCGGGCCGAGCGGACCTTCGCCGTCGCCCTCGGGCGCGGCGTGCGGCGTTTGACTGCCGGTGCCCGCTCAGCCAGGCGGTCGCCCAGCAGGTCGAGCAGGAAGGCGCCGGTGTGGCTGCCCGGCGCGACGGCGACCTGCTCGGGGGTGCCCTCAGCCACCACCAGGCCGCCACCGGTGCCGCCCTCCGGGCCCATGTCGACCACCCAGTCCGCGGTCTTGATCACGTCCAGGTTGTGCTCGATCACCACCACCGTGTTCCCGGCATCCACCAGCCGGTTCAGGACCCCGAGCAGCTTGCGGATGTCCTCGAAGTGCAGTCCGGTGGTCGGCTCGTCCAGGACGTACACCGTCCGGCCGGTGGAGCGCTTCTGCAGCTCCGAGGCGAGCTTGACCCGCTGGGCCTCCCCGCCGGACAGTGTCGGCGCCGGCTGGCCGAGGCGAACATAGCCCAGGCCCACGTCGACCAGGGTCTGCAGGTGCCGCGCGATCGGCGGCACGGCCTGGAAGAAGTCCAGCCCCTCCTCGATCGGCATGTCCAGGACCTCGCAGATCGTGCGGCCCTTGAAGTGGACCTCCAACGTCTCCCGGTTGTAGCGGGCCCCGTGGCATACCTCGCAGGGCACGTACACGTCGGGCAGGAAGTTCATCTCGATCTTGATCGTGCCGTCGCCGGCGCAGGCCTCGCACCGGCCGCCCTTGACGTTGAAGGAGAAACGACCCGGCTGGTAGCCGCGGACCTTGGCCTCGGTGGTCTGGGCGAACAGCCGCCGGACGTGGTCGAAGACGCCGGTGTACGTGGCGGGGTTGGACCGAGGGGTCCGCCCGATCGGGCTCTGGTCGACGTGGACGACCTTGTCGACGTCCGCCACCCCGGTCACCGTGCGGTGCCGCCCCGGGACCGTCCGCGCCCCGTTGAGCTCGCGGGCCAGGACGGCGTACAGGATGTCGTTGATCAGCGTCGACTTGCCCGACCCGGAGACCCCGGTGACGGCGACGAAGCAGCCCAGGGGGAACGAGACGGTCACGTCCCGCAGGTTGTGCTCGCGGGCGCCGACGACGGTCAGCTCCCGGCCGGGGGTGCGCGGGCGGCGCACCGCGGGGAGCTCGATCACGCGCTTGCCGGACAGGTACTGGCCGGTCAGGGAGTCTTCGGTGGCCAGCAGGTCCTCCACCGACCCCGAGACGACGACCTGGCCGCCGTGCTCGCCGGCACCGGGGCCGATGTCCACGACCCAGTCAGCCGTGCGGATGGTGTCCTCGTCGTGCTCCACCACGATCAAGGTGTTGCCCAGGTCCCGCAGCCGCACGAGCGTCTCGATCAGGCGGCGGTTGTCCCGCTGGTGCAAACCGATGCTCGGCTCGTCGAGGACGTACAGGACTCCGACCAGTCCCGACCCGATCTGGGTGGCCAGCCGGATGCGCTGCGCCTCACCGCCGGCAAGGGTCCCGGCGGCCCGGTCCAGCGACAGGTAGTCCAGGCCGACGTCGAGCAGGAAACGCAGCCGCTCGTTGACCTCCTTGAGCACCCGCTCGGCGATCTGCGCCTCACGCGCGGTCAGGTCGACCGAGCGCAGGAAGACCGAGCACTCCCCGATCGGCAGCCGGGCCACCTGCGCGATGTTCAGGTCCCCGACGGTGACCGACAGCGAGATCGGCTTCAGGCGCGCCCCGCCGCAGTCCGGACAGGGAACCTCGCGCATGTACCCCTCCCAGCGTTCCCGGGAGGTGTCCGACTCCGACTCAGCGTGCCTTCGCTGGACGAAGGGGATGACACCCTCGAACGTCGTGTAGTAGGCGCGCTCGCGCCCGTACCGGTTCTTGTACCGGACGTGGACCTGGCCGTCGTGCCCGTACAGCAGAGTCTTCTGGACCTTGGGCGGCAGCCGCTCCCAGGTGGTGTCCATCCGAAAGCCCAGGGTCTCCGACAGCGCCTGGACCAGGCGACCGAAGTACTCACTCGTCGTCGCGGCGCTCCACGGCCCCAGCGCACCGTCGGCCAGGCTGCGGCCCGGGTCGGGCACCACCAGCTCGGGGTCGACCTCCATCCGGGTGCCCAGACCGGTGCAGGTAGAGCACGCACCGAACGGACTGTTGAAGGAGAACGACCGCGGCTCCAGCTCCTCGAACGACAAGTCGTCGTCCAGGCACGCCAGGTGCTCGGAGTAGGTCCGCTCCCGGTGCGGGTCGTCCTCGGGCAGGTCCACGAAGTCCAGCAGCACCAGCCCACCGGACAGCGCGAGCGTGGTCTCGACCGAGTCGGTCAGGCGCCGCTTCGCCGACGCCTTGACGGCCAGGCGGTCAACGACCACCTCGATGGTGTGCTTCTCCTGCTTCTTCAAGGTGGGCGGCTCGGCCAGGGAGACCACGGTCCCGTCGACCCGGGCCCGGCTGAACCCCTTGCTCTGCAGGTCCTTGAACAGCTCCAGGTACTCCCCCTTGCGGCCGCGGATCACCGGCGCCAGCACCTGGAAGCGGGTGTTCGGCTCGAGCTCGAGCACCCGGTCGACGATCTGCTGCGGGGTCTGCCGGGCGATCGGCTTGCCGCACACCGGGCAGTGCGGGCGGCCGATCCGCGCATAAAGCAGCCGCAGGTAGTCGTAGACCTCGGTGATCGTGCCCACCGTCGAGCGGGGGTTGCGGTTGGTCGACTTCTGGTCGATCGACACCGCCGGGGACAACCCCTCGATGAAGTCGACGTCCGGCTTGTCCAGCTGCCCCAGGAACTGCCTCGCGTACGCCGACAGGCTCTCCACGTAGCGACGCTGGCCTTCGGCGAAGATCGTGTCGAAGGCAAGGGAGGACTTCCCCGAGCCCGACAGGCCGGTGAAGACGATCAGCGCATCCCGCGGCAGGTCCAGCGACACGTCTTTGAGGTTGTGCTCGCGGGCGCCACGGATGACGAGGCGGTCGGCCACAGGCAGGTTCCTCTTGGGTCCAGGCCGCCGGCGGAGCCCAGGCGGCGCACGGGTGGGCGCGCCCAGGCTAACCGGCCCGCCCGACAAGTTCTTCCCGGCGGTTTCCCAGCGCCACCCGTGCGCCGCCGTGAGGCACAGGCACGGATACCTGGGTGCCTCGGCGCCCTCCGGCCGGGCCGGACCGGCGAACCCGCGCATCCGCGGCCTCGCGGCCGAACCGGTACCGTGCGCAGGTGCCCGACACTGAGCTGGCCGACATCGCCGAGCTGGCCGCATCGCACGCCCGGCTGCTGGCGAGCCTGACCGCCCCGGCCGGCCTGGACGACGGGGCGGCCCGTGAGCCCTGCCGGCTGCCGGGATGGACCCGGGGTCACCTGCTGACCCACCTGGCCAGGAACGCCGACGGGATGGGGAACGTGGTCCGCTGGGCCACCACCGGGCAGCGGTCCCCCATGTACAGCTCACCGGGAGCCCGTGCCGCCGACATCGAAGCGGGGAGCCAGCGGCCGGCCGCGGACCTCATCGCGGACGTGGCCACCAGCAGTGCGCGCATCGCCGAGCAGATGGCTGCACTGGCCGGCCCGGCCTTGGAGTCCATCGTCGAGATCGGCCAGGCACCGTTTCCTGTCCGCGGCGCCGAGCTCATCTCGATGCGCGTGCGCGAGGTCGAGATCCACCACGTCGACCTTGATCTCGGGTATGAGCCGGCGGACTGGTCGCCGGTGTTCGCCGAGCGCACCTTGGACCAGCTGCTCCCCCGGCTCGCCGCGGCGGGCACCTTGCCAGTCGCCTGGATGGTCGCGTCCGACAGCGGGCGGCGGTGGGCGGCGCAGGCCGACACGGGGTGGCCGGGTGGCGACGCAGAGCCGGCAGGGCCGGCAGGGCCGGCACACACCGCGGTGCTGCTCGAGCTCCCGGTACTCACCGGACCGGCCTGGGCCCTGGTCGGCTGGCTGACCGGGCGGATCCCGGTCGGCGATGCGCAGGCCGTCGGCCTGGAACTTGTCGGGGGCGGCGACGTACCGTCGCCACCAGCGTGGCTCTGACGAAGGGGTACAGATGAACTACATCGGCAAGGTCAAGCCCGGTGGTCCGGCTGCGGTGCGCGAGCTGCCGCAGCTGGTCCTGTCCAAGCTCTCGGTCGGCCCGATGGACAACAACGCCTACCTGCTGCGCTGCCGCGCTTCCGGTGAGCAGCTGCTCATCGACGCTGCCAACGAACCGGACCGGCTCCTGGAGCTGGTCGGCGCGGACGGCCTGGTAGGGGTCGTCACGACCCACCGCCACGGCGACCACTGGCAGGGCCTGGCGAAAGTGGTTTCCGAGACGGGCGCCCGTACCTTCGCCCACCCTCTGGACGCCCCCGAGATCCCGGTCGAGACT
>Ga0209068_10000665_pt1 | contig 18230 bp, 14 predicted proteins | sample ColStrG_CSR_2012_FD_187200 | JGI IMG/M metagenome (GOLD analysis project Ga0209068, IMG submission 187200) | Freshwater sediment microbial communities in response to fracking from Pennsylvania, USA - Cold Stream Run_MetaG_CSR_2012 (SPAdes)... | ecosystem: Environmental > Aquatic > Freshwater >... | reverse complement strand
GAGGTCCTCGGCGAAGGGCTCGAGCCCGAGGACGACCGAGTACCACGCCGCGCTGACGCCGACGTCGGAGACCAACAGCTGCACGTGCGAGAGCCCGGTGATCGGGGCCGCAGGGCACGGCGGCAGGCGATTTGCCATACCGCGCACGCTAGTGGGGATCGCCCTTGTCTAGCTGTGGCCGAACGGCCCGTTCAGGTGTCTCCGGACCGGGGTGGGCGCCCAACCGCCGGCCGGAGCTGGGCGGTAGGGTTCGAGTGGTGAGCGGCACGGACGATTCGATGGACCTCGAGTTGGCTGCCGCGTCGTTGCGGGCCGACGGGACCGACGTGCGCATCCTGGTCAAGGTCCTGGCCGACCGGCTGTCCGACGCGCTCGGACCGCGTCTCGAGGTACGAAAGTCAGGGGGGCGGCTTCGGAAATCGGACGGGCCCGCCTCCATCCGGATCTCCATCGAGGACGACCAGTTCGAGGCGGTCGTGGACGGCAACAGCCTCCGGTGCACGATCGGCCATTCGTCAGGGGGCATTCGCATCCGCAGCGAAAAGGTGGACGTGGATGCCTGGTTGGCCCGACTGCTCGCCGTGCTCAAGGCGGAGGCGGCCCACAGCCAATCGGTGCGCCAGGCACTCGAGTCCATCGTCATCGGAGGGAGCCCATGAGCGAGCCACCACCGGACCTCCCCGAGGAGGCCAGCCACCGGCTGAAGGAGCTGGAGCAGGGCCTGTTCACCTCGGACCTCTCCGTGAACGAGTTCCTGCTCATCAAGGAGGTCGGCTTCCACCCGCTCGGTTTCGTGATGGGCTCCTCGATCTACCACACCGGGATCCAGACCCGGAGGTGGGGACAGAGCCAGGAGCTGACCAAGCTGACCGGAGCCATGTACGAGGCCCGGGAGTTGGCTATGAACCGGATGGAGGAAGAGGCGACCGAGCTCGGAGCGGACGGCGTGGTGGGGGTGCGGCTCGACGTCAACTACTACGAGTGGGGCAAGGACGCCGCCGAGTTCATCGCCGTGGGTACGGCTGTCAAGGCGGAGAGTGGGGTGTCCCACCGCAACAAGCTGGGCAAGCCCTTCACCTCCGACCTCTCGGGCCAGGACTTCTGGACGCTCATGCAGACGGGCTACATACCCCAGGGTCTGGTCATGGGAACGTGCGTGTACCACATCGCCCACCGCGGGCTCGGCCAGACGCTGGGATCGGCCGGGCAGAACGTGGAGCTCCCCAACTTCACCCAGGCCCTGTACGAGGCGCGGGAGCTGGCCATGACCCGGATGCAGGACGAATCCAGCCGGTTGGGCGCCTCGGGCATCGTGGGTGTGCGGCTGGAGGAGAAATCCCATCAGTGGGGCAGCCATACCATCGAGTTCCTCTCCCTCGGGACGGCGGTGGTCAAGACCTCGGACACGGTTACCCTGCCCACGCCGACCACCATCATCTCCCTCGACAACTGATGGCCGACGTCCCCGCCGATCTCCCGGAAGCTGCGGGCCGGCGGTTCGCCGATGGGGCCTTCACCTCAGCCCTGACGGTGCCCGACTTCGCCGCCTGCCTCCAACTGGGCCTCGAGCCGATCGGCTACGTCCAGGGCTTCTGCGTGATGCAGTGGAGGTGGTACGGGATGGGCGCCACCTTCGGCCCGTTCGGACAGTTCACCGGGCCCGGCAACCGTGGCTGGTCGGAGAACTGGCCGTGCCCCCACGGACTCGTGTCCGCCGAGCACCGCGGCTTCGGCCAGAACTATGAGCAGTCCTGGATCGAAGACGCCTGGCGGCAGGGCTTCGACGCCGCCTACGGGCGGATGGTCGAAGAGGCGACATCGGCGGGCGCCCACGGCGTCGTGGGTGTGGTCGACGCCTCGGAACCGCTGGGCGATCTGGGGGTCCTGGAGTTCCGGGTGCAGGGCACCGCGGTCCGGGTGGTGGGCGGTCGCGCTCCCGCCGGAGGCCGGCCGTGGACGACCTATCTGGCCGGGCAGCGGCTGGCCAAGTCGATCGAAGCCGGATTTGCGCCGGTGTCGATTGCCGCCGCCGTGTCCTCGGTGCGGGTCTGGGCGTACTGCGTGACCGAGTATCTGACCGAGGGATCGAGCCCCGGTTGGGGCTACCAGGTGGCGGCCACGGAGATCGAGCAGACGGCCAGGGCCCATATGGCCGTCCGGCGCATCGCCCGCGATCAGGTTCGGTCCCAGTTGCACGGCGACTCGTTCCACGGGGCCTCGATGGTCACCAGGCAGCGCGAGCTCGGCCAGGGGGACGCCGAGCTCCAGTGCACGCTGCGGGGCAACCGGGTGCGCCGGTTCAAAGAGTTCGACCCGCTGCCCCCGCCGCAGCCCACGGTGCGCCTGCGGTGACCGCCCACCCGGAACTGGAGGGCGCCGGCCCCGATCCGGCCGTTCTCAAGGACGAGATGCGGGCGGCCGCCGAGTTCCTGAGCCGGCCCCCGCCATCGGGTCGGTCCTCCAAGGGGGGCGGGGCACCGAGGACCTCGGACCTGTCGGTCGACGAGGAGTTCGCCCTCCACTCCGTCGGATGGGAGCCGATCCAACTGGTGTGCGGCGTGTCCCTCTACTCCATACCCATGGGCGTGTGGAACTGGGGGCAGGGGGAGATAGGCCCCGCCTCGACCGCCTACGCCCGGGCCTTCGCAGCCGCCACCCACCGGATCCATCGGGAGTGCACCGATGTCGGGGGCCGCGGCGTGGTCGGTGTCCACATCGAGTCGGAGGTGCACCGGCACCACGTCGATGTGGCCCTGGTCGGAACGGCCGTCCGCGCCGTCGGATCGAAGGGACCGTCCGCCGACCCGGTATTCGTTTCGGACCTGTCCGGGCGTGATTTCGCCCTCCTCCACGCCTCGGGGTGGGAGCCACTGGGACTGGCGGTCGGGGCGAGCTTCGTCTACGCCCCCCGCCGATCGGCGGGCATGGCCATCAAGCAGAAGTCCCAGAACGTGGAGCTGGCCAATTTCACCGAGGCCATGTACTCGGCCCGGGAGTCGGCCATGGAGCGCATGCAGCGCGCCGCCCTGGAGATGGACGGCACCGGTGTAGTGGAGGTCAAGGTGACCGAGGGACCGATGGGCTTCGCTCGCCACGCCATCGGTTTCACCGCCTACGGCACGGTGGTCCGGCTGGTCGCGGGCCGTCATCGGCCACTGAGGCCGCGCATGGTCCTCCCGGTCGATGACCCGGTCGTCCGGTTCGAGGCCGCCGCCATCCGCGGGAAGTAGTCTGCCCGTCCCGGGCGCCGGCGCTGGATGCCAAACGCGGCCTGGGACGGTCCCGGCGGTACCGTAGGTGGATGGCCGGCGAGATGACGACCTGTTCCCTTCCGGCCGTGCCGGAAGGGTTCACCGGTCCCGTCGCCTTCCCGTCCCGGGGCCCATCGGGCTGGTGGCCGGCGTGAGACCGAAGGCAGCTGTGGCGGCGGGGCTCCTCTCGGCGGTGGTAATGCTGGGAGGGCCGGTCGTCGCACCCGGGGCGGCGTCCGCCGCCTCGCCGGTACCCGGTGCTCCCAACTGCCAGCTGTTCCCCGGCGACAACGTCTGGAACACCGACATCTCGGGCCTGCCGGTCGACCCGCACAGCGCGCCGTGGCTCGCCGCCATGAACAGCGCCACCACCGATCTGCACCCCGACTTCGGGCCTTCGGGCGACCCCTCCAACCCCTATGGCATGCCCTACACGGTGGTGTCGCCTACCCACCCCGTGGTCGGCCTGTCCTTCCAGTACGGCGCCGAGAGCGACCCGGGGCCCTACCCGTTCGGCGCCGACACGCCCATCGAAGGGGGCCCCCAGTCCAGTGGAGATCGTCACGCCATCATGGTCAACCCGTCCACGTGCACGCTCTTCGAGCTCTTCGACGCCCACTACAGCGCCTCCGGATCGACGGCGGGGTCCGGGGCCATCTGGGCGCTCGGCTCGAATGCCCTGCGTCCCGCCGGATGGACGTCGGCGGACGCTGCCGGCCTGTCCATCCTGCCGGGTCTCCTCCGCTACGACGAGGTGCAGTCCGGCTCCGTCACCCATGCCATCCGGATGACCGCCCAGTCGACGGACACCTCGTTCATCTGGCCGGCCCGCCACCAGGCCGGGACCGCCAGCGATCCGAACCTCCCCCCGATGGGCGCCCGTTTCAGGCTGAAGGCTGGTTTCGACATCTCCGGGTTCTCACCTTCGGCCCAGGTCGTGCTGCGGGCCATGCAGCACTACGGCCTGATCCTGGCCGATAACGGCTCCAATTGGTATTTCGGCGGAACGGCTGATCCGAACTGGCCGATCTCCCTGGTCGACGAGCTGAAGGCGGTGCCGGCCAGCGCCTTCGAAGCCGTCGACGAGTCGTCGCTGATGATCGACCCGAACTCGGGGCAGGCCGTCCAGCCCGGCAGCGCGGTGAACTGCTCCGCTGGACCGGGCTATCGCATGGCCGCCGCCGACGGCGGTCTGTTCTCCTTCTGTGAACCCTTCTGGGGGTCGATGGGTGGGCACCCACTCAACCGTCCCGTCGTCGGGACGGCGAGTACACCCGACCGGGCCGGCTACTGGCTGGTGGCGTCCGACGGCGGCGTCTTCTCCTTCGGCGATGCCCGCTTCTACGGGTCGACCGGCGCCATCCGCCTCAACCAGCCGGTGGTGGGCATGGCGGCGACGCCCGATGGCGGCGGCTACTGGCTGGTGGCATCCGACGGCGGCGTCTTCTCCTTCGGCGATGCCCGCTTCTACGGGTCGACCGGCGCCATCCGCCTCAACCAGCCGGTGGTGGGCATGGCGGCGACGCCCGACGGGGGCGGCTACCGACTGGTGGCATCGGACGGAGGCCTGTTCGCCTTCGGCGACGCCCGCTTCTACGGCTCGATGGGTGGACGCGCCCTCAACCGTCCCATCGTCGGCATGGCCGCGACCCCAGATGGCAACGGCTACTGGGAGGTCGCCTCCGACGGCGGCATCTTCAGTTTCGGCAGCGCCACCTATCACGGCTCGACGGGGGCGATCAGCCTCGTCGCCCCGGTGGTGGCGATGACCGGCTGAGCCGCGGCACCGGTCATCGCCGGGTGCCTCGACATCGAGGCACCTGGCGCCTACGAGATCGAAGCCCGGAACTCGGCGCCCTCGCTGAGCAGGCGCACCGACTCGGAGATGTCACTGACCGGGACGATCTCGAAGTCCAGGTAGGTCCCGAACTTGGCCGGCGCCTCGCCCAGGGAGTCCGGATTGTCGGTCTCGATGATCGAGTAACCGCCCCGGCCGTCGAGGCGGCCGAGGAACTGGTGGAACGTCTCGTCGGCGGGCGGCGTCCACTTGCTGAACACCTGGAGGATACGAGCCGCATCGGCTTCGTTTTCGACGGCAGATGATCCCGAACGGGTTGTCCACGACACCAGGAACTTCATGGCGGTCCTCCCTCGATGATGCCCCATTCCTATTGAAACCCCGACCTGTCGGTCAGGCAAGGTCCAATTTGTGAGAAGGCCGCCGATGGGCGAGGCCCGGACCGCCGGCCTACCCCCCGGCCACCGCCCACAGGCGGCGGGGATCGGGGACCCCTTTGAGGACGTGGGTGCCCCGATCGACGAAGGCGATCCCCGCCCCCTCGACCAGTTCGACGACGGTATTGGACACCAGCACCTCGCCGGCCGAGGCCGCGGCGGTCACCCGCGCCGCCATGTGGACGGCGATGCCCCCGACGTCCTCGCCCCGCCGCTGGATCTCACCGGCGTGCAGGCCGGCTCGCACCCGGACCCCGAGATGGCCGGCGCCGTCGCGGATGGCCAACGCGCACCGGATGGCCCGGGCCGGCCCGTCGAAGGTGGCCAGCAGCCCGTCGCCGGTGTCCTTCACGTAGCGGCCCCCGAACCGCTCGAGCTGTCGGCGCTCGAGTGCCTCGTGGTCGGAGAGTACCTGGGTCCACCGACGATCGCCCAGCTGCGATGCCAGGGCGGTGGAGTCGACGATGTCGGTGAAGAGGATCGTGGCGAGTACCCGGTCCGGGCCCGGCTGGTACCGGTCCCCGGTGACGAATTCCTGGATCTCGTCGACGAGCCCGTCGAGGTCCCCGACGAAGGGGACGACGTCCTCGCCGGGCAGCGCCACGAAGCGGGCACCGGGGATCCGCGCCGCGATGTACCGACCATGGTCCACGCTCGGCGCCAGTGATTCGCAGCGATGGAGGACGATAGTCGGGGCGGTGATGCGGGGGAGCAGGTGACGGAGGTCGGCCTCGGTGGTGAGGGCGCCGAGCACGGCGGCGGTGGTCGGAGCCGCGCCCCGCTTTGACGTCCGTTCCCACCAGCGCGCGAACTCGGGATCGTCGGCCGCACTGGGTGCGAAGAGGCGCAGGTCGCTGAGATCGTCGCTTCCCTCGCCCGGACGGTCGGGGTCGAGCCCGGCGCGGAACTCCTCCATGAGCGAGAGCGGGATGCCGAAGGTGTAGTCCTCTGCCTCCGTATACCGGGCCGAAGCGTTGATCAGGACCAGTGATTCGGTGCGGTCAGGGTGTTCGGCGGCGAACAGGAGGGCGGTGAGTGAGGAGCCCGATGCGGCCAGCGCCACCGCCCGGGCCGAGCCCACTTCTTCCAGCACGGCAATGGCGTCGTCGACCCAGGCCTCGAAGGTCAGCTCGCCGAGGTCTTGGGGGGTGTCCGACAACCCGATGCCGCTGGGGTCGAAGCGGATGACCCGCCCACAGGCGGCGAGGCGCTCGGTGTAGCGGCGCCACCAGGGCTGCTCGGCGGCCTCGTCGAGGGAGACGTAGGTGCCGAACCCGAAATCCAGGATGTCCACGTCACCGTCGCCCCACACCTGGTAGCCGATGTGGAGGCCTCCCCGTCGGGCGTAGTGGGTCTCGGGTGCGTCCATCGATCTCATTCTGCCGCACCCGGCCACGGAGCCACGGTGTCCGGCCCGTCCTGGCGCAAAACGCTGCGGGCGGCCACTGTGGGACCGGCTGGGACCGGACCGGACCGGCGATCACTATCGGCGGGAAGCTGGCCGCCTTCGCCAACCGAGCCACCCGAGCCACCCGATGGCGCCCATGACCGCCAGAGCCGCCACGACCAGGGCGGCGATCCCCGCTGCGGACGGACCGCCCCCCTCGGTGCCCGCGGTCGGTGCCGATGCGTTGTGGCTCCCGCGACCAGGCACCGCCGTGGTTGCCGGCCCGGGGGTCGTCGGTTCCCCCGCCGGGGGCGCGGCGAAGGCCACCACCCGGGCACGGGCCGGTGCCACCAGAAGCCCGTCACCCACAGCCGGTGTGGGGAAGTGGTTGGCGGGTGGGCCGATCGAGGCCTGCTGTCGGACCGCCCCGGTGTCTGGGTCGAGGCCGTACAGTTCGCCGTTCTGGCCGATGGTCCAGATCAGGCCGGCCGCCACGATGGGCGGCCCGCCGCCCGATCCGGAGCTCCATTTCAGGCGGAGGGTCCCCGGCGGGCCATCCGTCTCGAGGGCGGCGACACCGCTGAGGCAGGGCAGGTAGGCGGTGGTTCCCACCGTGGCGCCGCCTCCGTCGATGTCGTCACCGCACACCGGGGCCAGGGTGGTCAGCTGCCCGCCGATGCCCCCGAGATGGGCGCCGTCGAGGAGGTAGGCAGTGTGGGATTTCCCGGCCACGATCACCTGTCCGTCGGCCAACAGGACCGGCGCCATGGAGAGGTCGAGGTCCTGCCGGTTGTCCGAGGCCCACGAGGTCGGAGCGAAGAACTGCAGGAGTCGGAGGGACGGAGAGAGCTCGAGGACCGAGTCGCTCCCGTCGTAGGGGCGATCCGGCGATGTCGCCGACCCGTTGCCGGCACTGACCCACACGTTGCCGGCGCCGTCGACGGCGGGCGCGCCTCCGCCCATCCAGATCGCACCCTTGTACCCACTGGCCCCGGCACCGACGGTGTAGTCCAGCGGTGTCCCGCCGGATTCGCCGACAGCCACCACCCGGCCCCGGTAGACGGAGCAGTCTCCGTAGTTGCCGCCGAACCCGAACACCACCCGCCCGGCGTCGAGGGACAGCCCGGTGCGTTGCAACAGCGCGGCCGGGTTCGCTCCCCGGGGGTCGACGTCCTGGGACATCTCGACGTGACCGGTGGCCACGCTGAGCCCGACCAGCACGTGGGCCGGTCGGCCGCCCGCCCACTCGTCGGCCACCACGAAGACCTCGCCGCGGGCGGCATCGACGACCGGTGTGCCGGTGATCCCCACGGTGGGCCCGATGTTCCCGCACGGCAACGACGGCGCCGGCACCGGGCTGCCGAGGTGGTTCTCCCAGGCCACCGCGCCGGTGGCCGCCGACAGCCCGTAGACGGTGTCGTTCTCCGTGGCCACGTAGACCTGCCCGCCCGACACCAGCGGCTCGCCGTAGAGCTGGCCGTCGAGGGTGGCGGATGTCCACTTCGGACTGGCGGTGTCGACTGCGGACACCGGGGCGGCGACGCCACGGCCGAGGGCATCCTCGTGGTACACCGTCCATGCATGCGGGTCGCCGGCCGACGGAGCCGGCGCCGTGGTGGGGACGGATCCGGCGGGCACCGTGACGGAGAACGACGCGCCCGCCATGGTGATCATCAAGGCCGACGCCAGGAGTACGCCCGATCCGGGACGTCCTTGGGCTCTACCTCCCATCGACGGATGTCGGGCCGCTCACCGGAACGCCATGCACCGGGTGAGAGCCTAGTGACGCTCCGGTCCGTGGCTAGGCCGCCGGGGGACCCTGTTGGCGAACCGTCTCCACCGCCTCCATGGCGGCGCGGAGCTCGCCGAGCCAGTCCTCGGTGTTGGCCGCCACCAATTTCACGCACCAGGCCAACGCGTCAGACCGGCTCCGAGCCACGCCGCTGTCGACCAGGGTGTCGAGGACCAGGCGTTCGGGCTGGCGGAGCCGGGTCATCACCGGAACCGACAGGTTGGTGAACACCACGGCGGTCTCCCCCACCTCGGCCCCCCAGGCGACGCTGCGGCCGAAGCGGTGCTCGGCCTCCCGGGCGATGGCCATGCGCTCCTCGCGGGTCTCCTCCCGGAACCGGGTGATCCGTCCCGACTCTGCGGCCGCCCGACCCACCTCGTCGTCCCCGTCGGGGAGCTCGGGTGCCGACACCCGGCCGACGACCAGGATCTCCTCGCGGTCGACGGTGACCGTCGGCGCCCCTTCGAACCAGTCACCCGGCAGGCGTCCGGCGAGCCACCCGGAGAGCCCTTCCGTGGCTGGTCTCTCCTCGCTCGCCGGCCCTCGGCGCCGTCCGCTCTCATGAGGGTGTCTCATCGGCTGCTCCTTGTGCTTGTGCGTTGTGCTTGTGCGGTTAGTTACATGGTTACATTAGCACAGAAGTTACAGCGAACCAAGCGCGACCGGACGCCGGCGGCGGTTCAGACTCCGGGCCCGCCCGTGAAACGATGCGTCCCATGGGCTACGTGGTCTACGGCGCGGGGGCGATCGGCGGGCTGGTCGGGGGACGGCTCTTTGAGGCGGGATTCGACGTGACGCTGATCGCCCGGGGACCCCACCTCGACGCCTTGCAGGCGCAGGGGCTCCGGCTCGAATCACCGTCGGGATCGGCCATCCTGCCGGTTCCGGCCGTCGGACATCCTCGGGAGGTCGGGTGGGATGCCGGCCATGTGGTGTTGATGGCCGTCAAGAGCCACCAGACCGCCCCGGCCCTCGTCGAGCTGGCGACGGTCGCCCCGGCGGGCACCCCGATCGCCTGCCTTCAGAACGGCATCGCCAACGAACCGGCCGCGCTGCGCCTGTTCCCGAACGTGCAGGGAGTCTGCGTCATGTGCCCGGCCAGCCATCTGGAGCCGGGCAGGGTGCGGGCCTGGTCCACGCCGGTCGCCGGGTTGCTAGACATCGGACGCTATCCCGACGGGAGCGACCAGGTCACCGACAGCATCGCCGCCGACCTGAGCGGCGCCACCTTCAGTTCCCGTCCGGTGCCTGACATCCGGCGTTGGAAGCATCGGAAGCTGCTCACCAACCTCGGCAACGCCGTCGAGGCGATCTGCGGTCGGCACGAGCAGACGGGCCCGATCAGGGCCATGCTGGTGGCCGAGGGCGAAGCGGCGCTGCGCGCTGCCGGGCTCGAGGCCTGCACGGTGGAGGAAGACCGATCGCGGCGGGCAGACCTCCTCCAACTGGGCGAGATCGGAGGCACGTCGAGACCGGGCGGATCCTCATGGCAGAGCCTGAGGCGCAACGCCGGGGATATCGAGACGGACTACCTCAACGGCGAGGTCGTGCTCCTCGGCCGGCTGCACGATGTGCCCACGCCGGCCAACGAGGTCGTCCAGCAATTGGCGCGGGTGGCTGCGTCGAACGGCGACTCGCCCGGGGCGATCCCGGCCGCCACCATCCTCGGCCTGATCGAGCGGTCCCACCAGACCGTCTGAGCCGGGGCCGGGCGACCCCTCAGGATTGTCCTCCCTCGCTATCTTTGGCCGCCGAGCCCGTGATGGAACCTCCCGACGAACCACAGCCACCGCCGCCGGATCGACCGGGGCGGCCCCGCCGCCGGGGATGGCTCTACCTGTCCGCCGCGGCCGGGTTCGCACTGGTCCTGGCGTTGGTGGCTGCCAGCCCGGTGCCCCGCGAGGCCACCGACGAGGTCGGGAGCCAGCCTGCCGGCCAGGCGGCCGCCGGCGCGCCCCCGACCACACCGACCAATCCCGTGCCGCTCTCGCACTGCCCCTGGCTCGAGGCCGCCATGGATGGACAGAGGACGCCGTCGGCCCTGGCCCACGAGGTGCTGAGCAGGATGACCCTCTCCGAGAAGGTCGGGGAGACGGTACTGGTGAACTCGGGCGTCTACGAGAACGTCAACGCCGGGGTCCCCCGGCTGTGCATACCCGCCCTCACCCTCCAGGACGGGCCCCAGGGGCTGGCCTTCGGCGCCGTCCACGTCACGCAGCTGCCGGCACCCCTGGGCATCGCCGCCACCTTCGACCCGGCCCTCGCCCGGGCCTACGGCCGCGTCCAGTGCTCCGAAGCCACCGGGCAGGGAATCGACGTGATCCAGGGCCCGACGCTCAACATCGACAGGGTCCCCCAGAACGGCCGGTCCTACGAGGGGTTCGGCGAGGACCCGACCCTCGTGTCGGCCATGGGCGTGGCCAACATCGAGGGCATCGAGGCCGGAGGGGCGATGGCGATGGCCAAGCACTTCGCCGTCTACAACCAGGAGGCCGACCGTGGCGAGCTGAACGACGTGGTGTCGGAGCGGGTCCTCCAGGAGATCTACCTCCCGCCGTTCCGGGCCGCGGTCACCCAAGCCCGGGTGTCGACGGTGATGTGCGCCTACCCGCAGCTGAACGGAACATTCCAATGCCAGGACGCCAGGTTGCTGGGCCTGTTGGAACAGTGGGGGTTCACCGGCTTCGTCCGGTCGGACCTCGGCTCCGTGCACGATCCGGTCGCCGCCCTCGCGGCCGGGACCGACATGATCAAGCCCTCCAGCGCTGTGCGGCTGGCCAAGCTGGTACGCGAGCACCTGCTCCCCGTGGCAGCCGTCGACGCCGCAGTGGCCAGGGTGCTGACCCAGATGTTCGCCCACGGCCTGGTCGGCCGCCAGGACGTCGGGTCGCCGGGCTCGGTGGTCGACAGCCCGTCGCATGCGGCGTTCGCACTGACCGCGGCGGAACGCTCGGCGGTGCTGCTCAAGGACACGCACGCCGTCCTGCCCCTGGACCCCTCCCGGGACCCATCGATCGCCGTCATCGGCGCCGATGCCGGCTCCCACCGGGTCGCCACCGGCTACGGCAGCTCCCGGGTCGTCGCGCCGTTCACCTCGACCCCGCTCGACGCCATCCGCCGGCGGGTCGGTTCCGATGCCACCGTCTCCTTTTCGGACGGGGGGAGCACCACCGCGCCGCTCCCGGCCATCCCGTCGGACGTCCTCACCCCCGCGTCAGGGGTCGGGCACGGGCTCACCCTCACCCTCACCCAGACCGATCCCGACACCGGCCCGCTGTCGGTCCAGAGTGTGCAGCCATCGATCGACACCTCCATCCGCCCCCATCCATCGATCAGCCAGTTGCTGCCCAACTCCCCACCATCAGCGACCGCCAGCCGCCTTCGCGGTCCACTGTCCCAGGCCGCGAGTTCGGCGCTGGGCCGGGCCGCCTCGCCGACCCGTTCGAGCGTCGTGCTGCCGGCGGGCTGGGCCGATGTCTCCGCCACCTGGACGGGGACGCTCACCCCACCGCGCAGCGGGCTCTACGCCCTCTCGCTCGAAGGGTCCGGGGGGGCCAACCTGACCCTCGACGGGGTGCCGGCCGTGTCCGACATGCTCAGCCATGCCCGCGGCCGGTGGTCGCAGGCGGTCCGGCTGGTCGGGGGCCACGCCTATCGGGTCCACCTGGACTGGGAGCCGTTCGACAAGCTCACGCCGACCGGCGAGTCGGCGATCACCCCCGGGACCCTGACCCTCGGCTGGCAGTACGAGAGCGACCGCATCGACTCCGCCGTGGCCGCGGCCCACAAAGCCAAGGTGGTGGTGGTCTTCGCCGGGGACTTCAACTCCGAAGCCTTCGATCGCCCCTCGCTGGCGCTGCCCGGGGACGAGAACGCTCTCATCACGGCGGTGGCCGCGGCCAACCCGCGGACGGTGGTGGTCCTCAACACCGGCGGACCGGTGCTCATGCCGTGGCTCGGACAGGTGGCCGGCGTCATCGAGGATTGGTACCCCGGGGAACAGGACGGCGCCGCCATCGCCGCGCTGCTGTTCGGCGATGTCGATCCATCCGGTCGCCTGCCGGTCACCTTTCCCACCACCGACGCCCAGGCGGCGGTCGCCACGCCCGCCCAGTGGCCCGGAATCGACCTCACCGCCACCTACTCCGAGGGCCTGGGGGTGGGCTACCGCTACGACCATGTGCACGGCATCCAGCCGCTGTTCCCGTTCGGCTACGGGCTCTCGTACACCCGCTTCTCCCTCAGCCGGCTCGCAGTCACCCGCATCCGCAACGGGCTGGCGCTCACCGTGCTCGTCTCAAATCAGGGGGTGAGGGCCGGGACCGACGTGCCGCAGGCCTACCTCACCTGGCCCGCCGCTGCCGGCGAGCCGCCCGCGCAGCTGGTGGCCTTCTCGCCGGTGACACTCGACCCCGGACAATCCCGAGCGGTGACGCTCACCGTGCCGGCCTCGGCGTTCCAGGCCTTCATCGGGGGAAGCTGGACCACCGTGCCCGGTGACTACACGGTGGCAGTCGGAGAATCGTCCTCCGACCTCCGGTTGACGGCATCGCTGCCGGCACCCTGAGTCAGCGGCGGGGATCACGGGCCCAGCCGGGGCCGGCCCGGCGGGCCGCTCAGACCGGCTTGCCCCCCGAGCACCAGGCGTTGTCGGGCACGCCCTTGCACGGGTTGGGCATGGTGAGAAGGGTCTTCGGCAGCGGGCGCATGACGACGCCGGTGGGCTGCGGATACGACGCGCCCGCCGGGCAGGTCCCGTTCCCCGTGTCGCACAGCACCTGGGTGAGCAACGGGCCCCCGGTGTTCGGGCCGGTGGTGAGCTTCCCGCAGGTCGACTGGGTCTGCGCGAGGTTCGGGGGTGCGCTGCCGTTGGGAGCGGTGTTCCCGGCGTAGCAGTTCTGCGGCTTGCCTGGATTGAGGGTGATCTGCCCGAAGTCGGCATTGCTGGGATTGCCGAAGAATCCGTTGTGGATGAACGTGTTGTGCAACAGGGCGTTGTTCATGGGGTCGTAGACGCACCCGAAGCCGGCCGTCTCGACACCGCCCGTGCCCGGACACGACTGGCCCAGCGACGGCGTGCCCGAGTCCGGATAGGGGACCATCAGGAAGCCCCAGGCGCCGTTGTTGGCGAACGTGTTGTCGACGACCGTGTCGTTCCGCCCGCCCGACAGGGTCATCCCGGTCCCGACCGGCCCCTGGCTGGCCGTGCCGGCCAGGGGGACGTTGGGGTTGTTGTTGTCATGGACATAGTTGTGGGTGAACACCCAGCACGAGTGGGTCTTGGTGATCGGGCTGACGCCGTTGTCGGGACAGGCACCGTTCTGAGGCGCCGGCGGATCGCCGTTGATCTGGGTGTTGGTGTCGAACCCGTCCTTGTTGTTGTCGAATTGGGAATTCTCGATGACGATCGCTCCGCCTGAGTTGGTGCCGGAGTAGCCGAGGGCGCTGTATTCCATCCACGCGTGGTTGATGGTGATCCCGCAGACCTGCTTGCAGGCACCGACATACATTCCCGAATCATTGAAGTTGCTGGCGTAGACCTGGTTCCACACGGCCGGCCCGGATGAGTTCGACGAGAAGATCCCGTACTGCGCCCCGGTGGTCTCATCCCTGAAGTAGGTCGAGGTGGCAGTCAGATAGCGGCCCGAGTAACCGTTCAGGCCGACCTGCCCGCTGTCCGCCCCTCCGTTCCACCACACCTCATTGCCGGAGGCTCCGCTGCCGCCGAGGAAGTTGCAGACGGTGAGGTTGTCGACACTGACGTTGTCGGCCTTCCAGACGACGATGCCGTTCCTTCCCACGGTCTTTCCATCGCTGCCTGTGGCTCCGAGGTTCTGCTGGGCCGGGTCGGCGCTGCACGCTCCCGGCGCGCCGGACCTGGTTCCGTCGACGATGACACCGGAGCGGCTCATGCCGCGCAGATGGATGTTCGGCGTTGTGATCACCACCCCTCCCGCGTAGCCGTGATCGGGGTCGACCGAACTCCCTGATTCGTCGGCGGTCTCGTGATAGTCGCCGGGGGCAACCAGGATCCAGTCGCCGGTATGCGCCGCCCTGACGGCGGACTGGATCGTGGCGTACCGGCCCGCGTGCCCCTGGAACGTCCCGACCAGGAGGACCTGGCCGCTGCTGGAGCTGGGAGTCGAGCTCGACGACGAGCTGCAGGCGGCCAGGACGCCACCGCCGGCCACACAGACCGCTGACAGCAACGCGGCCGTCCGCCACCGGCTGAGGGGGCGACCCGGCCCCGACCGCCGCACGCCCCGTCCCGCCATACTCCGATGTCCCATGGTCCGTCCCCCAGCACACAAGAGGTCTTCACCAGCCGGCAGTCCCGGACTGGGCACAACGACCGGATCGTAACATTGCACCGACCGGGCCGGCCGGGATCCGTTGCGTCGCCGAGGGACCCGGGCTCCGGTGTCGATCCGGGGCAATCGTGGTCGCCGTGCGGCGCGCCGGCTGCCCCGTGCCCGTCCTCCGTCCGGGACGGAGAGGGCATGCCCGAACGGGGCCCGGGCGGCCGGGTGGGCTACCATCCTGTAGTTGAGATCGGGGTAGGGGACCTCCACCTCCAGTGGGCCCTACCCGAATTGGACCAGCGTCGGCCTGCGGGTCCCGCGCCAACTCCGGACTCACCCGGTGACCGGCCACAGTGAAGGAGCCCCATGACCAGCCAACCCCACACCGACTTCAAAGTGGCCGATCTCTCCTTGGCCGAGTTCGGCCGCAAGGAGATCCAGCTGGCCGAGCACGAGATGCCCGGGCTGATGGCCATGCGCGCCGAGCACGGCGCCGAGCAGCCCCTGCGCGGCGCCCGGATCACCGGCTCGCTCCACATGACCATCCAGACCGCCGTGCTCATCGAGACCCTCACGGCCCTGGGTGCCGAAGTCAGGTGGGCCAGCTGCAACATCTTCTCGACCCAGGACCACGCGGCGGCGGCCGTCGCCGTCGGGCCTGACGGCACGATCGACTCCCCCGCCGGCGTCCCGGTCTTCGCCTGGAAGGGAGAGTCGTTGGAGGAGTACTGGTGGTGCACCGAGCAGGCGCTGAGGTGGCCGGGAGAGGGCCCGACCATGATCCTCGACGACGGCGGCGATGCGACGTTGCTCGTCCACAAAGGTGTCGAATTCGAGAAGGCGGGCGCGGTGCCCGACCCCACGACCGCCGACTCGGAGGAGTTCGCCGTCGTACTCGGCGTGCTCACCCGCGGCCTGGCCGAGGACCCGGCACGGTGGACCACCATCGCCGCGGGGATCAAGGGCGTCTCCGAGGAAACCACCACCGGGGTGCACCGTCTCAACGAGATGGAGCAGACGGGCGAGCTCCTGTTCACCGCCATCAACGTCAACGATGCGGTGACCAAGTCGAAGTTCGACAACAAGTACGGGTGCCGCCATTCGCTGGTGGACGGGATCAATCGCGCCACCGACGTTCTCATCGGCGGCAAGGTGGCCGTCGTGTGCGGTTTCGGCGACGTCGGCAAAGGGTGCGCCGACTCGCTGCGAGGTCAGGGCGCCCGGGTGGTGGTGACCGAGGTCGACCCGATCTGTGCGCTGCAGGCGGCCATGGAGGGCTACCAGGTGGCGACCCTCGAGGACGTTGTGGCCAGCGCCGACGTGTTCGTGACCACGACCGGCAACAAGGACGTGATCACCGCTGACGACATGGCGCAGATGAAGCACCAGGCCATCGTGGGCAACATCGGCCACTTCGACAACGAGATCGACATGGCCGGGCTGGCCAAGATCGACGGCATCGATCGGGTCAACATCAAGCCACAGGTCGACAAGTGGGTCTTCCCCGACGGCCACGCGGTGATCATCCTCTCCGAGGGCCGGCTGTTGAACCTGGGCAACGCCACCGGTCACCCCAGCTTCGTGATGTCCAACTCCTTCACCAACCAGACCATGGCCCAGATGGAGCTGTTCAACAACGCCGGTGAGTACGAGAACCGGGTCTACGTGCTGCCCAAGCACCTCGACGAGAAGGTGGCCCGGCTGCACCTCGACGCGCTGGGGGTCCGTCTGACCACGCTGACCAAGGAGCAGGCCGAGTACATCGGGGTCTCGGTCGACGGTCCGTACAAGCCGGACACCTACCGCTACTGACCCGGGGTCCGGCCGGGCGGCCGGGGCGACCGGGCGGACACGGGCGCCGGCCAGTGCCGCTCAGAGATCGGCGGTCTCCACGTCGAGAAAGTGGGCGAAGCGCTGCCGGGCCTCGGCCCGGCGGGTGGGGACGTGCTCGGTCGGGACCTCGGCCGGCTTGTACCCCTTCAGGGTCTGGCGGGCCACGGTCACTTTGTGGACCTCGTCCGGTCCGTCGTAGATGCGCGCCGCTCTGGCGTGGCGGTACATGGACTCGAGCGGCAGGTCGGTGGAGAAGCCGAGGGCGCCGTGCACCTGGATGGCCCGGTCGATGACGTTGTAGAGGACACCGGCTCCGTAGTACTTGATCATGGCGATCTCCACCCGGGCCGCCGAGGCACCCTCGTTGTCCATCTTCCAGGCCGCGTACAGCGTCATCAGCCGCGCCGCGGTCATCTCGGCCAGGGAGTCGGCCACCCAGTTCTGAACGGTCTGCTTCTCGGCCAGCAGCGAGTGGTGGGTGGTGCGGGACACGGCCCGTTCGCACAGCATGTCGAAGGCCCGCCGGGACTGGCCGAGCCAGCGCATGCAGTGGTGGATGCGGCCGGGGCCGAGGCGCTTCTGCGCCAGCAGGAACCCCTCGCCTTCGAGACCGATCAGGTTCTCGTAGGGGACCCGCACCTCGCGATAGAGGATCTCGGCGTGGCCCCCGAACCGGCCGTAGTGCTCGACGGGGTCCTCCATGGTGGCCACGTCCCGGACGATCTCCACCCCGGGGGTGTCCGCCGGCACGACGATCATCGAGCATCCCTGGTATGGATGGACATCGGGGTTGGTCACCGCCATCACGATGAGGAAGTCGGCGACCGACCCGTTGGAGGTGAACCACTTGTGGCCGTCGATGACCCACTCGTCCCCGTCCCGGGCGGCGGTGGTGGAGATCATGGTGGGATCGGCCCCCGCGCCCGGCTCGGTCATCGAAAATCCGCTGCGCATCCTTCCGTCGAGGAGGGGCCGGAGCCACCGCTCGCGATGGTCCTCGCGCCCCGAGCTCTCGATGCCGACGGCCAGGAGCTCGGCGTTGCCCGAGTCAGGGGCGTTGTTGCCGAAGGCCACCGGGCCGTAGGGCGTCTGCCCGAGGATCTCGTGCATGAGCCCGAGGCGGACCTGGCCGAACCCTCCCCCACCGAGCTCGGGGGGAAGGTGCGAGGCCCACAGCCCCCGCCGCTTGACCTCGTCCTGGATCGGCCGCACCGCCTCGAGCATCGCCTCGTGGCCCAGGCCCAGGGTCTCGAGCGGGAAGAGCTCGTCTCGCACGACCTGGCGCATCCACGCCAGTTGCTCCTCGAATTCCGGCTCGGTGGAGAAGTCCCATGCCACGGTGGTCCCCTGTCGTCTCTTTGGCTTGTCTGCCCCCGGCAACTACCGTAACGGCATGCCCGGCCATGCCCCGACCAGACCCGTCCGTACCG
>Ga0209068_10000662_pt1 | contig 18253 bp, 21 predicted proteins | sample ColStrG_CSR_2012_FD_187200 | JGI IMG/M metagenome (GOLD analysis project Ga0209068, IMG submission 187200) | Freshwater sediment microbial communities in response to fracking from Pennsylvania, USA - Cold Stream Run_MetaG_CSR_2012 (SPAdes)... | ecosystem: Environmental > Aquatic > Freshwater >... | reverse complement strand
TCTCCGGTGGGGCCGGGGGGGTGGGCACCGCCGCCGTCCAGCTGGCCCGGGCCGGCGGCGCCCACGTCGTGGCCTCGGTCCGGTCGGAGGCGCGGCACGGGGCGGTGGCAAACCTCGGGGCGGACGAGGTCATCGAGCCCGACGGGGTGGGAGGACACGGTCCCTATGACGTCTCCCTCGAACTGGTGGGTGGGCCGGGGGTGGCCGCCGTCCTGCCGTGGCTGGCCAAAGGCGGGCGCATCGTAGTCATCGGGGTCGGGGCCGGGGCCCGCGTCGAGCTCGACCTCCTGGCCCTGATGGGCCGCCGGGCCACCATCGGCGGCTCGACCCTGCGGGCCCGGACGGTGGAGGAGAAGGCGGCGGTCACCCGGGCCGTCGAGGACCACGCCGTCCCCCTGCTGGCCCGGGGCGAGGTGGTGGTGCCGGTGGCCGACCGGGTGCCGATGGCCCGGGCCGCCGAGGCCTATGAGCGATTCGCAACGGGGGGGAAGCTCGGAAAGATCGTCCTGGTCAACGGGTGACCGGAGCCGGCCCGCCGGCGACGGCTGGTGGCGCCTACCTCGAGACGATGACCGAGGACCCGTGGCCGAACAGCCCCTGGTTGGCGGTGATGCCGACCCGGGCCCCTTCCACCTGGCGCCCGGTGGCTCGGCCCCGCAGCTGCCACACCAGCTCGCACACCTGGGCGATGGCCTGGGCGGGGATGGCCTCGCCGAAGCACGAGAGGCCGCCGCTGGGGTTGACCGGGACCCGGCCGCCGATGGCGGTGTCGCCGTCGCGGAGCAGGCGTTCGGCTTCGCCCTCCTTGCACAGGCCGATGTCCTCGTACCAGTCGAGCTCGAGGGCCGAGGACAGGTCGTAGACCTCGGCCAGGTCGACGTCCTCGGGGCCGATGCCGGCCTCCTCGTAGGCGGCCCCGGCCACCGACTGCTTGAAGGTCGTGCCGATGGCCTCGGCGGTGACCGCCGAATCGGTGGAGAAGTTCGGCATCTCGATGACGGTCTGGGGGAAGCGGGGGGTCACGGTGGAGACGGCGTCCACGGTGACCAGTTGGTCGGTGCCGGCGTGGCGGCGGGCGAACTCCATGCTGGACAGCACCAGGGCGGCGCCGCCGTCGGAGGTGGCGCAGATCTCGAGCAGGCGGAGGGGATCGGCCACCATGGGCGAGGCCAGCACCTCGGCGGCGGTGACTTCCTTTCGGTAGCGGGCATTGCCGTTGGCCAGCCCGTGCCGGGCGTTCTTGACCTTGACGGCGGCGAAGTCGGCCTCGGTGGCCCCGAACAGCTCCATCCGGCGGCGGGCGTAGAGGGCGAAGTAGGTCGGGTTGGTGGCCCCCAACAGGTGGAAGCGCAGCCAGTCCGGATCGTCCCTACGGTCGCCACCCACCGGGGCGAAGAAGCCTTTGGGCGTGGTGTCGGCGCCGACCACCAGCGCCACATCGCACCGTCCGGCCAGGATCTGGGCCCGGGCGTTGTCGATGGCCTGGGCCCCCGAGGCGCAGGCGGCGTAGGCGGAGGAGACCCGGGCGCCGGTCCACCCCAGGGCCTGGGCGAAGGTGGCGCCGGCGATGAAGCCCGGGTACCCGTTGCGGATGGTGTCGGCCCCGGCCACGTACTGGACATCGGTCCACACCAGGCCGGCCTCTTCCAGAGCGCCGTCGGCCGCCGCCAGTCCGTACTCGACGAAGTTGCGCCCCCATTTGCCCCACGGGTGCATCCCGGCTCCGAGCACGGCCACGCGGTTCCGGCTAGCCATCGGCCGGCTCCGTCCCGCCCGCGGTTGCGCTGGCGGTCGTGGCGCCGGCCAGCGGTCGCCACTTCCACACCAGGTACTCGTGGTCGTCGTCCTCGTACAGCGTGTCGAGCACCAGCTCGACCTCGGCCCCCACGGTGAGCTCGTCCACCCCGACGCCGGGGACGACCTGGCCCATCACCACCATCTTCTCGGCGGCGAGGGCCACGGCGGCGATGGCGAAGGGGACGTAGGAGTCGGCGGCCTCGTAGGGCTTCGGCGGCTGGTAGCAGGCGTCGGTGTACGACCACACCGTTCCGGTCCGGCTGAGCTCGGTCTCGGCGAACTCCTTGCCCCGGCACTCGGGATTCCGGCAGAAGAAGGTCTCCTTGGGAAAGGCGAAGTTCCCACACGAGGTGCACCGGCTCCCGAGCAGAGCGGGCGCCTCCTCGTCGAGGGTGAACCAGCCCTCGACGGCGGGCAGTCTCGACTTGCCTGATGTGGTCGGAGGCATGCCGGGAGCCTAACGCTCCGCCGAATCGGGGCCGCCCAGCCCGCCACGCGCCCTCGACTCGGCGATGCGGTCGTCGTCCCATCCGAGGACGTCGCGGAGCACCGCCTCGGTGTGCTGGCCGACGGTCGGGGCATGGCTGGGGATCGGAAGTTCCTCACCCACGAACTTGAGGGGCGTGGGCAGCTGGTCGGCACCCAGCTGTTCCCGGGAGAACCAGGTGAACCGATCGTTGAACTGGGGATCCTCGGCGATGGTCTTGGGCGAGTTGACCGGGGCGACCGGGAAGTTGGCCGTCACCCCGAAGTCGATCCACTCCTCGGCCGTCCGGGTCCGGAAGATGGACCGCAGCTCGCGTCGCAGCTCGAGGTTGTTGCGGGCGTGATCGGCGAACTTCGACCCCGGCCACCGCTCGAACAGAGTGGGGCGGCCGACGGCCTCGCAGAAGTTCTTCCAGAAGGCCTGTTCGGAGGCCATGAACAGGACGTACCTGCCGTCCTTGGCCTCGTACACCTGGTAGCGGACGCCCTCCACCATGCCGGCGGTGCCCGGCTCGCGCCGTTCGTAGTCGTCGGCCTTGTTGCCGGTGACTTCGGACTCGGGCCGCTCGTAGGCCATCCAGGTCTCGCTCCGGTACCAGTCCATGGCGGCGGCGGCGTCGGACTGGGCCAGTTCGAGGAACGAGCCCTCGCCGGTCGACCTGGCCCGGAGCACGGCGGCCAGGATTCCGAGGGCACCGAACAGCGGCCCGGCGTGGATCCCCATCGAGGCGTGCTCGGGGAGGTAGGCGAAACCGTCCTCGTTGACCTGGGGGGAGACGATCCCGGCCCAGGTGTCGAAGGCGATCCCGTGGGCGGGGAGGTTCTGGTACGGGCCGGTCATGCCGTAGCCCGAGATGGTGCAGAAGACCAGTTTCGGATTCAGTTGGCGCAGCTGCTCGTAGCCGACACCCCGCCGGGCCAGCCCCCCGGGCCGCATGGCTTCGACGACGACGTCGGCCGACTGGGCCAGCTCCTTGAAGGTGCTCACGTCCTCCTCGTTGCGGAGGTCCATGACGATGCTGCGCTTGCCCCGGTTGATGTGGAGGTGCATGAGCGACACGCCGTCGACGATGGGCCAGGTCATCTCCCGGATGTAGTCGCCCGAAGGCGGCTCCACCTTGATCACCTCGGCCCCGAGGTCGACCAGCGGCATGGTAATGGCGGCCGGGCCGAGGGCCGAGCACTCGATGATCCGGATGCCGTGGAGGGGTGCGTCGGCGGGCATTGGGGGTCGGTTCCTCCGTGGAATCGCTGGGGGCCTACCGCAGACGATCTGCTGGCCGACCCCCGCAGTGCAGGGGCTGCGGCCGTGCCAGGGGGAACTCTATCTGACGCTCCGTCAGAGCCTCCCGGTGTGGTGGGCCGTCACGGGCTCGGTGCTGCCCTCCGCTCCCGTTGCCTCATGTCAAATCCTCCGGGAAGGGTGAATCGTTGCCTCACGAAGGAACCTCCGCCTGACGGGGGTCCTTGAAGGCTCGATTGACGGCCCGGGGTGGGGCCGAGGTCTTCGACAGTGCGAGGCGTTCGAGCTGGGCGCAGAGCCGAGCGATCTCTCGTTGGAGCACGCCAGGTTGCAGGGTGTTGCGGGCCCGGGTCAGTGCCCCGCGTTGGGCCGGGCTGAGCACCTTGGCGTTGATCACCCGCTGGTAGGGGGTGGTGGCGGTGTCGTGTCGCTTGATCACCTTGGCTCCGACCCGCTGTCGGGTGAGGAGCTTCTGCTGGGTGAGGAGGAGGTTGGTGTAGACCCGGTCGAGCTCCCAGATCCGGTTCAAGACACCGAGCTCGACGTCGGAGTCGAACGCAGGTAGCCGACGAGCTCGCGGACGTGGGTCCAGTTCTTCTGCTCGACGTGGCAGCCGTCGTTCTTGTTTCCCGGCCGCGAGCGGGTGAACGTGATGCGGCGGCTGGTGCACCACTCGAGGAAGTGGGCGTTGATGAACTCGGACCCATTGTCAGAGTCGATCCCGAGAATGGGGAAGGGGAAGACGCCTACCACGTGCTCGATCGCCTCGGCCACCCAGATGGCGGCCTTGTTGCGAACCGAGCGGTTGACCGTCCAGCCGGTGGCCACGTCGGTGACGGTCAGGGTGAAGCAGAACTCGCCGAAGGAGTTACCACCTTCGTGGCCCACCAGATCGATCTCGACGAAGCCGGGCTTGTCCTCGCTCCACTCCGACCAGGTGCGGATGGGAATCTGGGACTTGAGCAGAGCTCCCGGCTTGGTGTGGCTCTGGCCCGGAACTCGGCCAGCACCTTGGTGCCCTGCAGACGACGGTCAATGGTCGCCGCACTCATCTCCATGAGCAACTCCGCCTCGGAGTCGGTGAGGTCGAGCTCGCCGTCTCTGCGGAGCATCGGTACCAGGACCGGGAGCATGGGGGCCAGGCGCTTGCCCGCCGGCGCCCGAGCCACCCGCCAGCACAGTTCGAGGGCCGAGATCACCCGGGACGGGTAGACGGGCCGGCGCGGCGCCCGCACCCGGACGACCCGGACCTCGCCGACGGTGCGCAACCGGGCCCGGGCGTGGTCTCGGTGCCAGCCGGTGAGGCTGACCAGCTGGTCGAGGATCCCGTCTTCTCGGCCCTCGTGCCTCGCCGGTACTCCCTCGCCGGCTTGTTCGTGACTGCCCGTCGTTCTCCCACCGAAAGCTCCATCGATCTGGCGTAACCGAAGGGCCCTTGGAAGCGGAGGTTTCTTCGTGAGGCAACGATCCTGGCTACCCGGAGGTTTCTGATGAGTCAATGCGCGCTCAGATCGGGGTGTGCTCAGGTCAGATAGAGTTGGCGACTGCACCTATTGCAGATCGGTGACCTGCAGAACCCGGTGTGATGCAGGGTTTGTGAGCCGATGTGCACCGGGGCACCAACCGGCGCTCGTAGCTCAACGGATTAGAGCATCTGACTACGGATCAGAAGGTTGCAGGTTCGAATCCTGCCGAGCGCGCATATGTGATGTCGCGAGACATCGGAGACCGGTGTGTCAAGACATTGTAGACCAGGACTTCCGGGTCAGGGCATGCGCTGGTAGTCCTTGGTGGGGTCAAGGACGAGGTGCCGCAGCGGTGCGCCGTCCAGTCCGACCACCTCGATGTCCAGGCCCTCGATGAGCATGGCCACCCGCCAACCGGCATAGGCCCAACCGAGGCCGATGTGGTGGAGGCGGCCCTTGAGGGTCCCCCCGTTGGCCGGTCACGTTGGTTACGCGGCTGGCTCGGCCCGGGGTTGACGGTACAGCTGTTCCCACTCGGTGGGCGGCAGGTAGCCGAGACTCGAGTGCAGCCGACGGTGGTTGTAGCGGTTGATCCACGCGAAGATCGTCCGGCGCGCAGTGGCCCGGTCAACGAGCCGGTAGCGGTGCACGACCTCATGCTTCAGCGAGGACCAGAACGACTCGGCGACAGCGTTGTCCCAGCACACCCCGGTGCGGCCGACCGACTGGACCAGGTCGAGATCCGCGAGCAACTGCCGGTAGTCGCCCGAGAGGTATTGGCTGCCACGGTCACCGTGAAAGATGACCCCGCCGGTCTGGCCACCGCGTGTCGCGGCGGCCATCTCGAGGGCGTCGACGACGAGCTCGGTGCGCATGTGCTCAGCCATCGAGTAGCCGAGCAGGCGACGCGAACCGAGATCCAGCACCGAAGCCAGGTACAACCAACCCTCGCCGGTCGCCACGTAGGTGATATCGCCACACCACACGACATCCGGCGCCGCGGGCGCGAAACGCCGGCCGACAAGGTCCGGCGCCGGCGGGTTCTCCTCCGCTGGGATCGTGGTCCGCACCTTCGCCGGCTTGTGCACCCCGACGATGCCGTGGTGTCGCATCAACCGCCGGAAGCGCTTGTGGTTCACCAGCCGTCTCCGGCGGGCGAGTTCCTCAGTCATGCGCGGCTCGCCGTATGTGCCGTCGGACTCCGCGTGGATCTCACGCATCACCCCGACCAACTCAGCCTCCGCGACCTCCACCGCGGTTGGCCCAGCCGCCCTTTGTGCCCGCCAGTCACAGAACGCCTGGCGGGACACCTCGGCAACGGTGCACGCCTTCGTGATCGGGAACCCCTCGGCCTTCCGGGCAGTGACCCACCGATACCGGGTCACTGTCCCGACTCCTTCACCCAGAAGGCCGTCGCTCGTTTGAGCAGATCTCTTTCCATCCGCAGCCGAGCGTTCTCCCTGCGCAGCTCAGCGACCTCGGACTTCTCCGACGTGGTGACACCGGCCCGCTCACCCCGATCGACGCGGGCCTGACGCACCCAGTTCCCCAACGTGCCCTCACCGACACCGAGACCGCGGGCAACGTCGATGACCCTGCGGCCCTCGTCGATCACCAACGCCACGGCATCACGTTTGAACTCGTCGGTGAACGAACGCCGCGACCTCACCGGCTCCTGTTCCGTCACTGACATGGCTACCTCCTAATCGAGGTGACCGGTCAGGAGGGGGACCCTCACTTGCGGACAGGCGTCGGGTCGATGCGATCGACGGGGAGCGTCAGGTCTTCGAGCGCTCGTTGCAGCTGTGTGAAGCGGCGAGGTCCGAGGGTCTTGGCGATCCGTTGTTCCGATGCTTGGGCCTGACCGTGGATGGTCCTCTGGAGCCGGCGTCCCTCAGCGGTCAGGCGAACGACGCGGGCCCGACCGTCTCTCGGATCGGGTTTACGGGTGAGGTAGCCGTGGTGTTCGAGTTGGCCGACCAGGTCGTTGACGGATTGCTTGGTGATCTGGAGCTGGTCGGCGAGCTCAGTAGGACGCCGCCGGTCGAGGCCGGGATAGCGGAACAGGCCGACATGGGCCGGACTCACGTCTTCGTAGCCAGCTGCGACGACGCCGGCGAAGATCTGGCTCCACACCGATTGCCAGGCAACGCGCATCATGGCGCCGACGAGAGGGCCGCCGTACTCAGATCCGCTTGACATGATGGTAAGGGTATCATACGATCTGGTCGTAAGGAAAACTGATCATCCTCGGTGACCCGAGCGAGACCTTCAGGATCACCCGTCACAGAATGAGGCAGACCGATGAGTGCAGCAGTCGTCGACAGCCCCCGGAACGAGCAGGCCCAGGCATGGTGGTTCCTCGACACCTTGGTCGTCGAGCATCGCTGCGCCCCGGGCATGGAAACAGTGGTGCTCGAGATGACGTTGCCGGTCGGGTCGTCGGCGCCGCTGCACGTGCACGACGATCTCGACGACACCTGGTACATCCTCGACGGCGAAATGGTGGTGCGCTGCGGCGACGACGCGCACGTCGTCGCTGCCGGCCATTGGGTGTCGATGCCACGCGGTGTCCCACACACCTTCCGGGTGGTCGGCGATCGCGACGCGCGCATCCTGTTGGTCCACGACAACGCCAGCTTCCGAGACCTGATCCGAGACCTGGCCGTACCGGCCCGAGCCCACGTCGTGCCGACACAGCCGATCTTCCCGCCGATGGATGAACTCGCCCGCGTCGCGAGCTCCCGCGACCTCACACCGATCGGTCCGCCGATGAGCCCGGAAGACGCCGAGTCGGCGCTTGCTCACCCGCGCTAAGCACCGCCCGAGCGCGCTCGTCGGCAAAGCGCGCGATCGCGCCACCGCATTCACCGCTTCCCAATCGCTCGAAGGACTCTCAAATGGCCCAGCATCTTCTCTCCCCCACCGCTCGCGAATCTCGACCTTCCCGGCGGTGGAACCGGCGCACGCGAGTGGCCGTCCTTCTCACGTCGATCGCACTCGTCGGCGCGGCATGCTCGTCCGCCTCCGCGGCGCCGTCGTCGAACGGTTCGGCGGGCGCGGCGGAGGCGGCCGGCACCAAAACCGATCTCTGCACAACGATGCGACCCAAGCTCGCCGCACTGGTGAAGGACCTCAAGGCACCGGGCGCAGTCGTGCTCGTGCGATCGCCGACGATCGGGCGCTGCTTCCTCAGCTTCGGCTCGCGAACCCTGGGCGGGCACAAGCCCATCGGTCCCAACGACCAGTTGCGGATCGGGAGCAACACCAAGACGATGACCGGCACGGTCATCCTCCAGCTCGCGCAAGAAGGCAAACTCAGCCTCGACGATCCGGTCTCGAAGTATCACGTCGGCGTGCCCAACGGCGACAACATCACCATCGCGCAGCTCCTTAGCATGCGCAGCGGGTTCCGGGACTTCACCGGACTGCCGGTCTTCGCACAGACACTCGACGCGCATCCGCAACGCGTCTGGTCACCCGACGAGGTACTCGCCCTCTCCTACACGCAACCACCCGCCTTCGCGCCCGGCAACGGATATCTCTACGCGAACGCCAACACCGTCTTATTGGGACTGATCGCCCAACAACTCACCGGCGAACCCCTCGCGCAAGTGTTCGAAGACCGCATCTACCGCCCACTCGGACTCACCCACACGCTCCTGCCCGCCGCGGGCTCACATACCATCCCCAAAGCGCACGCCCACGGATACATGTACGGCAGCATCGCCTCGTTCATCGACGGCCCATTGACCTCAGAACAGCAAGCAGCAGCCCAAGCAGGAACGCTCGCACCCATCGACCGCACCAACATGAACCCTTCATGGGCATGGGCCGCCGGAGGGGTTATCTCCACCACCAACGACCTCGCTCGCTACGTCAAAGCACTCGGCGGCCACGGACTCCTCAACAAGCAGATGCAAGCCGAACGTATCGCTAGCCCCCAACCCATCGACCCAACCAAGCCGGACGGCACCGCCTACGGACTCGGCATCGTCAAGTACGGACACCTCTACGGACACACCGGCGAACTACCCGGCTACGACTCCTTCATCGGCTACGACCCCCAGCGCGACATCACCGTCGTCACCTGGGCGAACCTCATCAACTCCCCCGACGGACGCAGCACCGGCGGCACGCTCGCGGTCGCCGTCATGAACGAGCTCTACCGACGCCGGCCTTGATCAGCCACCCGGACTCGACCATGTCGGTAACACCGGGCGCCACGATGAAGGTGCGCTCGGCTCTCGGGTAGCTGGTGATCAGGTCGAGGAATGATCCGCTTGACCAGCTTGGTGTTGACGATGAGCCCCTGTTCGATCTCGAGAACCGCTTTGACCCGCAAGATGCAGTAGGTGCCTCGGGAGCGAGCGTGGATGTCGGCGATGGCATCGGCCAAAAGGAGACGCCGAATCTCGCGGTCGTTGGGCTTTGCTGAACTTGATGTCGTAGTAGGTCGAGCGGTCGAGGCCGACGATCTGGCAGGCGTAGCGCTCGGAGTAGCCCAGGTTGTTCAGCCCTCGGACAACCTGGAACTTCCTTTTGGGTCGACGCCGCCCTCCTCGAAGAGTTCACTGGCCGCTTTGACTGCCTTCAGCTCGGCCTCGAGCTCTTTGACTCGTCTGCGGGCGGCAAGAAGTGGATCCGCCTCGTAACTTTTGAGGCCGGGTCTCTCCCCGGCATCGATGAGAGCCTGGCTTCGCCATTTGTAGAGGGTGACCCCGGCGATGCCCAGTTCGGCTGTGAGGTCTTTGACCGCCTCGCCGGCGAGCATCCGCTCACAGGTTCGACGTCGCAGCTCAGCGGGATAGTGCCTTGGCATGTGGCTCCTGGTGGATCAGGGCCAAATTGTCCCATAGACGGTCTACTTTTTGGGATCCAGGTCAATATGACCTGGATCCCAAGAATTGATCCACCAAATGGGATCCGACCAGTTGAGTCACGACGGAAACGGATAGAACGTCGATAAGTCTCGTTCATCCCGCTGCTCAGGCGCGCTCGAGAGCGGCTATCCGCCGGTTGCGCGATTCAATGAACTCGATTGCGCGTTGACGGCACCCAACGTACGCGTCGCTGGTTCCCGGCAGCGGCGACTCCGTGAAGTCCTCGAACGGCATGAAGAACTTGACCGCGGAAGTGATCTCGTGCACCAAATCCTGTAGCTGAAAGAAGTACACATGGCCCGCGAAATCGCCGAACTGTCCGAAGAAGTCTGCGTAGCGGCCGAGCGTGTCACCGAGTGGATTGGGCTTGCCAAGGAAGTGCCGGCGGATGCACTCCACCGTGAGATCAAACCGGTTCCTGATGCTCGGATGGAATCCACGGGCACCGTTGATCGTCATCTTGCCATCGAGGCGATTGCCCGGAAAGACCATCATCCCACCGATCGTGTAGCCGATGTAGATGAACTCTTCGAGATCCGCCTCTGGGACTTGATTGATGATGTGCGTCAGCCACCGGAAAGACGGAACCACTGCATCGCTTGACAAAGAGAACTCACCGAGTTCGGAGCGGTGGTGCAGATACACGTAAGGCGTCGTCACGTCGAGCTCGAATGGCTCGCCACTTGGTAGCGGCTTACTCCAGAGGAGCTGGTGATACCTCCGAAGTGTTGGACTGGCAGAGTCCGGATCCGCTTCGGGCGGCGTGTCAGATCTGAAGTCGAAGGTGATGTCGATCACGACTACGAGCGGAAGGCTCGCTTCCTATCCCTGACGAGGACGAGAACGACTCCGGCAGCACACATTGCAATGAATGCTACGCCGAACGCGAACCCGGCCATTCCACCATTCCGCAGACGCATCGGACGGTGCGGCCGGCCACTTTGACAGTAACGTGCTTTGCCCTGTCGGTGGCCGTGGACTGCGGGGACCCCGGCAGATCGTAGGACGCGTCAACATCCGGCACATCCGGAGATCGGAGCCGTTGCCGTCGCGGTGCGACTGAACCTGGTTGGCCGCATACGCTTGCGAGCGCGCTTCTGTGGTCCTTGCCACTACCGATCGAGCCGGGACACCCTCAACCCCGCCCGCATTCTCGCAATCGTGACCAGGTGTTGACCGATTCGTCCGCCTATGGGTCGGCTCCCCGAGCCCCGAACTGATCATGCATCGGCCCGCGAGGCACCGAAGTGACCGTCCTCCCCGCATGGACAAGAATGCTGGCTGATCCGGGCCGTCGGCCTGTGAAGAGGGTTAGTGGGCGCAGACCGTGGTCGCAGGATTGATACAGCTGATTGCCTCGATGTCGGCGTCGGCGGGCGCGGGCAACCGCTGGTGGGAATACGCCCTCTTGTTCTTGGCTGTGACGGCATCGTGGGCCGGCGTACCCGCCATCGGCAGTGCCGCGGTGGGCGCGGCCGCCGTGGGGGCGAGCCAGGGCGCCCTCGATCTGGCCGTAGTGATCGGCATCTCGGTCATCGGCGGTGAAGCCGGCGGTCTGATCGGTTACTCCATCGGCAACCGATGGGGAGCCCGAATTCTGGCGCGTCCGGGGAAGCGGCAGGTCGGTCGCCAGAAGCTGATGGACAAGGGGGAAGTGGCCTACGCCAAATGGGGACGCCTCGCCGTCTTCTTCACCCCGGCAATCATCTCAGGGACGGCAAGGATGAAGCTCAGCCAGTTCGCGGTGTGGAACCTCCTGGCGTCGACGGCGTTCACGCTGTCGGTGGCGGCGACCGCCTACGGAGTTGGTCGCGTCACCACCGGCCACCATTCGAGCCGGGACATCCTCATTCTGATCGTGGGTCTCGTGACGAGCGCCGTGCTGATCTTCGTCATCGTGCGTCGCCACCGACGGCACAAGTCTCTCGTGGCGATGAGCCGGTAGGCCGCGGACCCGCATCGTTCCGATCGCGCTGCCGGCTCCCCGGCCGGCGCGGCTGGAGGCTCGGGAGCGCCTCTCCGGGGCGAGGCCTTATGACGATACGGCGGAGCAGCTCGTCCGGATCAGTGCCCGTCGGCCGCGCCGACGTTCGAATCCAGCCACTTCCGGAGGGGATCCGTGGCCCGGAGGAGGTCGACGATCCTGCGCTTGGGCGCGGCGGTGGCGAGCCATGCCCCCACCGGCCACTCCTGCCAGGCCGTGAGGCCCTTGTACCGGAGCAGGTCGATGCGGGGGTGGTCGGCGGCATAGCCCCGTGGCGCAGACTTCAGGGTCTCGAGGGCGGACACCTGGATGCGCTTCTTCCGGAGCCCGTTCACGAGGCCAAGTAGTTCCTCACCGCTCTTGTCGTCCGCCACCGCCGCCCGAAAACGGGCGAGCTGGTCGGGGGCCGGCATGTAGAGGCCCGAACCGACTCCCAGCGCGTCGGCAGATAGGGAGATGTAGCCGGCGTCGTTGTGGGCGGCGATATTGGTCTTGTACGGAGACTTGTCGCGGCTGAATCGGGTGTCACGGTAGGGGCGGAAGACGCGACCGCTTCCGAACTCCCCGGCCAGCTCGGCCAACAGCGCCTGCATCGGACCGAGGACGCTGTCCTTGTAGAACTCCTTGTGCTCGGTCCAGTAGTTCTTGGAGTTGTCCATCTCGAGCGCATCGAAGAACTCGACGACCTCGAGTGGCCAGCCCCGGAACCTCTGGCCGTCCGGGGGCTTTCGAGACGTCGTCGCCGATCTGGCCGGGACCATCTCGACAGGCTATTGCTCCCGACCTGGCGGGGCTTCCCCGACGCGATGCGCTGGGGCCTCGGCCAGCTCGCCCCGGCGAGAGTCGGAGGTTCGGGTGGTGCGGCAGGTGCTGGCCGTTCTCCGTTCGTGGCCGCACGAAGCACGAATGGTCCAGCCGAAGAGGTATCTCTGACCTCTCAGGCACCGGTCCGGCTCCAGCGACCGCCGCCGAATCCCACGGACGTCCGATTCGGTCCGGACCGTCGGCCAGCACCATGGCACCCGGCGCCTGCTATTCTGTATTCGTGGTGCCACGAACGGCGAACAAAGCGAACAGTGAGAACAGCGTGCCGGGGTTGGCCGAGGCGCTCGCCCTGGCCGAGGTCTCGCCTCGCTGGCTCGGGGAAGATGAGGTCGAAATCGCCGGCACCCCCTTTGCCATCAGGCAGATGGGGGTGGTGCGGGAGAACGACGCCATATTGCTCGCACATCTCTATGAGTCCGACCCGGGACGGCCGACGATCGTCGTCTCCGACCGGATCTCGAAGGCGGCCAGAGCGGAGCTGAGCAGGGTCGGACTGGCATGGCTGGATCGCCGGGGACATATCTGGATCCGGACCGAGGGCCTGTTCGTGAATGCGCAGATACCGCTGACCTCCGCGCCGGCGTCCCGAAGGGTGGTCAGTGCCCTCAAGGGCGCAGGCCTCGATGTTGCGATCGCCATGCTCTTGGATCCGGACGAAATAGATGGCGTCCAGGATCTGGCCCGACGGATCGCCCGCTCCCCGGGTCGGGTGTCAGAGATCCTGTCCGAGCTCCGGACCCAGGGCCTGGTGGGTACGGACAACCGTGCCTTCGTACCCGAGCTGTTCTGGGCGGTCGCCGAGGAGTGGAAACCCCGTTGGCATCCGATGCCCGAGGCCCCTCCCCCCGAGCCGCCCGACCGGTTTCGCTTGAGCGGAACCGAGGGTGCCGTTGTCCTGGGCGCCCCGTTGGCCACCGGCGGCCGCGGATCATCGCCCCGGCTGTACGTGGCGGACGACACCGACCTGGCCACGGTGCTCGGTGCCTACGGAGCCGAGTCCGGACGGACAGGATCCGAAATCGCCGTGTGCCCGTCCCGATTCGGATTCACGTTGGCATCACCCGCGGCCAGCGGCGGCTACGTGGTGGCGCACCAACTCATCGTCGCCCTGGATCTGGCGCAGGACCGGGCCCGTGGGCGCGAGGTGCTCGAAGGCTGGACACCGGAGGAGTCCCCTCGTGTCTGGTGAGCTCCGCCTGGTCAACTCGGGAGTGGCCTCTCTGGTGGCGACGCTCGACGCACTGGCCAAGGCGGCACCGACCTCAGATTTTGCGGTGATCGGAGGCCTGGCCGTACTCGCTCGCCTCGAAGGAGCCCATCGGGTCACCTACGACCTCGACACCGTGGCCACTCAACGGGGGAATAACCCGAGTGTGGTCGAGACAGTGGTCAGCACCGATGGCGCCGACGGGTTTCTCCTGGGTACGAAGGTCGACTGCATCGCCGTGGGCAACACTCCGGCGACCGATATTCCGGCTGCACTTCTTCCCGATGCCGAGCCGGACCGGGTCTTCGTCCTGGCCCATCGCTGGGCGCTGGACATGGCGGAGGAACTGACGCTCATCGTCGAAGAGAATGACGCCGCCGTCTCACGAGTGCGGTGCCGCTTTGCCACCCCGGCCAGCCTGGTGGCCATGAAGCTCCAGTCGGCGCCGCGACGCAGGGCGGCGAGGGCGCCAAAGGCCGGCGGGGACTACCTCGACCTCTTTCGTCTCACCTCTCATCCGGCCATGACCAGGCAGATCGCATCGGCTCTGAATCATGCGCCCCACGACCTCGGATCCTGGTGCTTCCGAGAGACCCGACGCTGCATGATCGACGACGCCGATCGGACGGTCGGCATCATCGTCCGTTCCGGTGTGGCGGAGTCGACGGTACCCACCGTGGCCCAGATGCAGCGGACCGGGGAGTCGCTCATCGCCTGGGCCGAACGCGGAACCTGAGTCGCAACGGACCTCGCTCCGGGCCACCGCGATGCGTCCCGACGCCAGAGGGGAGCGCTGGCGGGGGAAGGTCCGGCGGCCTGGGATCACTCCCGGTCCACACCCGGTTCCCCTGCATCCGGTTCTTCCGCCGAAGGCTGGTCGTCCCGCAGGACGACACAACAGCGCCCGGGGACCGGCTCCAGCCGGGCGTCGAACCCGACCCCTTCGACGCCGGCGACCAGTCCGCCCATCAGGTCGAGGTTCATCCCGCAGGCCAGATCCCGGTGGTCGCGGGCCAGGGAGTGGAAGGGGCAGTTGACCATGACGACCCCACCCTCTTGGCGGCGGGGCTCGTAGCTACTCTCCTCCAACACGTCGATGACCGCCTCCTGCAGAGCGGAGCGACTGGGCCGAGAGCCGGCCCGTTCGAGGGCGGACCCTCCGAGGGCCCGACCGGCCGCCTGCGCCGACTCCCGCATGGCCTCGGCCACCGGCACGCCGTCCCGCTCGGCCTCGTCGATGGCCCGGGCCATCAGGTGCCCGGCGAACTCGTAGCGGCGCGGGGGGAGGCTGACCGCCATCTCGCGCTGGGCCCGGCGGTAGACCTTGGCCGGTCGACCGGCCCCGGGCCCACCCCGCCCCGGTGGGCGGCGGTGGCCGACCTCGAGGAGCCCGTCGCCGACCAACTTGTCCAGATGGAACTTGGCCACGTGCAGGGCCACTCCGGTGCCGGCCGCCGCCTCTTCGCGGCTCACCGGCTCGGACTGGGCCACGACGAAGCGGTACAGATCGCGTCGCACCGGCTCGGCCAGGGCGGCGATGCTGCTCACCTGGGCGTCGAAGTCGGCGGTGGACTCCGGTGAACGGGTGCCTGCGGTGTCGTCAGGGGGCATCTGGGCCTTCTAACAGAGAAACTAGTTGACGAAACTCTCCAGAGCTTCTATAGTTAACAATACTATCTGTTAGAGAGCGAGGCAACCGATGTCCACCACCTTTGCCACCAAACCGACCGGTGCGCCCCCGGACGGGAACACCAGCTTCAGCCACCTGGTCAGGGATCCCGCCCAGCAGGCGTTCTGGCTGCTGCGGGTGGGGTTCTTTCTCCTGCCGGTGGCCTTCGGGGTTGACAAGTTCTTCAACGGGATGACGTTCTGGCCGCAGTACCTGTGGGCCGGGTTCCCCCACTTCCTGAGCGTGTCGCCCCAGCGCTTCATGTACGTGGTCGGGGGCATCGAGATCGTCGCCGGCATCCTCGTCCTGCTGAAGCCGCGGATCGCGCCCTATGTCGTGGCCGGATGGCTGGCCGGGATCATCACCAACCTGGTCATCGTCAGCGCCGCACCGGGGCACGTGGCCTACTGGGACATCGCCCTGCGGGACTTCGGGCTGCTGGTCGCCGCCCTGGCCCTCGGGCGCCTGGCGGCCGCCGTCCAGTCCCGGCCGGCCCGTCGCCTCGGACGTCATCCGTCGTGACGACCACCGAGGTTCTCGCCGCCGACCGCTTCTCGGCCCGACGAGATCAGGCAATCCCTGACCTCGTCGGAAGCCCCCGGATCGACGTGGCGGCCGCCGAGCGGGCGGTCCGCGACCTGCTGGTGGCCCTCGGACGCGACCCCGACTCCGAGCACATGGCGGCCACACCGCGACGGGCGGCCGGCGCCTTCGCCGAGCTGCTGACCGGCGAGCCTTTCGACCTCACCACGTTCCCGAACGACGAGGACTACGACGAGCTGGTGTTCGTCCGGGACATCCCGTTCCGATCGCTGTGCGAACACCATCTGCTCCCGTTCCACGGTGTGGCCCATGTCGGGTACCTGCCGGCCGACCGCATCCTCGGCCTGTCCAAGCTGGCCCGGGTCGTCGGCCGTTTCGCCAGCGACCTCCAGAGCCAGGAGCGCCTCACCAAGCAGGTGGCCGACTGGCTGGACCTCCAGCTGCGCCCGTTGGGGGTGGGGGTGGTCATCGAGGCCGAGCACCTGTGCATGTGCCTGCGTGGGGTGAAGGCCATGGGGACCCGCACGGTGACCTCCGCCCTCCACGGCCAGGTCCGCCACGATGCCCGCTCGCGCCAGGAATTCCTGGCCCTGGCCACCGCCGTCCCCAGGCCGTGACCACTTCCCCGACCCCGACCGGCCGCCCCCGGGCAGGCCGCACCCATCCCCGGCAGAATTGCCCCAGAGCGAACTGGAGACACCATGGCCAGTGACCAGACGTACGTGATCGCCGGCGCCAGCCTGGCCGGGGCCAAGGCGGCCGAGACGCTCCGGGCCGAGGGGTTCGACGGGCGGGTGGTGCTGGTGGGCGAGGAGCCGGTCCGGCCCTACGAACGGCCGCCCCTGTCGAAGGGCTATCTGCGGGGCGAGGCGGGGTTCGACGACGCCGCCGTGCACGCCCAGGGTTTCTACGAGGACCAGTCGATCGAGCTGCTCACCTCCACCACCGTCACCGCCATCGATCCCGGACGCCGGGTCGTGACCCTCGACCCGGGTGGCGCGCTCTCCTACGACCGCCTGCTTCTGTCCACCGGGGCCGCTCCCCGGACGCTGTCCATCCCCGGTTCGGAGTTGGCCGGCATCCACTACCTGCGGACCCTGGCCAGCTGCGACGCCCTGCGCGACGCCCTGGGCCGCGCCGGGAGGGTGGTCGTGGTCGGCGGCGGCTGGATCGGATCCGAGGTGGCGGCCTCGGCGCGCCAGCTGGGCAAGGACGTGGCCATGGTCGAGGCTGCCGACGTCCCGCTCCAGCGGGTGCTGGGGGCAGAGGTGGGGGCGATCTTCAAGGAGCTGCACGCCGACCAGGGCGTGGAGCTGCATCTCGGCGTCGGGGTCGAGTCGTTCCGGGGCACGGGCGCGGCCGAGGCGGTGGTGCTGGACGACGGTACCGCCGTCCCCGGCGACCTGTTCGTCGTGGGGGTGGGTGTCAGCCCCCGGGCGGAGCTGGCCGGAGCGGCCGGTCTCGAGCTCGACAACGGTGTCGTGGTGGACGAGCACCTGGCCACCAGTGTGCCGGGGATCTGGGCGGCCGGGGATGTGGCTAACGCCCTCCACCCGGTCCTCGGTGCCCGGATCCGCCTCGAGCACTGGTCGTCCGCCCTCAACCAGGGGCCGGTGGCGGCCAAGAACATGCTCGGCGGGGACGTCGAGTACGACAAGATCCCCTACTTCTTCTCCGACCAGTACGACCTCGGCCTCGAGTACAGCGGTCTCGCCACCACCTGGGACCAGATCGTCTACCGGGGGGACCGGGCCGGGCGGGAGGTGGTCGTCTTCTGGTTGGACCAGGGCCGGGTGGCCGCCGGCATGAACATCAATGTCTGGGATGTCGCCGACCAGATCGCCGACCTGGTGCGCTCCCGGCGTCCCGTCGATGCCCGGAGGCTCGCCGACCCGGCGGTCGCGCTGTCCTCCCTCTGAGGTTCCCGGGCCGGGGCATTCGGTGTCGGAGCGCGGCAGAATGCGACGGTGTCCATGACCACCCGCTTCACCGAGATGTTCGGGTGCGCCTATCCGCTGCAACAGGCGGGCATGGGCGGCTTCACCACGCCCGACCTGGCCATCGCCGTGGCCCGGGCCGGGGGATTGGGGATGCTCAGCGGGACGATCGGCGCCGAGGCCCTGGCGGGGCAACTCGACTCGGTGCCCGCG
>Ga0209068_10000661_pt1 | contig 18271 bp, 14 predicted proteins | sample ColStrG_CSR_2012_FD_187200 | JGI IMG/M metagenome (GOLD analysis project Ga0209068, IMG submission 187200) | Freshwater sediment microbial communities in response to fracking from Pennsylvania, USA - Cold Stream Run_MetaG_CSR_2012 (SPAdes)... | ecosystem: Environmental > Aquatic > Freshwater >... | reverse complement strand
CCGAAGCGGAAGCCGCCTACTACGCCGGCCTGGAGGAGCCGATCGCACGCGCCGCCTGAGTCAAAGCAATCAGCCTCCGGCAAACCCGGGGCGGTTCATAGTGCTGCAAGGCGCGCGTGTCACGTCCGTCATTCGCAAGTTTATACCCGCACGCGTGCCGCAACATATGCGGATGCACTGGAAATGGAAATTTCGCAACAACGCCGAGGCGCGCGATGAATTTCCGAAATCCTGCCGGTGTCATCGGTGCGCCGCGTTCGGTCATGAACACAAAGCGGCCGGCACCATCGTCACGTTTGAGAGCACGTAATGCGCGCATCTCTTCCCCACCGATCTGCTGCACCGACGCGATTCCATTCTTCACGCGCCGCACGTGCATCATGCCTTGGGAGAAATCGATCTGATCCCACGTGAAAGAACACAGCTCGCTGACCCGGAGACCGTGCCGGAACGCAACCAGGATCATCGTTGCATCGCGCACCCCGTACCTGCCGCGCATCCTTGCGATGTCGATCAGACGTTCGACTTCTTTCGGCGTCAGATATTCACGCGGCCGAACATCCCGATTTCGAACCCGCCTCGGCGGTACTGTCCCATTTAGAAGAATTGGCCGAGCTGTGCGCTTACGGATTTTAGCGAGGGTTCGCATAGAGTTGAATGTGATAACTGTCCCAAGAAGGGGCATTTATGGGACTGTTAGAATGATATCACATTGGTGTTGTTGTACTAGTGGTAACAATCCAACAACATCGTGTTGCCGCACGATGCTCCAACTGAGCCATCCTTTTTGAAGGTGTCATCTAGCAACACGATCGCACACTATGCATTTTCTTCATTGGCCTATACTATTGACTTGACTAGTGAGAGGTTCAATGGAAAAATTGCGATGTCCGCCCATCAACGTTATCAACTAATTTTACTTTAACATGATCGAATCGCAGAATCATTCGTCTAACAATAATGAGATCGAAAATCTTACAGGTAAATATGATATCGCAAATCCGGAAGGGCGAAAGAATTTGGAAGTTGCAATTCACTCAATCTTAGCTGACATTTCTCGCCGTCTATCGTTGGGTCCTGGCGTAGACATCTCAGAAATCACGAAAGCTATTAGCGATAAAATGAAGGGCGCTATACCGTATGCGTATAATCGACCTGATGGCAAAGCTCGATTTGTGCCACAGTTGGGGTATGCCATAAAGGCTCGCATAGGTTTTCACGAGGTCAAAGTCGAAATTAAACAGGGCGGACATGATGATGCATACGGTAATCGATATTATGCACTCATGGAGATTGCATCGCAGCCTGAGCCGGGTCTACCGATCGATTACGCCACGAAAAGCATTGACCACCCGTGAGAGCTGGTTTGACGGCAAGAGGCGGTTCTGCTACGGTCATTTTGTAAACCCTGCCTGAATTCTAGATGATAGGCAGATATCCCAGATGAAGGGTTGGGCCCATCAGGCAGGAGGACGGTGATTACCAGTCCTTACAGGGTTACATAGTACGCTTGGAGCCGGCAGGCTCTTTGCGCTCGGAGCCGGGGAAGTCTATCTTCCCCGCGCTCACTCTTCGCTGACGTATCTTGCCACTCTGAAACCCACTTTTCCCGGATGTCTAGGCGTACGTGTCGCTTTCGCTCGTCGAGCCGACCGCAGTTGTTGAGGTCCGCTTGCGAAAGACCCTCCGCGGAGAATGCGATATTTTCCCCTCGGTCTATCGATCCACGCTGATCCATCATTCGGTGCGTTGGCATACGAAGAATGATAGTCGTCTTCTACCCACTCCCAAACATTGCCGTGCATGTTGTACACTCCAAAAACATTCGGAAAATATCCTTTTGCGGACATTAAGCCGACTGCTGTACTGCTATTACGATTATCCAGATAGTTGGCATTGAAATTTCCTTGACCGTACTCGATCTGATCTCCGAAGTAGTATTTTGTGATTGTTCGGGCCCGGCACACGTATTCCCACTCGGCCTCCGACGGTAGTCGGTATCGGATCGAGGTAAAATGCGAGAGCCAATTCGTGTATTCCCGGGCAGCATCCCAACTCACGCCAGTTATTGGAAGGCTATCGGGACCGCCCACGCGTTTCCAAGCGAGGCCGTTGTCGACTGCAAAATTCCACTCTCCCGCCGTGACAGGACAGACGCCCAATGCAAATGCTCTTGCGAACGCGACAGGATGATAGGGCTTCTCGTTTGTTCGAACCCCGTTATCAGCGGCCGAACCTCCCATCAAGAACCCGCCTGTAGCATCGATGCGCGCCAACGCTGGCGTCAACGTGTTTGGCTTGTCTCTGAATTCTTTCGTCGGACTAATTGCTGGCGGGGTATATGCCTCGGCAAGCTTATTGTGCAATTCCGCCCATCTGTTCTCTGCCTCGTTGAGTTTCCTTTGGTGTTCTTCGATAGCGATTGGGTTCGCATTTGCATCAGTCTGCTGTCGAATCTCTCCCAGTTCTCTTTGCGTTTGTAGCAATTTTTGCTCAAGCTTCGAGTAACCTTCTCGCAGCACACTTAGTTCACTCAATTCGTCTTGGCGGTTCCTGGATGTCGCTAACTTCTCGAGGAGCAGGCGGATGCGGGTATATAAAAGGTCACCTCTATTGCGCGGCTTCGTTATGTTTATGTGGTTAGCTGCGATGGGCACGTATTCGGCCGGAACACCCGGGTGAGCACTTTCCTCCGTCACGACCCTTACGCCGTTCGTCTTTTTGGTCTCCCAGAAGACCAGATGTTTTGTAAACCGTCCCTGATTAAAATTTGTATACCAACGACCCAGCTGCAGCAGGATTCTGTTTCCATGCTCGAGATGTTTAAGTACGATGGTCGGTTGGTAAACAAACCAAGCCCATTTGTTGATGAAAACTGGCAAATTCGAGCCCTGATGAGGTGTGGCGATGAAAACGACTTGCGCGATTCGATCCAACAGAAGTTGAGACACCTCATCGGCACGATCGTCAGCGGCTTCCAAAATCATCTGCTTGATCACCAGTCCCCCGAGACTATGGCAAACGAAAGCGATAGGTGCACCCAACAACTGCGGGGCGCTCTTCAATCTCGCCAAAGCAGATTTCCCATGCTCGAATAGCGACATAGATCCGCCCGCAAGCGCGGAAGGATGCGCCTCATAGCGAAGCGTATAGATGCTGATGTTTGCAAGCGCTGGCTCACCGGCTAGCCACTTTGGCCAGAAGTGACTTGAATTGGCGTCTGCACCGCCCCAGGTCTTGAATGGGTCGCCATTAAGTCCGTGGACGAAAACGACTGACCCAGCTGATCGTTCATCCCCAACGGCAATAGGAATGAGTTCATCCATAGGATTCCCCGCCCCTTATGCCCAGAACATGGACACCGTCTCAATTCCCGTCAAGCAACTCTCGCTCCCTCCGCCTCTTTCTCAGCATCGTCGCGGAGCCCAGTTGTCAAGGGTCGCTTCGCTCAGTGCCCTTGACAACCGAGCACCACCGCGACGCCGCAAAAGGAAAAGGCTCCGGTCGCTTGGTAACAACTTGTAGCCACAACCCGAGCGCACCACGCGTGCATCAACCGTCGGTCATCGGCTTTGCAAGGGGGTGAGCACAATCAAGAGAACCAGACCAAGTCGCCTTCTGTAGCGTTGCCTGACAATTTTCTTAAATCATTGAATTTATTATGAAAAACGCATCTCAGGTCCCATCACCACTCCGATTACGGCAATAGGAGTGTAATAGGAGTTGGCGGTGCGTCTCAGCCGCAATCTCTGGTTGTTATTTTGCCGCTTCCAGCGCCCCGGTAGTGCAGGACTGAACCCAGCACGGGTACCGGTTGGGTACTGGTGGAGCATTCAGGCACCCCGTTTTCTAGTACCCAAATGGTACCCAGAGAGAAATCAGTCTACTAAGTATTGCCCGTAAGTTATTGATTTTATTGGTACCGCCTCCCGGGCTCGAACCGGGGACCCCCAGATCCACAATCTGGTGCTCTAACCAACTGAGCTAAGGCGGCTCAATCGCAGGCCCTATAGCACACGCGGGTCGCCTCGGCCAAGGGTTCCGTGCCGTCAGGCGGTTTGTCGGCGGATCAGACCACGACGCGGGTCGTAGCCCAGAACCGCGCCCAGTCCAAATACGATGATCACGCCCGTCACCACCGCGAGCGCGAGACCATTGAATTTCAGGTACAGCGCAAAGCGCACCAGCTCCACCGCATGGGTGAAGGGATTGGCCGCGCACAACTGATAAAGCAACAGGCTGCTTTCCTTCATTTTCCACAGGGGATAGAGCGCGCTTGACAGAAAAAAGACCGGGAAGATGACAAAATTCATGACCCCGGCAAAATTCTCAAGTTGCCGGATCAGGGAGGAAATGAGCAACCCGAAGGCGCCAAGCATGAATGCAGTGAGCACCAGCGCGGGCAGCACCGTGATAAATCCCACATAAGGCAACGGAATGCCAAACAACACTGCGATGAGCAGGAACGCATAGCATTGCAGCACTGAGACGAAGGCGCCGGCAGCAAGTTTGCAGAACAACAGGTACCAGCGCGGCAGCGGCGCGGTGAGGAGCACCCGCATCGAACCCATTTCACGGTCATAAACCATCGACAGCGAGCTTTGCATCCCGTTGAATAGCTGGATCATGCCGATGAGGCCTGGCACGATATAGGTCTCGTAAGTAATGTAGGTCTGATAGGGCGGAATTATTGAAACGCCCAGGGCCGCCCGGAAGCCGGCGGCGAACACCAGCAGCCACACCAATGGGCGGACCAGTGCTGCAAAGAAACGCTCGCGCTGCTGCAAGAAGCGCAAAAGCTCCCGCCATAGGATGCCCATGAAGGCCCGCGCAGCCAGAGCCGTGGTCATCCGGTGGCCCCATCGAACTCTCCGGTGAGTTTGGCGAACGCTTGCTCTAGACTGACTGTACCGGTTGCGCTGATGACCTCCTCGCAACGGCCGGCCATGCGTACAGACCCCTTCGCAAGTACGACGATAGTGTCCCCCGGTTCGGCCTCGTCAAACAAATGCGTGGCCCATAGCAGCGCCAAACCACGTTCGCGTGCCAACTGATGCAGGTAGGCAACGAGGGCGCGTCGGGTCGGCTGATCCAGTCCCACCGTCGGCTCATCCAGCAAGAGCAAACTGGGTTCGGTAAGCAATGCACGGGCGATTTCCAGCCGCCGCCGATGGCCGCCGTTGAGCGCGCGCACTTGCTCACCTTGCCTGCCCGCCATGCCAATGCGTTCGAGCTCGACTGCCATTCTGCGATCCGCCTCTGATTGGGCTAGACCATGCAACGCCGCAAAGTAACGCAGGTTCTGGCGGACAGATAGGTCCAGATCGAGCGTCGATTGCTGGAAAACGATGCCCAGTGGTGTCAGCGCCTCTGGCCCGCTTCGAGCGATCGAGGTCCCAAGCAAGTTGATGTCTCCAGCTTGAAGCGCCAAGAGCCTACAAGCCAGCGAAAACAATGTGGTTTTGCCCGCTCCATTGGGGCCAAGAAGTAGCGTGACGCGCGCCGCCGTGACCTCGAAACTGACATTGCTCAGGGCGGCCCGAGATCCATACCTGTAGCCGACATCGCGAAAAGCAAGCACTGAACCGCCAGCGGCATCGGGAGATCGGACTGGCGTCGGCGCGATCATGGGGCAATTTGGCCATTGCGGCTAGCGTGGTCGCGCGCCGGTCTCTGTTTGATCCAGAGAGTGCCATGTCAAGCCGGTCACAGGCAAGCGCACCACCAAATCCAATGGCGCATTGGCGCCGACCTCAAGCGCAACGAAGCCAAGGCGACACGATTTTCATTTTTTTTTCGGCTGATCGGTACCGATTGCAATTCTGGCGGTCTTGAGCTGAAGGTGCACATCATGTCTACACTCGCGGTGCCCTTTTGCAGTGGTTCGCGGCAGGTCTCACTGAGGCGAATGCGATGCTCTTTCTTGGCATAGATGGTGGTGGCACACGCTGCCGGGCACGCATTCGCGATGACGCCGGGCGGTTTGTCGGCGAGGGCGAGGGCGGGCCAGCCAATATCTACCAAGACTTGCCAGCCGCGGCGACCTCGGTGATGGCGGCCGCGACGCAGGCGTCAGAGCATGCTGGGCTAACGGCGGAGGTCCTGCGTCAATTGCACGCCGGGCTAGGCGTGGCCGGTATCATCACCGCCGACAGCGCTCACAGACTGCGCGCCTCTGGATTGCAATTCGCCAGTTTGGCTGTGGCATTGGACGCGCACGCCGCGTGCCTCGGTGCCCATGGCGGCAACGACGGCGGTATCGTCATCGCCGGGACCGGTTCGGCGGGGTTCGCCATTATCGGAGGGCTGCCAAAGGGGATCGGTGGCTGGGGATTTGCGCTGGGCGATGCGGGCTCCGGCGCGATCATGGGGCGAGAGGCAGTTCGCCGCGCGGTTCTGGCGCTGGACGGGCTCACCATCTGGTCGCCGTTATTGGAGCAAGTCTTGGCTGTCCTTGGCCGTGAACAGTCACCCCTGACGGAATGGGCCAAGTCCGCGCGGCCAACCGACTATGCGCAGTTCGCGCCAGCGGTGCTCGCGGGTGCTGCCACGGGAGACACTCATGCCATGAAAATCGTGCGTGACGCGGCCCGCGCGATTGGCGATCTGGCTCGGGAACTCAAGGCGCTGGGCGCGCCGCGTCTGTCGCTGCTTGGCGGATTGGCCAAGCCGCTTACCCCGTTTCTGACCGAGGAGGTTCGGACGATGCTTGCACCGCCAATGGCCGATGCCATGGATGGAGCAATTTTTCTGGCCAAGCACGCGCGGACGGCCACGGAGCAATTCGCCGGCGGAGTGTCGCGGGCATGAGCGGACAACAAACCCTGATGGCACGCGAAACGGCCGAGGCGCCGGAGGTCGTGGCACGGATGCTGGCAAGTCTGACGCCGCAACTCGGCGAATTGAAGCGGCTCATCACGCGGAAGCCGTCACATATCGTGACGATCGCGCGCGGCAGCTCCGACCACGCGGCGGGGTACTGTAAATATCTGGTCGAGATTTTGCTCGGGTTGCCTTGTGCTTCATTAGGGCCATCTGTGGTGTCGATTTACGATGCGAAGCTTGCATTGCGTGATTGTGTTGTCATCGCTATCTCACAGTCAGGTGGCAGCCCGGATGCGCTGGCGTTTGCGGCTGCGGCCCGCAGGGCTGGCGTGCCGGTGGTGTCGGTCACCAACGGGAGGGATACGCCGCTGGCCAGGCTCGCCAGTATAGCGCTCGATCTGGGCGCGGGAGCGGAACAGAGCGTGGCCGCGACCAAGACGTTCATCGCCTCGGCGGTGCTGGCGGCACGAGTGGTGGCCGAATGGGCGGGCAATGCAACCTTGATCGGGGCGATAGAGCAATTGCCCGAGGTCTTGGCCAAAGCCAACGCGCTGTGCTGGGATGCACTCGAAGCGACACTTGTTCCGGCGCGCTCGGCCTACGTGTTGGGGCGCGGTCCGTCGCTGCCGATCGCGAGCGAGGCAGCGCTGAAGCTGAAGGAGACGAGTGCGCTTCATGCCGAGGCGTTCTCGTCGGCCGAGGTGCTGCATGGGCCAATGGAACTGGTGAAGCCGGGCTTCCCAGTGCTGATGTTTTTGCCGGACGACGCCGCGGCGGCCACCAATACGGCCACGGCGGAGCGCCTGCGGGCTGCGGGGGGCGATGTGCGGGTGGTGGGCGCGGGCGGGTCGGAGTTTGCTCGGACTGGACACGCGCTGCTGGACCCGATCTCGATGATCCAGACGTTTTACGGTTCAGTGGAGCGGATCGCGCGGGCCCGCGGGCACGATCCGGACAGGCCGCATCTGCTCAGCAAGGTGACGAGGACGACATGAGCAGGTTCGCACTGACGGCGGAGCGGGTGTGGTACGGGAGAAAACTGAGCCGTGGAGCTGCCGTGCTAGTGGACGGTGGACGCATTGCCACTGCGTTGCCTGTAGGCGAGCTTGCTCCCGATGTGCCCTTGCGAGATCTTGGGGCGGGCATTCTCGCGCCCGGTTTCATCGATGCTCAGGTAAACGGCGGTGGTGGCGTGCTGCTCAATGAGGTGCCAACGGTCGAGGGCGTTCGAAGGATCGCCGAGGCGCACCGGCGCTTCGGGACGACAGGATTGCTGCCAACGATCATCACCGATGCGCCCGAGGTGATGAAAGCTGCCGCGAATGCCATCTCCAAAGCAATCCGGCAACGCGTCCCAGGCGTTCTCGGCGTCCACATCGAGGGGCCATTTATCGACCCGAAGCGCAAGGGCGCGCACGATGCCCGTTTCATCCGGCCGCCGACGGAGGCGGATATCCTTTGGCTGACCGGCCTGGACTGCGGACGCGTGCTGGTTACGCTTGCACCCAATGTCGTTGAGCCGCCAATCATTCGGCGTCTGGTAACGGCCGGCATCATCGTCAGCCTAGGTCACTCGGACGCCTCAGCCGAGGAGGCGTGCGCTGCGCTGGATGCCGGGGCGACCGGGTTCACCCATCTCTTCAACGCCATGAGCCAGATGACCGGGCGATCGCCGGGCCTGGTGGGAGCGGCCTTGGCGTCCCAAAAGGCAATGTGCGGCATTATTGCTGATGGCGAGCACGTACATCCAACGTCGCTGATGGCAGCCATGGCTGAAAAGAGGCATTGGGGGATGTTCTTTGTATCAGATGCGATGCCCTCGGCAGCGGGTGGGCCACCGCGCTTCAAGCTGCAGGGCCGGGAAGTCGAGGTCGTCAACAGACGATTGCAGCTTGCCGACGGCACGCTTGCGGGGGCCAACATCACGATGCTCGATGCCGTCAAATACGCGCATCGCGTGCTCAAACTCGACTTGGCCGAGGTCCTGCCCATGGCGACCGATTGCCCAGCGAAATTTCTTGGGCTTCAAGGCGAGGTGAGTTTGGTTGGTAAGGACCACCGCGCCAACTTCGTCCACCTCAGCGACGATCTCGACGTGCTCGAAACCTGGATCGATGGAATTTCATCCAAATGACGGACATTGCTGCCCTTTTCGACCTCGCCCCGGCTGGCGCGACACTCGACGATCTCGATACGCCTGTCCCGGTCATCGACCTGGACGTGGTCGAGCGCAACATCGCCCGCTGGCAGGCGCGCTGCGATAAGCTGGGCCTCGCCAACCGCCCGCACATCAAGACCCACAAGTTGGTGCCGCTCGCCCGCGCGCAGATCGCGGCCGGCGCGCGCGGCATCACCGTGCAGAAACTCGGCGAGGCCGAGGTGATGGCGGATGCGGGTGTCACGGACATGCTGCTAACGTTCAACGTGGTTGGCGCCGCCAAGTTGGAACGGCTGGCGGCTCTGGCCAAGCGCACGCAGATCGCCGTGACTGTGGACAGTATCGAAGTTGCCGACGGTATCGCCCATGCCGCCGCAAAAGCCGGACGGGCGATGCGCGTGCTCATCGAATGCGACACGGGCGCGGGTCGCGCTGGGGTGCAATCGCCCACTGCGGCGCGCGAACTTGCCCGTACCATCGTCAAGACAAAGGGCCTTGTACTCGGCGGCCTGATGACCTTCCCAAGGACTGGTGGTCGAGCCGCCATGGCCGAATATCTGACCACCGCCCGTGATCTGCTCGCGCGCGACGGCCTCGAAGTCGAAACCATATCGACCGGCGGAACGCCCGAGATGTGGTCCGACGAAGGCCTTTCGATCGCCACTGAGTACCGCGCGGGCACCTATATCTACATGGACCGCTCGCAGATCGCTGCCAAGGCCGCGACCGAGGCCGATTGCGCCGTGACGGTGCTGGCGACTGTGGTAAGCCGGCCCACACAAGAGCGCGCGATCCTCGATTCCGGCTCCAAGTCGCTCACCAGCGACTTGCTCGGGATGGACGGCTACGGAGCGTTGCAGGGCGCCCCTGAGGCGATTGTCTACGCCCTCAGCGAGGAGCACGGATTTCTCGACGTTTCGAAGCTGGCGGCCGAGCCCAAGGTGAGGGATCGCGTGCGGATCATCCCCAACCACGTCTGCCCTGTTAGCAATTTGTTCGACAGGGTGATCATAGCGCGCGGGGCCCGCGTGCTCGGCTCGGCGCAGGTGAATGCGCGCGGCAAAGTGGCGTGAACGGGTGGGACATTGGCCAGGTGGGGCCGGGCCCTCCGCCTCTGGATGAGGAATGTAGCTGGCGCTGCACCTAGCTCTGCAGCGCCCCCGGACCCGGAATCGCTCCAGGCGGGCATTTGCCAAGAATGATCATGCCCAACACCTCGTCCTTGGTCACGTCCTTGACCTTGGCGGTCCCGACAATCCGTCCATTCTTCATGACCGAGACGCGGTCCGAAAGTTCGAACACGTCATGGATGTCGTGGCTGATCAGGAAGATGCCGATGCCGGTTTTCTTCAGTTGCAGTGTCAGATCGGCGACCTGCTTGGTTTCCTGTGGCCCAAGCGCGGCGGTGGGCTCGTCCATGATCAGAATGTTGGCGTTGAAATGAATGGCGCGGGCGATGGCCACGGATTGCCGCTGGCCGCCCGAGAGTTTCTTCACCGGCTCCTTGAAGCGTCGAAAATTGGGATTGAGTCGCCCCATGACCTCACGCGCGGCCGCCTCCATCGCGGCATCGTCCAGCGTCCCCCACTTGGTTTTCAGCTCGCGGCCGAGAAAGAGATTGGCCGCCGCATCGACGTTGTCGGCGAGCGCGAGCGTCTGGTAAATGGTCTCGATGCCGTAACGCTTGGCATCGCGCGGATTGTTGATCTCGGCCTTCTCGCCCTTGATGTAGATCTCGCCATGGTCGCGTTGATAGGCGCCCGAGAGGATCTTGATCAGCGTTGATTTGCCTGCGCCGTTGTGGCCGAGCAGGCCGACGACTTCGCCAGGATAGAGTTCCAGGCTGGCGTGATCGACGGCGCGGATGCCGCCGAAGGCGATCGAGATGTCCTTCATCTCGACCAGGGGCTTGGCACCGTTCGTGGATGTGTCCATCGTGCGTTCCCTAGCTCGACTTGCGGCGGAACACGAGGTCCAGATAGACCGCCAGCACCAGAACTGAGCCGACCACCATGTCCTTGTAGGCCGCGTCGACATTCAGCAGCGTCATGCCCGACTGCAGCGACTGCATCAGCAGCGCGCCAAGCATTGCTCCGTAGATCGTGCCGACACCGCCGGCCAGCGATGTGCCGCCGATGACGGTCGCCGCGATGACGTAGAGCTCGTCGAACTGGCCGAGCGAATTGGATGCCGCATCAAGGCGCGCGGCGGAAATACAGGCCGCGACGGCCGTCAGCACGCCCATCAGGGAGAACATGCACAGCGTGATCCAGCGCGTGTTGACGCCCGCCAACTCGGCCGCCTCAGGGTTGCCGCCGATGGCATAGATATAGCGTCCAAAAGCCGTGCGGGTAGCCATGAATGTCATGACGAGGCCGACGCCGAGCGCGATCAACATCGGATACGAAAAGCCCTTCGAAAAATTCAGTCCCTCCGGCGGGATGGCGATGTTGGCCTCCCTGGCATAGCGTGTCACGACGCCCGGCGGCCAATAGGCCGAATTGAGCACATAGACGACGCCAAGCACCAAGCAGCAGCCGAGAATCGCTAGAAACACCTCGGCCCAGACCGGGCGCTGCGGAAACTGAAAACGGCGCCGGGCGGTGCGAGAGGCCAGAATGGCCCAGAGGATCGCGAGGCAGGCAAGGCCTCCGAGCCCCCAGCTCGCGACACCGCCGATCCAAGAGCCGCGCGGCGTGCCGCCTATCAGCTCGAAGGTCTGGTTCATCGGCGCCACGGTCTCGCCGCGGATGACCGCCCAAGCGGCGCCGTTGTAGACGATGAGACCACCCAGCGTGACGATGAACGACGGAATGCCGGCATAAGCAACCAGGTAGCCGTTGAAGGCCCCCAGCACCGCTCCCATGACAATGGCAACAAGCAGAGCGATGATCCAGATGGCCGGGTGCTCGGCACCAAGCATTGGCGCCAGCCAATAAACCTGGGTGACGCCAGCGACCACGCCAATGAAGCTCAACATCGAGCCGACCGACAGATCTATATGGCGCATAACGATGATCAGCACCATTCCGGTAGACATGACGGCGATCACCGAGGTCTGGACCATGAGGTTCCAGAGATTGCGCGAGGTGAGAAACACGCCTTCGCCGGTCCGCCACTGACCGATCAGCTGGAAGCCGACCCAGATCAGGATAAGAGCCGCGATCATGCCGAGCAAACGGGTGTCGAGTTCGGTGGCGCGCAAGAAGCGCTGTATCGCGCCTTCCTGAACCATCGCGGGGCCAGCCTGGCTGTCCGTGGTGCTCGACATCAAAGCCTCCCCAGGCAGTGTTCTCTTTTGTCCCCTCTCCCCTCGGCGAGTAAAACGCTGAGGGGAGAGAGTAGTTCGTTTATCAGCCGCAGGCCTTGACCGCACCGGCCTTGACGCCAGCGCAAGCCTTGTCCTTGGAGATCCACTTGGCATCGATCACGTCGTTGAGGTTGTCCTTGGTGATCGGATCGGGTGCAAGCAGAATGGCGTTCACTTCGACGCCCTTCTTGCCCTTGTTGAACTTGCCAACGCCATCAGGAGCCTTGCCCTCGGCGATGGCAACGGCGGCGGTGGCGGCTGTCTTGCCAAGCGCACGGGCGTCCTTCCAGACCGACACGGTCTGAGTTCCGAGCGCAACGCGATTGAGGGCGGCAAGATCGCCGTCCTGACCCGATACCGGCACCTGGCCGTCGAGGCCCTGCGCCTTGAGAGCGGCGACAACGCCCGAAGCCATGCCGTCATTCTCGGACACGACCGCGTCAACCTTGTTGCCGGTCGAGGTCAGGCACTGCTCCATGTTCTTCTGGGCGTTGTCCGGCTTCCAACCATCGGTGAAGGTTTCGCAGACATTCTTGATCTTGCCGCCGTCCATGTTGGCCTTCAGCACTTCCATGATGCCCTGGAACAGGAACGTGGCGTTCGGATCACCCTTGTCGCCCTTGATGAATGCGTAGTTGCCGGCGGGCTTGGCCTTGAGGATTTCCTTGGCCATCAGACGGCCGACGCCGACATTGTCGAACGTGACATAGAGGGCATTGGGGTCTTCCACGAGCACGTCATAGCTCAGCATCTTGACGCCGGCGTCGCTGGCGGCCTTGAAGGAAGGCAGGATGGCGTCGCTGTCATAGGCGACTACCATGATGACGTCGACCTTCTGGGCGATCAGGCCCTCGATGTCAGTCGCCTGTTTGGCGGCGGAACCTTGCGCATCAGCCGAAATGTAGGTGTCGCCGGCTGCCTCGACAACTGCCTTGATGGCTGCCTCGTCGGTCTTCCAGCGCTCTTCCTGGAAGGTCTTCCAGGAGACGGCGATTTTCTTGCCGCCGGCGCTGGCGGGCATGGCGGTTGCGCTGAGCATCAGCGCGCCAGTCAAAAGTGCGAGAGACGTACGGATCATGGGAACATTTCCTCCTTAAGGCTTCAGTACCCTGGTACTCCGCTGGCCAGTTAACGATGTGCATTCAACCTTGGCGGCAGATCCGCTGATTTAGCGGTTCACGCCTTCTTGCATATCGGGAATTCGCAGCCATAATTTCGGAGCCCGAAAAATCCTTGCTCCATTCGGCAAGCCGAGTCAACATCCCGGCCCGGAGGCAAGGGTTAATATGCGCATCAAGGCAGACGGTGATTTCGTCCGCCGCCAGAACCGGCTGCTGCTCGTCGAGGCCCTGCGCTTGAACATGCCGCTGGCGCGCACCGAGATCGGCCGTGAAACCGGCCTGTCGCTGGCCACTGTCACCTCGATCACCAGTGACCTCATGGCCGAGGGCATCCTCGTTAGTCAAGGCGAGGACTGGACAGGGCGGCAGGGACCGGGACGCCCGCTCCAGCGCCTGAAGCTGAACGGAGAGGCAGCGAGCGCGCTCGGCATCGAAATTTCCATCGACGGAATCAGCATGACATTGGCCAACTACGACGGTGGGATCGTCGCGCGTCGCGCGGTGCGGCAACCGACGCCGAGCGCCAGGGCTACGACCTTCGGCAGGCGACTGGCGCTGGAAGCCAAGCAGTTCGTGCGCCAGCACAAGGCGGCCAGCCGGCGGCTGGCCCGAATTGGCGTCTCGGTTCAGGGTATCGCCGATGTCCGCCGAGGGTCCATTGCCTGGAGTCCCGCGTTTGGCGCTCGCGACATCCCTATTCTTGCTCCGCTGCGCGACGCGTTTGGCGTCGAGGCGGCGATCGCCAACGACACCAACCTGGCCGCCCAGGCACTGCTCGCCCGGGCGCCGCTGGCCCGGAGCGGCTCGGCGGCGGTCGTGTTTGTCGGCTACGGGGTGGGCATGGGGCTGATCATCGATGGCCGGGTCTACGATGGACCTACAGGAGCGGCGGCCGAATTCGGTCACATGACGCACATTCCCGGCGGCCCCTTGTGCCGGTGCGGCGGGCGTGGATGCCTGGAGGCCTATGCCGGCGACTACGGCATCCACCGCGCCGCCAAGGGACTGCCGCCGGCCAGCGAACCGCCTCATGCGGCGATCGACGGGGCAACCATGAGTGCGATCGAATCCAAGGCCAGGGCCGGCAACCGGATGGCTAGGTCGGCGTACCGGCAGGCAGGATTGGCGCTAGGCTATTGCCTCGCCCGCGCCATCGTCATTCTCGATCTCGAACGTGTGACGCTGATGGGCTCGGGGTTGAGTGCTTATGGGCTGATGGAAACTGCCTTGCGCGAAGGGCTCGCGGGAGGGCTGCCAACGGGTCTGCGCAAGGATATTCCGATAGATGTGTGGCCAAGCGCCAACAATACCTTGATGGCAGAAGGTCTCTTGCGCTCGACCCTGGCGGCGATTGACCGGCAACTGATCGGGCGTCTTGGCACAGATGCTGTGGTGGCTCAGAGGGAAACTGCCTTATGAGTGTCTTGCCATGTTGCGCTGCGGAAACCGGCGGTCGCCCTACCGCGGCACTTCAAACATCTTTGGTTGGAATCGCGGCGAGGGCGACAGCCGGTAGGCGGTCCGCCCAACAAAGGAATTCGCGGCTGCGATTGAGTTCAAACGCCGCCGCCGTGACCCTATGTCTGGGAGTTCTGTTGTTCGTGGGTGCTGGCATTGGCACTGCTCGTGCGGATGAGCCTGCCTGGACGGAGCGGGCAATCACCTCGCATATCGATTTCGGCAAAGTCGCGACCGGCGGAGAGGCGGCCATCGCAGGCTTGGTCGCGCGCGGAAAAGAGCTGTTCGCGGCCAAATTCACCGACTCCGACGGGCGCGGCCGACCGAAGGCGACGCAAGCCATCGTGCCGACCAAGCGCAAGCGCGGCGAGACCGCCGGCTTCCAGCGCACTGGCGGGCCGGATGCGTCTTCGTGCGCGAGTTGCCACAATGAGCCGCTGCCTGGCGGTGCGGGCGATTTCGTCGCCAACGTCTTCGTCTCAGAAGGCTTCGAGAGCGCCGACTTCGACAGTCTTGATCCGTCATTTTCAAGCGAGCGCAATACCAATTCCCTGTTCGGCGACGGATTGGTTGAACTGTTGGCGCGAGAGATGACCGCCGATTTGCAGGCATTGCGGGAAGGCGCCGTGCGACAAGCCTCGGCCACGGGCAAGGACGTGGACGTCAAGCTGGAGAGCAAGGGCGTTTCGTTCGGATGGCTGGCGATCAAGGCCAATGGAATGGCCGACTTCTCACGATTGGAGGGCATCGATAACGATCTGGTCGTGCGACCGTTCAGCCAGAAGGGCGTGTTCACGAGTTTACGTCAGTTCACCATCAACGCCATGAACCAGCATCACGGGATGCAGGCGTCCGAGCGTTTCGGGGTCCGTTGGACAGGCGCCCATGATTTTGATGAAGATGGCGTCGCCGACGAGCTTTCGCCCGGCGACATCTCGGCCGTCACCGCCTGGCAGGCGACCCTGCCGATGCCATCGGTGCGGCATGATCTACCGGGCGATTGGCAGAGGGTGGCCGAAGCAGGCGCCAAGGCGTTTGACGGTCTCGGCTGCGCGGAGTGCCACAAACAGACCTTGGCGCTCAAATCACTCGTCTTTCACGACCCCGGCCCTTATGACGCCGCCGGCACCTTGCGAGCGGGTGAAGTCGTCAAGAGCATCGATATTGATCTTGCCAAGCAGCCCTGGGCGACGCGGTTGCAACGCAACGACAAGGGTGAATGGCTGGTGCCGCTTTTTGCCGACCTCAAACGTCACGTCATAGTCGATGAGGGGGTGGCCGGGCTCGGCAACGAGCTGATGGCACAAAGGTTCGTCGAGCGTGATGTATTTCGTACCGCCCCGCTATGGGGCGTCGCATCGACCGCGCCCTATGGCCATCGCGGCGACTATTCGACGCTCGACGATGTCATCCGCGCCCATGGCGGCGAGGGGCGCGAGGCGCGCGATGCCTACATCCACGCCGACGCGGCCACGCGAGAGGGCGTCATTGCCTTTCTCAAGACGCTCGTGATCGAGGACAAGTGATGCGGGCTTTAATCCTTCTACTTGCGACCATTCTCAGCGCTGCCATCGCGCGCGCTGCCGACGAGCCGCCAATGAAGCCTCTCGGGGATGTGCCGGTCATGCATGAGGAGGCCTCGGCGGCCGGTATCAACAGCGTCTACGACGGACCGTTCGAGTTCTTCGTTGGCGGCGGCGGTGCGGCATTCGATTGCAACGGCGATGGGTACCCGGATTTGTTTCTTGCTGGCGGCAAGAGTCCCGCCAAGCTCTATATCAACCACTCGACCCAAGGTGGGGCGCTGAGGTTTGAGGAACGGGCGATCTCGCCCGAGACCGACCGGGGCGTGCTGACGAATGTCACGGGCGCATATCCACTGGATGTCGACGGCGACGGGTTCACGGATTTGGTGGTGCTGCGCGTTGGCGGCAATTTGCTCCTGAAAGGGGGCCCCGATTGCACCTTCACGCTCGCCAATTCACTCTGGAACTTCGATCCAGCAAAGGCTTGGGGCACGGCGTTCACCGCGCGCTGGGAGGCGGGCCAGAGATTCCCGACGCTCGCTTTCGGCTACTATATCGACAGGCAGGCGCCTGGCGCGCCCTGGGGCACTTGCGAGGACAACGCGCTCTATCGCCCGCAGGCCGGCGAAAAGCCCGACTACTCCCAGAAAACGCCACTCTCACCCGGTTTCTGCACACTCTCGATGCTGTTCACCGATTGGAACCGCTCGGGGCTGCCGGCTCTGCGCGTCAGCAACGACAGGCAGTATTATCGGGGCGGCGCCGAACAGCTATGGAAGGTGGAGCCTGGCCGCGTGCCACGCCTGTTCGGCCCCGCCGACGGTTGGCGCAAGTTCAGCATTTTCGGCATGGGCATCGCGGCGGCGGATCTCGATGGCGACGGATACCCCGTTTACGCCCTGACCTCCATGGGCGACACCATGCTGCAGAAACTCGACGACGACGCACGTGGTGACCCAGCGAGCGCCGCGCCCGTTTACCACGACATCGCCTTTGAGCGCGGCGCGACCGCTCATCGGCCCTACACCGGCGGCGACTTGAAACCCTCCACCGGCTGGCACAGCGAGTTCGCCGATTTCAACAATGACGGGCTTCTGGATTTGTTCATCGCCAAGGGCAATGTCGAGCAGATGCCGGACTTCGCGGCCTTCGACCCCAACAATCTGCTGCTTGGGCAATGGAACGGCAAATTCGCCGAGGCTGGGGATGCGGCAGGCATCGCGCTCAACAAGAAGGGTCGTGGCGCGCTGATCGCCGATTTCAACCTCGATGGCAATCTCGACGTGCTGGTGATCAATCGTGGTTCGAACGTCAGCCTGTTCCGCAATCTTGGCGCCAGGCGCGAAGACGGCGGCGTCATGCCCATGGGCAACTGGATCGAGGTGCGACTCACCGAAAAAGACGGCAACACCGACGCGATCGGTGCCACCCTCAACGTCAAGACTGGAACTCGCGTGCAGACACGATACATCTCGGTGGGTGGTGGTCATGCCAGCGGCCACGCCGGTTGGGTGCATGTGGGCCTCGGCACCGCAGAGCGCGCCGAACTGCGCGTGACTTGGCCAGACGGCGAGCAGAGTGCACCTTATAGGGTGTTTGCAGGCCAGTTCGTGGTGATCGGGCGGGGCGCAAAGGGGGCGGCCTATTGGTATCCGGGCCGCTAGAGCGTTTTCCACTTATCATGAAGCATACCCGGCGTGCCTAATATAGTTGGCGCACTCGTGCGCCGGGAAAGCGCTGAGCAGGTCGCCGATGCGGTTCCACAGGCCAGGGACGGTCCTTTCGGCGGCCTTTCGCAGCAGCGCCTTGAGCTTGGCGTAGACCATCTCGATGGGATTGAGATCGGGCGAGTAGGGCGGCAGATAGCGCAAAC
>Ga0209068_10000660_pt1 | contig 18275 bp, 10 predicted proteins | sample ColStrG_CSR_2012_FD_187200 | JGI IMG/M metagenome (GOLD analysis project Ga0209068, IMG submission 187200) | Freshwater sediment microbial communities in response to fracking from Pennsylvania, USA - Cold Stream Run_MetaG_CSR_2012 (SPAdes)... | ecosystem: Environmental > Aquatic > Freshwater >... | reverse complement strand
TTATCGAAGTGGGCCCTGATGTGTCCGTAGTCGCCGTGGGCGACCCGGTGATGGGGTTGCTGGGAGTGGTGGGATCCGAGGCGGTCGTGGACGCGCGCCTGGTGACAGCCGTGCCGGCGGGCTGGTCGTTGGCCGCCGCTGCCGGTGCGCCGGCGGTGTTCCTGACGGCGGTGTACGGGTTGTCGGTACTGGCGGGGCTAAGGGCCGGAGAGCGGGTGCTGGTACACGCCGCAACCGGTGGGGTTGGGATGGCTTCGGTGCAGTTGGCCCGGCATCTGGGCGCCGAGGTTTTCGCGACGGCGAGCCGCGGTAAGTGGGATACTTTGCGCGCGATGGGTTTTGATGAGGACCACATCGGCGATTCCCGGACGTTGGAGTTCGAGGGCAAGTTCTTGGCCGCCAGCGGCGGGGCCGGGATGGACGTGGTGCTCAATTCGCTGGCCGGTGAGTTCACCGATGCGTCGTTGCGGTTGCTGGTTCGCGGTGGACGCTTCATCGAGATGGGCAAAACGGATCTCCGGGATCCGGCGGATATCGCCGCACAGCACCCGGGAGTGTGGTACCGGGCGTTTGATCTGATCGAGGCTGGTGCGGACCGCATCGCCGAAATGCTTTGCGAATTCGCGAGTTTGGTGACCGCCGGGGCGCTGGCGGCGTTGCCGGTCAAAACGTTTGATGTGCGGCGTGTTTCGTCGGCATATCGATTCGTCAGTCAGGCTCGCCACACCGGAAAGGTGGTCTTGACGCTGCCCGATGGGCCAGGCGGTTCGTTTGACGGGGGCACGGTGCTCATCACCGGCGGGACCGGGATGGCGGGTTCGGCCCTGGCTCGTCATCTGGTGACGAATTACCGGGCCGCGCATGTCATGTTGGTCAGCCGCAGCGGCCTGCAGGCCGAGGGGGTGGCGGAGCTGGTGGCGCAATTGCAGGACGCCGGCGCGCAGGTGTCGGTGCTGGCCGGTGATGTGGCCGACCGTGAGGCGGTGGCGGGATTGCTGGCGCACGTTCCGCCGCGCTACCCGTTGCGGGCGGTGATTCATGCCGCGGGTGTCCTTGATGATGGGTTGATTTCCTCGCTCACCCCGGATCGGATGGATACGGTGCTGGGAGCCAAGGTCGATGGCGCTTGGAACCTGCATGACCTGACTCAGGGCGTGGATTTGTCGGCGTTCGTGGTGTTTTCGTCGATGGCCGGCATCGTCGGCACCCCGGGACAGGGTAATTATGCGGCGGCCAACAGTTTCCTGGACGGACTGATCGCCTATCGGCGGCACCATGGATTGCCCGGGCTGTCGATGGCATGGGGGCTGTGGGAACAGGCCAGCGCGATGACTCAGCATCTCGATGACCGCGACAAAGCCCGGATGAGCCGGGTCGGGCTGGCCCCACTGTCAACCGAGCAGGCCCTCGAGCTCTTCGATGCAGCCATCGTCGCCGACCGCGAGGTGGTGGTGGCCTCTCGGCTGGATCAGGAAGCGCTCAGCAACAACAGCGCGGCATTGCCGCCATTGCTGAGCAGGCTGGCCACCCGTCGAGCCCGACGCGTCGTCGACGAAACCGACACCGTCGCCCCGAAGAGTGGGCTGAGCGCGCGCTTGCAGGGACTGACCGCGGAGCAGCGTCACCGTGCGCTGTTGGACTTGGTCTGCGACAACGCCGCCACGGTGCTGGGCCGACCCAGCGCCGCAGACATCAACGCGGAGCGCGCCTTCCAAGACCTCGGATTTGACTCGCTGACCGCGGTCGAGCTACGCAACCGGCTCAAAACCAGTACTGGGCTGACTCTTTCGCCGACATTGATCTTTGATTACCCCACGCCGACCATCCTGGCCGAGCACCTCGGCACCCGCCTGGCCGTCAGCATCGACCAACCCGATCTGCTCGTCCGGTTCACTGAGATAACCCGCGAACTTCAGACGCTGCTCGACCGGCCGGACTGGAAGCCGGAACATAAATCACAACTGAGTACCCGCATCCGAACCCTGCTGAGCACCCTGCACACCGACTCAGATCTCGATCTGCCCTACGACCCACGCGACGAGGACATCCACAACGCCACCGAAAGCGAACTCTTCGCCATCCTTGACGAAGAACTCGGCTCCTAACACCACCACGAGGACCCGCCAGTGCCGAGCACCCCGAAAAGCACCCCGAAACAAATCGACTACCTGAAGCGCCTGACAGCTGACCTACGCCAGGCGCGGCGGCGTCTTTCGGAATTGGAAGGCAAGCTGTCCGAGCCGGTGGCGGTGGTCGGGATGGCGTGCCGCTACCCCGGTGGGGTGGATTCGCCGGAATCCTTGTGGGAGATGGTGGCCGAGGGTCGTGACGCGGTGGGGGACTTTCCGGCGGATCGGGGCTGGGACATCGCAGGGCTATACGACCAAGATCCCGACGCCGCAGGCAAAATGTACGTGCGCCAGGGTTCGTTCCTGGCAGCCGCGGGCGATTTCGACGCCGGATTCTTCGGCGTCGGACCCAGCGAGGCGCTTGCGATGGATCCCCAGCAACGGTTGATGCTTGAGCTGTCATGGGAAGCATTGGAGCGGGCCGGAATTGACCCGACGGCGTTGCGTGGCACGGCGACGGGAGTATTCGCCGGAGTGATCCACGCCGGCTATGGGGGCCAGGTGGAAGGCGAGCTAGAGGGCTACGGCCTGACCGGCTCGACGGTGAGTGTGGCTTCGGGCCGGGTGTCGTACGTGTTGGGCTTGGAAGGTCCGGCAGTGTCGGTGGATACGGCGTGTTCCTCGTCTTTGGTGGCAATGCATTTGGCGGCGCAGTCGCTCCGGTCGGGGGAGTGCGATCTCGCACTGGTGGGTGGCGTGACAGTGATGGCGACCCCCGCGGCGTTTGTGGAGTTCAGTCGCCAGCGGGCGCTGGCCGCGGACGGTCGGTGCAAGGTGTATGCCGGTGCCGCTGACGGAACCGCCTGGTCGGAAGGCGCGGGCGTGCTGGTGTTCGAGCGGTTGGCCGATGCCCGGCGGCTGGGGCACCCGGTTTTGGCGCTGCTTCGGGCCTCCGCGGTGAATCAAGATGGTGCATCCAACGGGCTCACTGCCCCGAATGGGCCGTCGCAACAGCGGGTGATCCGCACGGCGCTGGCCAACGGCGGCCTGACCACGGCCGACGTCGACGTGGTGGAAGGCCACGGCACGGGAACCGTGCTGGGGGACCCGATCGAGGCGCAGGCGCTTTTGGCGACGTACGGACAGGGCCGGCCGGCGGGCCGGCCGCTGTGGTTGGGGTCGATCAAATCCAATGTCGGTCATTCGTCGGCGGCGGCGGGCGTAGCCGGGGTGATCAAGATGGTGCAGGCGATCCGCCATGGGATGCTGCCGAAGACGCTGCACGTGGACGTGCCCACGCCGCACGTGGACTGGTCGGAGGGCGCGGTGTCGTTGTTGACGGAGTCGCAGCCCTGGCCGGTGGTGGACCGGCCGCGGCGGGCGGCGGTGTCGGCGTTCGGCATCAGCGGTACGAATGCACATGTCATTATCGAGCAATCGCCGGATCCGGAAAGCGTTGTGGCTCAGCGCGATGAGACCAAGACGGCGACGGCATGGGTGATCTCCGCCCGCTCGGGGCAGGCGCTGACCAATCAGGCCACCCGGTTGCTGGCGCACGTGGCCGGCGACACCGGTCTGAGCCCAGCGGATGTGGGCTGGTCGTTGGTCCGCACGCGGTCGGTATTCGAGAATCGTGCGGTGGTGGTCGGCGCCGATCGGGAGGCTCTGATGGCCGGGCTGGCAGGGCTGGTTTCCGGTGAGCCCGGCCCGAACGTGGCAGTGGGCCGGGCGAAGTCGGCGGCCAAGACGGTGTTCGTTTTCCCCGGCCAAGGCTCGCAGGAGCTGGGAATGGGCGCCCAGCTTTATGAGCGCTTCCCGGTGTTCGCGAAGGCCTTGGATGAGGCGATGCATGCGCTCGACGGCCATCTGCGGGTGCCGCTCAAACAGGTGATGTGGGGTGATGACGCGCAACTATTGGAGAGCACCGAGTTCGCTCAGCCCGCGCTTTTCGCCATCGAGATCGCATTGGCGGCGCTGTGGCAGCACTGGGGTGTGCTGCCCGACGTGGTGATGGGTCATTCGGTGGGTGAGATTGCCGCAGCCCACGTGGCAGGTGTGCTGACACTCGACGATGCCGTGCGACTGGTGGCGGTTCGGGGCCGATTGATGGCTGCGCTGCCGCCCGGTGGCGCCATGGTGGCCGTGGCTGCCAGCGAAGACGAAGTGGCACCGCTACTCACACCGGGTGTCAGTGTTGCGGCGATCAATGGCCCGAACGCGGTGGTGATCTCCGGTGACGCGGCCGCGGTCAGCGGGCTGGCCGATCAGTTCACCGAGCGGGGGCGGCGGGTGCACCGGTTGGCGGTCTCGCACGCGTTCCACTCGGAGTTGATGGCACCCATGACCGACGAGCTTGCCCGGCTGCTGGTCGGGGTGTCGGCCGCGCAGCCGCGGATTGACCTGGTATCCAACGTGACTGGGCAGCTGGCCGGCCCCGGCTATGGCTCGGCGCAGTATTGGGTCGAGCATGTGCGTCAGCCGGTGCGCTTCGCTGACGGTGTGCGGTCGGCCGAGTCACTGGGGGCTGTGGTCTATCTCGAGGTCGGCCCCGGTGCCGGCTTGAATGCGGCTGTGCAGCAGTCGTTGGCAACCGAGCAGGCGAGCTCGGTGGTCACGCTGGCCAAGGGCCGACCCGAAATCGATTCGCTGCTAAGCGCTGCCGGGCAGTTGTTCAGCACCGGCGTGGGGGTGGACTGGCAGGCCGCTTTGGGCGGCGTGGGCGCCCGTCGAGTGGAGCTGCCGACGTACGGGTTCGTCCGGCGCCGCTTCTGGTTGGGAGCACTTGGGTCCGGTTCGGGTGCCGGGGTGCGCGCCGCGGGCTTGGTCGGTGGCGATCATCCATTGCTGGGTGCGGTGGTGGAGCGACCCGATACGGGTGGGGTGGTGCTGACCGGCTGGTTGTCCCTGACAGCCCAGGACTGGCTGGCGGATCATGCCGTCGGCGAAGCGGTGCTGTTTCCCGGGGCCGGGTTTGTCGAGTTGGTGCTGCGGGCCGGTGACGAGGTCGGCTGCGCCGTGGTGGATGAGCTGACCTTGTTGGCCCCGTTGGTGTTGCCCGCCACCGGCGGGGTGCGGGTGCAGGTGGTGGTGGGTGCCGCCGGCGACTCGGGGTGTCGGGTGGTTTCGGTGTATTCGCACGCTGGTGAGCCCGATTCGATGTGGGTGTTGCTTGCGCAGGGCGCGCTCAGCGCGGGCTTGTTGGCGCCGGCGGCTGATTTGTCGGTGTGGCCGCCAGTGGGCGCCTCGCCGGTGGATGTTGCTGATGCCTATGACCAATTCGCCGGGCGCGGCTACGGCTATGGCCCGGCATTTCGGGGTTTGCGCGCCATGTGGCAGCGGGACGATGAGATCTTCGCCGAGGTCGCCATTCCCGCCGACGCCGGTGTGACAGCGGACGGCTTCGGGATTCACCCGGTGGTGTTGGACGCGGCGTTGCACGCGATGGGTATGGCTGACGAGCACGCCCCCATGGTGTTGCCGTTTTCGTGGCAGGGCGTGTGTCTGCACGCTGCGGGGGCGTCGCGGGTTCGGGTCCGGATAGCGCCGCTGGGTGCCGGGGCGGTTTCGGTGGAACTGGCCGATGGGGCGGGGCTACCGGTCTTGTCGGTGCAGTCGTTGGTGATGCGTCCGGTGTCGCTTGAACAGTTGTCGGCGGCTGCGGCTCCCTCTCATCGTGCCGGTGGCGGGTTGCTGGAGGTGGCGTGGTCGGCGGTCTCGTTGGACGGCAACGATGTAGGGGCCGTGTCGGTGCGGGCATGGTCGGACTCCGAAACCGACACAGACATCGGCGGCCCCGATGCGGTGCTGTGGGAGTTGGCAGCTGATGATGTGGGTGTGGTGGGGTCAGTGCATGCCGCCACCCATGCGGCGCTCGCGGTGTTGCAGTCCTGGTTGGCCGGCGAGCGCAGTGCGTTGTTGGTGGTGTTGACCAGCGGTGCGGTGGGTTTGACGGGTGAGGATGTCTCGGACCTGGCGGGCGCGGCGGTGTGGGGGTTGGTGCGTTCGGCGCAGGCCGAACACCCAGGGCGCGTCCTCCTGCTGGATTCTGACGGCTCCGTCGATGCCGGGACGGTAATCGGCTGCAATGAACCACAATTGGTGGTGCGTTCCGGCGTGGCATACGCCGCGCGCTTGGCGCCGGCCAGCTCCCCGCCGATCTTGCGGCTGCCTGAGCCACCAGCGGTATGGCGGTTGACCGCCGGCAGTTCGGGGACCCTCGAGGATCTGGTGGTTCAGTCCAGCGCACCGGTGGAACTGGTCGACGGCCAGGTCAGGGTGGCGGTCGCCGCCGTCGGGGTCAATTTCCGGGATGTGCTGGTGGCCTTGGGAATGTATCCGGGCGCGGCGGAGCTGGGGGCCGAGGGTTCCGGGGTCGTCGTGGAGGTCGGTCCGGGCGTGACCGGGCTGGCCGTTGGCGATGCGGTGATGGGCGTGCTGGGGGTGGCGGGTTCAGAGGCGACGGTGGATGAGCGGTTGCTTGCGCGGGTGCCGCATGGTTGGTCGTTAGCGGAGGCCGCGGGCGCGCCGGTGGTGTTTTTGACGGCGTACTACGGCTTGTCGGCTTTGGCGCAGGTGCGGGCAGGTGAATCGGTGCTGGTGCATGCCGCTGCCGGCGGGGTGGGTATGGCTGCTGTGCAGCTGGCTCGGCATTGGGGTCTGGAGGTTTTCGCAACCGCCAGTCGCGGTAAGTGGGACACGTTGCGGGCAATGGGATTTGACGATGACCACATTGCGGATTCACGAACGTTGGACTTCGAGGAGAAGTTCTTGGCCGCCACCGGGGGCCGTGGCGTGGATGTGGTGCTCAACTCGTTGGCCGGTGAGTTCGTCGATGCTTCACTGCGGTTGTTGGCGCCCGGTGGTCGTTTCCTTGAGATGGGCAAGACTGACCTTCGGGACGCCGAGTCGGTCGCCCAGGCGCACCGAGGGGTGCGGTATCGGGCGTTTGATCTGATGGAGGCCGGCCCGCAACATATTCAGCAGATGCTGGCCGAGTTGATCGGGTTGTTCGAATCCGAGGTGTTGCACCGGCTTCCCCTTAAGACCTGGGATGTGCGTCGTGCTGCGGAGGCTTTCCGGTTTGTCAGCCAGGCTCGCCATATCGGCAAGGTGGTCTTGACCCTGCCCGACGGGCCGGGCGGCGGTTTTGCTGCGGGCACGGTGTTGATCACCGGTGGTACCGGGATGGCCGGCGGTGCACTTGCCCGCCATGTGGTGAATCGGTATGGGGCCCGTCATGTGGTGTTGGCCAGTCGCCGCGGCCAAGCCGCTGAGAGCGTCGATGAATTGGCGGCCGACTTGGCGCATGCGGGTGCACAGGTGCAGGTGGTGGCTTGTGACGTCAGTGATCGTGCGGCGGTGGCGGAGTTATTGGCCGACCTGCCAACCCAGTACCCGCTGACCGCAGTGATTCATGCCGCGGGGGTGCTCGACGATGCGGTGATTGCGTCGCTGAACGCTGAGCGCATCGACACGGTCCTGCGGGCCAAGGTGGACGCGGCGTGGAATCTGCACGACCTGACCCAAGGTCTGGATTTGTCTGCGTTTGTGGTGTTTTCGTCGATGGCCGGGATTGTGGGCGCACCAGGGCAAGGCAACTATGCGGCGGCCAACAGTTTTCTCGACGGGCTGGCCACCCATCGGCACGCCCGCGGACTACCCGGACTGTCGGTGGCCTGGGGACTGTGGGAGCAAGCTTCGGCGATGACCGAACACCTCGGAGAACGCGACAAAGCCAGGATGAGCAGAGTGGGCCTGGCCCCGTTGTCCAGCAAGCAAGCACTCGAATTGTTCGATGCCGCCATCCTGGGCGACCGTCCGGTCGTGGTGGCCACCCGCTTGGATCAGGCTGCACTCGCCGCCAACAGCGCTGCGCTACCGCCGTTGTTGAGTCAGTTGAGCACGGGCCGTACCCGACGGGTTGTCGATAACTCCGAGAGCATGACGGCGTCGCTGACCGGCTTGCGGACCCGGCTGGAGGGCCTGACTCCCGAGCAGCGCCGCAGCGAACTCGTCGATTTGGTCTGCAGCAACGCCGCAGCCGTGCTGGGTCATCTCAACGTTGCGGAGGTCAACGCCGAAACCGGGTTTCAGGATCTCGGGTTTGATTCACTGAGCGCGGTCGAACTGCGGAACCGGCTCAAGACCGCTACCGGACTCACGATGTCGCCCACGGTGATCTTCGACTACCCGACGCCCTCGGCGCTGGCCGAACACTTCGACGCCGAACTCGCCGCCGCCACCACAGCCACCACGGCCACCACCGGCAGGGATCAACCCACCTCGATGGCCCGGTTCAACGACATCGCCCGTGAACTCCAAAGCCTGCTCGGCCAGCCGCAGTGGAACCCGGACGAAAGAACACAGCTGAGCGCTCGCCTGGAAGCCCTGCTGGCTACCGTCAGCGTCTCATCGACGAGCACAGACCTTTTCCAGCCAGAGCACCCCGACGACATGTACAACGACGACCTCAGTACCGCCACCGAAAGCCAGCTCTTCGCAATTCTCGACGAAGACATCGGGCCCTAAGCCTCGATCCACCGACTGACCTGGTGTAATTCGGGTGTCGGAATGACGAAAGTGCCCTCTGAACTGCGATGATTGGTGTTCCTTACGCAACGATCAAACCGTTTCAGGAAGGGCACTTCCGGTGAAAGTGGCGCACAGGTTCGCGCCGGGTGCTGCGGTGTTCGACGATGGCAATCTCGTGTCGTGCGCTAGGTTGGTGCCGGTGATGACGCTGGCCGAGCAGACCGGGCTGATGCGCCTGCTCGCCGACAAGGTTCAGATCACGGCGCCGCGGATCACGTCCGGGTCGGCGAACCCCGCACCAAAACTGCGCACGTTATAGCGACCAAGGTGCTCTAGCCACTTGTCGAACCCATAAGCGCATTCCGCATGATCGAGCAATGTGCGCCAAAGCTGGCCTAGGTCTTGACTTCTGGGATACCCAGTGAAGTGATGTGACCCGTCGCCTAAACGTGAGATGAGAGTGTCCACCAATTGTACCGACTCCAATCTTCTGACAGAGGATTTTCTTCTGACAGAGGACTTTTGCGCAGGCCTTATCCGGCGTAACCTTTGGTTCGCTCGACCTGGGAGTCGCGCTATGCGGGCTGTGATCCAAAGGAGGACAATGGCTGAACAGTCGCCACCCCGCAACCCGCCTACGCGACTGCCTTCGACAGCGCCCCGAGTGGGCATCCCTGTCTACCCATCCACTTCTGACTTCCCGCGCCTAGCGAGCTAGCTAGCTAGCTCCGTTATCCGCGGCGGGGAGTCAGACCTGCATGCCCCGTTCGTGACCTCCGATTCAGCGCCGATGAAGGGATTCGATCACCGATGACGCACGCAATGGAGCCGCCGAAACGGATTACCGACAACGCCGATATTCAGTCGGATTTCCGGGCTCTTCTGGACGGGGTGGGCTTAGCCCCCGAGGACACCGGCGGAAAGATCACCTTCACCGGCCAAGACCCGATCCTGCCCAGCAATCACCGGCTCGGAGCGATCATGGCCATGGGCATGATGGGCCCGGCGGCCGCCACCCAGATCTTCTATCGCATGCGTGGCGGGGAAGCGCAGGATCTGTCGGTCGACCTTCGGCGAGCGGTCGTGCATATCAACCCGTTGGCGTTGTTCAAGCCCACCGCGGGGGGCTACCCGTACCAACCCTATTTTGTTGACCCGAGGGTCAACCCGTTGGGATTCAACATCTTTGCGACCAAGGACGGTCGCTGGTATCTGCCCACCGCCGCCTATCCGAACGCGGTGCCCCCGTGGATGGAACTCCTCAAGGCGGACCTGAACAAGACCTCCATGAGTGACGCCATCGCGAATTGGAACGCCCTGGACCTGGAGAACGCCGCCGCCGAACGCGGCATGATCGGCGCCATGTGCCGCACGCCCGAGGAGTGGTACTCCCACCCGCAGGGCGAGATTCTGGCCCGGACCCCCATGATCGAGATCGTCAAGATCGGTGACAGCGAGCCCGAACTGCCGCCACTGGTCGATGCGGCCAGGCCACTGTCCGGTATCAAGGTCGCCGCCTTCACCCACGTCATCGCCGGCCCGAACACGGGTCGGACCCTCGCCGAGCAGGGAGCCGAAATCCTGCACATGGCGCGACCCGAATACGAATACGATGCGCTGCTGCAAGATACCCACCTGGGATTCCGGTCCACCTGGATTGATCTGGCCCAGGCCCTGTACAAGGAGAAGGCTCTCGAGGTCCTCAAAGGCGCCGACGTGTTGGTGGAGAACTTTCGGGGTAGAAAAATCGCCGACCTGGGGCTCTCCGCCGAGCAGGTCGCGGCGGTCCGCCCGGGCATCGTCTACACGTCGCTGCGCGCATTCGGCTGGGAGGGTCCCTGGGAGCGCCGGGGCGGGTTCGACATGGACGCCAACTGCACGTCGGGCTACGCCGTCCTGGAAGGCTCAGAAGATCATCCGTTGCTGCCACCCACGGTGATCCTCAACGACTATCTCGCCGGATATCTCACGGCCATGGGAGTCGTCGCCGCGTTGATCCTGCGCGCCCAGCACGGCGGCAGCTATCACGTCCGCTGCTCACTGACCCGTTTCTCCATGTGGTACTCGCAGTTGGGACTGTTCGACCCGGCGTACGTGAAAGAGACGATTCAACACCCCGATCACAAACCCATCTTAGACGGCGGCATCTCGTTCTCCGGCGCATACGGCAAGCAGGTCCACCTCGAACCCGGCATCCGGTTCTCCAAGACACCGGGCCACTGGAATGTACCCGGGCAACCGGTCGTCGCACCCCGCGGGTCATCCGAGCCCGAATGGCTCGGATATTAAAGGACCGTGTGCGACGTTGGTTGACGGTTTGCCTCGTCACGATTTGTTCGGCGGACGTGCTTTAACATTAAAATGGCGCAGCAGACCCTTTTGGTTCAGTTTCCCTTGTGAGACACTTCGCGAATGACCAACAGCGCTCCGCGGAGCCTTTTTCAGCATTTTTGGAAAGCAGCGCTGGCTTCTGGATTACTCACCGTGATCCTAGGCGTTTTTATTCTGGGGTGGCCCGGAAAATCGCTCACCGTCGTGGCGGTTCTTTTCGGCGTGTATTTGCTCGTGAGCGGCGTCGCGCAGGTGATTTTCGCGTTCACCCTGCCGGTGACGGCGGGCGCGCGGATCCTGCTGTTCCTCAGCGGCGCGGCATCCGTGATCCTGGCCGTCCTGGCCTTCCGCAAGTTTGACTACGGATACGCATATCTCTTGCTGGCCATTTGGATCGCGGTCGGGTTCATCTTCCGCGGCGTGGCGTCGGCGGCGTCGGCAATCAGTGATCCCGCACTTCCCGGACGAGGTTGGGCGATCTTCTTCGGTGTGATCAGCTTCATCGCCGGCGTCGTCGTCCTGGCCTGGCCGTTCGATTCGCTCGTCACGTTGACTCTCGTCGTCGGCAGCTGGCTCGTCGTCATCGGTGTGTTCGAAGTCGTGGAGGCCTTTGTGATCCGCAAAGCGGGCAAGACCGTCCATGATGCCGTCGCTAACGCCGTGCGATAGGTCGCATCGACCGCGGCAGTCGCCAGCGGTCGCATGACAGACGAATACGACCTCTGACCGAGAGCGTAGAAAAGGGCCTGGTCGTCACGACCTGAATGAGGAGGCGAGAACCGCCAGGTTGGCGTCCAAAAGAGCCCATCGGCACAGGTGCGCATGCGATGAAGTAGCGGCAGGGGTGCCGCCGTTTCGCGCCGTGAGTCGACGACAGTTCTGACAACGATGACTACAGTCGGGCTTCCAGACACCCTCTCCTACGCGATAATTCAACTCGCGTCGTGCCTACTCACGCCATCCGCTCCTGCCTAACGATCACGGGGTCGTTTTCATCCGCTCCGCATCCGCCACGCCGTTCAGACTGCGTTCTCTTAACCTTCACGATGGGTCCAATTCGTCCAGTTTGACCAGCACAAACGTCTCAGTACGGATTTCCCGATCAGCTTCACACGCGGCAGGTCCTTTCAACCGCGGGCGGTAGGCCGCCATACGAGTCGGTCTAGCCTTGATTTCCGGCGGCACCCGGGAATCCGAGCAGGTCAGTATCACCGCGAATCGTTGCTGATAGTGGGGGAGCTGTTGGCGGCTTTGAGGAGTGTGTCCGGGATGCCGCATCTGCCCGGCGACGAAGCGTTGGTTGCCGTCTTGCAGCTCCTTCAGAGCCATGTCGGGGCTGTCGACCGGGCGCCGCGGCGATTCAGTCTCGAATGTCGGCCCGGGAGTAAGCGTGATCGCCCGTTTCGTCATGGGCTTCCCGCAACCGGACGGTGCCGCAGCGGCGCTGGCGCCGACCAGACCGAACCACAAGCGCCGGGACACTATCGCGCTCACCCGCGGTCCTCGTGTGGCGCTCCGCAAGCGTTATTTCCCCGCGCATAGGCCTTTTGCTGGGTATCGCAGCGTGCGAAGGTGTTGTGATGAGTCGGGAGTTTCGGCCGCTACCCATCAATCGAGTCGAGGCCTTCTTGGACGGCGTATACGCGATCGCCATCACGCTGCTTGTCTTGGACCTCCGCATTCCCGAATCGTCCAAACCGCTGCTGGCGGAACTGTCCCAACATTGGCCTTCCTTCCTCGGTTATCTGGTCAGCTTCGTGTTCATCGGTGCCTCATGGTTTTATCACGTGAAGCTGACTCGTTCGCTGTCAAAATGTGACGACGGGTTCGTCGGACTGAACCTGCTGAAACTGCTGAGCGTAAGCCTCCTGCCGTTCACGACGAGCGTGATGGCAAACCATCTAACTGATTTCGGCCAGCGTCCGGCCGCGGTCCTGTTTGTTCGGCTTGAATATGACTTTCGCTAGCGTTATGAGTCTGGTGCTGTCCAGTTATGCCAGCCGAACCGAGAGCATCCTGCGCGAGGGAGAGCGGTCGGAACTGCGGATGTTTCTTCGTGAGCAGTGGCCCTATGCCGTGATGTTCGGCCTTGCAACTGCTGTGGTGGCCTTCCTGCCCACCGTCGCTGTGATCCTTTATCTGGCTTTTGCGGCCCTCATGTTTTTCAGGCCATTTTTACGTCTGGAACAACGGATCAGACGCTGGCAATAGGCGGCACCCTGACGGGCTGAGGGCGCAGGCCGCCAAGACGCCAGGCACCCTACAAACTGACAGCTGAGTCGCGTGATTCATTACAGATTTCCCCGGCCTTTGGTCGGGGTTTTTTTGGTTGGGCCAGTAGTTGTGGTGAGGCGGCGTGGCGACACCACGAACAACGGCTGGCTGAGCGGGGCTGCTTAATGGCGACGGATCGCCGACCGTTGCCGGCCGGGAACTGAGCTAAGCGGTCGGCTGCCTGGCTCGACTCCAACGCTCGGTTTGGGTGTCACGCGTTGGTGCCGTCGTTGCCTGGGGTGCCGAGCGCGCCGCCGGCGCCTGTTTTGGCAAAACTGAGGCAAAAATTATCCAGTTGTTACGTGTGAGACTGCTGTGGCTGGTGTGGCGTGGTTTCGCAGTTAACCAGCGTTGGTAGAGCGCGGTCGCACCACAGGCCCGCTTGACCGCTAGCTTGGTCGGAGGCGTATTAGTTCGTCAAGGCTGGAGGAAGTAGTGCAACCGGCAGACGTGGCAATCATCGGCCTCGCGTGTAGGTTTCCGGGCGCTGCCGACCCTGCGGGCTTCTGGCGCGTTATCCGTGACGGGCTCGAAGTCACCCGGGCGCCGGGCGAAGACGCCGGAGCGCAGACGAGGCCGAGTCGACAGCGAGAAGGCTTGTTGGACAACGTCGCCGATTTCGACGCCGATTTCTTCAATGTGTCACCGCACGAGGCCCGCGCCATGGACCCCCGGCAGCGACTGGCGCTCGAGTTGACTTGGGAATTGCTGGAAGACGCTTTCGTCGTTCCGGAAACCCTGCGCGGAGAGCAGGTTGCCGTTTACCTCGGCGCGATGACGGATGACTACGCGGTGTTGACGCTGCGCGACGCCGCTGACGACATCGATCACCACTCATTCACCGGCCTTAGCCGGGCAATGATCGCCAACAAGATCTCGTATGCCTTCGGTCTGCAGGGCTCCAGCATGATCGTCGATTCCGGCCAGTCATCTTCTCTCGCCGCGGTGCACCTGGCATGTGAAAGCCTTCGCTCGGGCGAATCGGCGCTGGCGATTGCGGGCGGTTTGCACCTCAACCTGGCCAGAGAAACCGCATCCTTGGAAAGAGAATTCGGCGCGCTATCGACGTCGGGTCACACCTACGCGTTTGATGCGCGTGCGGACGGTTACGTGCGCAGTGAGGGCGGCGGACTCGTTCTGCTGAAGCCGTTGCGCGCCGCGCTCGACGACGGGGATCGCATCCGCGCGGTGATTCGTGGCAGCGCGATCGGCAATGCCGGACACAGCACCGCGGGTCAAACGGTGCCGTCGGTGTCCGGTCAAGCCGACGTCATCCGGCGCGCCCTGTCGAACGCCGGCCTGGACAGCGGCCACATCGACTACATCGAGGCCCACGGCGCTGGCACCGAAATCGGCGATCCGGTGGAGGCGCGCGCGCTGGGCGACGTATTCGCGCAGCGTCAACACCGTTCGTTGAGTGTGGGTTCAGTGAAGACCAACATCGGCCACGCGGGCGGGGCCGCAGGAATCGCCGGCTTGCTGAAAACCGTTCTGGCAATCGAAAACGCGATGATTCCGCCGAGTCTCAACTATGCGAGCCCAAACCCCGCTATCGATCTGGACAGCCTAGGGCTGCGCATCAATACCACACTGACACCCTGGCCGGCGGGTGATGAGCCCCGTCGGGCAGGGGTGTCGTCGTTCGGAATGGGCGGCACGAACGCCCACGTGATTGTCGAGCAGGCGCCGGCGCAGTTTGACAGTCTTGCGGCTGACGGTGATGACGCGCCGCTGGCCTGGGTGGTGTCGGGTCGTAGTGAGCAGGCGTTGACCAACCAGGCGGCGCGACTGCTGGCGCACGTCACCGGCGATCCCGGCCTGGGTGTGGCGGAGGTCGGGTGGTCGCTGGCGACGACGCGCTCGGTGTTTGAGCATCGGGCGGTGCTCGTGGGCGCGGATCGCGAGGTTCTGTTGGCGGAGTTGGCGGGCTTGGCTGCCGGGAATCCGGGTGCGGGTGCCGTGCTGGGCAGGGCAGGTTCGCCGGGCAAGACGGTGTTCGTGTTCCCCGGCCAAGGGGCGCAATACTTGGGTATGGGCGCTGCGCTCTATGGCAGCTTTCCGGTTTTTGCGCGGGCTTTCGATGAGGTCGCGGTGATGTTGGAGGGTCATCTGCGGCTGCCGCTGCGCGACGTGATGTGGGGTGATGACGCCGAGCCGCTGGATAACACCGAATTTGCTCAGCCGTCAATATTCGCCGTCGAAGTGGCGATGGCAGCGTTGCTGCAGCACTGGGGTGTGGTCCCGGATATGGTGCTCGGCCATTCGGTGGGTGAGATCACCGCGGCATACGTGGCCGGCGTGCTCTCGCTACCCGATGCGGCCCGCATCGTCGTGGGGCGGGGCCGGCTGATGGCCGGCTTGCCCGCCGGTGGGGTGATGGTCGCGGTGGCGGCGGGCGAAAGCGAGGTGGCCCCAATGCTCACCGAAGGAGTGGGGATTGCGGCGATCAACGCCCCCAATGCGGTGGTGATTTCGGGTGCCGCCGCCCCGGTTGGCGCGGTCGCGGATCGGTTGGCGCAACGGGGCAGACGGGTACACCGGCTGGCGGTCTCGCATGCCGCTCATTCGGCGCTGATCGACCCCATGCTGGATCAGCTTGCTCAGCTGGTGGCGGAGGTGACACCCGGCCCGCCGCGGATTGGGTTGGTGTCCACCGTGTCTGGGCAGTTGGCCGGGCCCGGATATGGGACGGCACGGTATTGGGTGGAGCATGCGCGTCAGCCCGTGCGTTTTGTGGACGCGGTCCGTGCCGCCGAGTCGTCGGGGGCCGGGGTCTTTGTCGAAGTTGGCCCGGGCGGTGGCCTGAGCACGGCGGTGGAGCAGTCCCTGACAACCCAGCAGCCGGTGTCAATCGCCACGATGACCAAGGGCCAGCCCGAAGCGGACTCACTTCTGGCAGCGGCCGGGCGCTTGTTCGTCATCGGCGTCGGGGTGAAGTGGGCTACGGTCTTGGCGGGTTCGCGCGGGCGGCGGGTGTCGTTGCCCACCTATGGTTTTGCGCGCCGACGGTTCTGGCTGGGTGCCGCGGCGGGTCAGCAATTGGTGGTAGCGAGTCAGCCGACCGACTGGGCCGACCGCGTGCAGCAACTGGAACCCGACGAACGGCACCGCCGGCTGGTCGAATTGGTATGCGGCCAGGTGGCAATCGTGTTGGGGCATGCAAGCGGCCATGACGTCGACGCCGGGCGTGCCTTTGAGGACCTCGGATTTGACTCGCTCACCGGCGTCGAACTCCGCAACCGGCTCAAGGCCGATACCGGGCTGGCTTTGTCGCGCACCCTGATCTTTGACTATCCCACTCCGGCAGCGTTGGCTGATCACCTGCTGCAACAACTGCTTTATGACCGTAACGCCGAACCCGACGACCAGAAGATTTGGTCTTCGCTGAAAAAGATTCCCCTTCAAGAGCTTCGACGAACCGGGCTGCTCGACCAACTTTTGCTACTCGCGGGCGATTCCGAAAAGTCGCTTCCCGACTCAATAATCAGCGATGACGTCATCGACTCTTTGAGCCCCGAGGCATTAATCGCGATGGCACTTAACCCGGTTAACCCAGAAAGTGACGTTTAATAGCGAAATACTTGCTGGCGGAACCAATTACGAACGTCCAATGCAACACGTGTCGAATAAGAGACACTTTGCCAGACTGTGTAAAACAACTTAAACTGCGGCTATTGGGGAGTCTGGTTTGACCTAGCGAGGGTAGGTTATGGGCGTCATCGCGGGAGTGTTCGGTGCGTTGCCACCGTATCGTTATAGCCAGAGCGAGATTACCGACCAGATAGTGCAGTTCCCGGCTTTGCAGGAGCACGAGGGGATCGTTCGTCGGCTGCACGCCGCCGCTAAGGTCGACAGTCGCCATTTCGTCCTGCCGCTGGAAAAGTACGCGGCACTGACCGACTTCACTGAGACGAACGAGATCTTCATCGAAAAGGCGGTGGACCTCGGCTGCGAGGCTTTGCTGGGCGCGCTTGAAGAGGCGGGCCTGCAGGCCCAAGACATCGATTTGATCGTCACCACGACGGTCACCGGGATCGCGGTGCCGTCGCTGGACGCCCGGATCGCCGGACGGCTCGGCCTGCGTCCGGACGTTCGCCGGGTGCCACTCTTCGGCTTGGGCTGCGCCGCCGGGGCAGGGGGCGTGGGTCGGCTGAACGACTATTTGCTCGGCGCACCCGACGGCGTTGCTGCGCTGGTATCAGTCGAGCTTTGCTCGCTTACCTTCCCAGGGGTCAAACCAACCGTGTCGGGCCTGGTCGGCACCGCGATGTTCGGAGACGGCGCCGCCGCGGTCGTGGCTGTCGGAGACCGTCGTGCCGAACAAGTGGCCGCCAGCGGCCCGGAGATCGTCGATTCGCGCAGCCGGCTATACCCCAAATCGGTGCACATCATGGGTTGGGACGTCGGATCCGACGGCATGCAACTGCGGCTTTCTCCGGACCTCACGAAGCTGATCGAGCAGTACCTGGCCGGGGACGTCAGCGGGTTCCTGGGCACTCATGGATTGCGCAATGACGACATCGGCGCTTGGATCACCCATCCTGGGGGTCCGAAGGTCATTGACGCGATCAGCAAGACCCTCGAGCTCCCCCCGGAGGCGCAGGAGCTGACCTGGCGATCGCTGGGCGAGGTCGCCAACCTCTCGTCGGCCTCGGTGCTGCACATCTTGCGGGACACCATCGCCAAACCGCCGCCCAGTGGAAGCCCCGGGCTGATGCTCGCCATGGGCCCCGGATTCTGCACGGAACTCGTATTACTGCGCTGGCACTAAGTCGGTGATTTCGACGGTCAGCCCCGGCTTCGGGGACAGCGCGGCAAAGTTGGCTGCACGGATGCGCTGAGCGGGCAACCGAAGTTTCGTCCTGGCGACAAGCCGGGCGAGCATCACCGTCATCTCGGTGGTGGCCATGACTGCGCCGATGCACCGGTGCAACCCGCCGCTGAACGGGATGAATTCGTGCGGTGCCGGCTTGCGGTGGTTCGAAGCGTCCGGATCCCATCGCGCCGGCCGGAATTCGGTTGGTTGCGGCCACAGCTCGGGGAGCCGGTGGGTGACGTACGGGCTAAAGA
>Ga0209068_10000659_pt1 | contig 18324 bp, 18 predicted proteins | sample ColStrG_CSR_2012_FD_187200 | JGI IMG/M metagenome (GOLD analysis project Ga0209068, IMG submission 187200) | Freshwater sediment microbial communities in response to fracking from Pennsylvania, USA - Cold Stream Run_MetaG_CSR_2012 (SPAdes)... | ecosystem: Environmental > Aquatic > Freshwater >... | reverse complement strand
GCCGTCGCGCAACTCGGCGGCGAACTCGATGACCTCTTCGGTGACGGTGCGGGTGGCCGAGAACTGCAACTCGGTGAGGATCGGCGTGGGCCGGCGGTAGCGCACGTTGAGGTCGCGGGTCTTGCCTGCGCGGCCCATGTCACAGCTCAGGTGCTGGAGGATGCAGTCGAAGAACACTGCGAGGAACCCACCGTGCACGACCCCGGGCGGGCCCTCGTAGACGAGCGGGAACGTGATCGTGCCCTCGGCGCGGTCGTCGGCCACCGCGATCTCGTAGCGCGGGAAGGCCGCGTTGTACTCGCCGATGTCGCGCGAGTGGTCGAGGTACACGCGCTGGTCGTCGCGTGGGGAGTCGCCGACGCGCGGGCGCAGATCGGCCGGGCCAACCGCGTCAAGGCGTTCCTGCAACGCGCGCAACTCGGTGATGACAACCGCGAGGTCTTCCGATGCTCCTTCGAGCCCGACGGCCGTGCCCATCAGGTCGCGCAGCACGATCGCGAGCTCACGGGTCTGGTCGAGCGGCTGCTCGCCGAAGGTCCAGCGCGGCTCGGACACGATCAGCCCTCGGCCGCCGTGGTGTCGAACTGGACCCGCGCGGCGGCGAGGTCGACCTTGCCCGACAACGTGCGGGGCAGCGTGTCGACGATCACGATCTCGACCGGCAACTCGTAGCGGGCGAGGCGCGGCTCGAGGTGGGCACGCAGGTCGTCGGCGGTGAGCGCTCCGGGTTCGCGCAACTCCACCATCGCCACCGGCACCTGCCCGAGGCGTTCGTCGTCGATGCCGAACACCGACGCACCGCGTACTGCATCGTGCGCTTCGAGCGCGCTGCGTATGGTCTCGGGCTGCACCTTGAAGCCCCCGCGCAGGATGGTCTGGTCGGCACGCCCGAGGATCCAGAGGAACCCGTCGTCGTCGACCTTCGCGAGATCGGTGGTGCGGATCCAACCCTGCTCGGCGAGTTGCGCGGCCTTCACCTCGAGCAAGCCGATGGAGCCCGCCGACAACGGAGCGAGCGTCTCCTCGTCGACGACGCGCAGCTCGCAGCCCGGATGCACCCTCCCGACACTTCCGTACTTCTCCGCGCGATACCGCTCGTGGTCCTTCAGGTTCCAGCCCGCGACCCCACCGCCGAATTCGGTGGCGCCGTACGACGTGAGCACGGGAACACCGAAACGCGCGGTGAACGCCTCCGCGACCACTGGGTCGAGGGGCGCGGTTCCCGAGATCACCGACTTCACGCCGTCGAGCAAGGTGTCCTCGACCTCGGACTCCAGCACCATCCGCATCGCAGTGGGCACCAGGCTGACCGTCTTCGGGTGGTGACGACGTACCGCGTCGGCCCAGCCGGCGACGGTGAACCGCGGCAAGAGGCAGATGCGCCGACCGTCGAGCACCGCCTGCACCACACGGAACACGCCACTCACGTGCACGAGCGGCGCGTTGACGATGACGACGCCGGAGCGCAGCGTGACGTCGTCACGCGCGTTCGCCTCGTAGTGCTTGGCGCCCACCATGACGCGTTCGAGCATCGTGTAGCCGAGGTCGACGCGCTTCGGTGGGCCGGTGGTGCCGCTGGTGAGCATGCGCACCGCGACGCCGTCGAGGGGTGCGGCCGCGGTCATGCCCGCAGGCACGACGAACTCCGACGGGGCGCCTAGATCGGCGAGCGCGAGCGCCGCCTGGTTGGCAAGTGCGCCTCCCACGTGCTCGAAGTCGGTGACGTCGCCCGCGAGGAACGCGAGGTCGAGCGACTCGAGGTCGCCGCGGACTCGCTCGGCACCGAGGTGCGGGTTCAGCGTGACCGCGCACGCATCGGCGCACAGCACGCCGAGCAGCAGCCCGAGCGCGGTGGGCCGGTTGGTGAGCAGCAATCCCACCGACGATCCCGGGCCACCGCCCACCCTTGCCAGCGACTGCTCGACCGCGTCGACCGCGGTGGCGAGGTCGCCCCAGGTGTACCAACGCCCCGAGAACTCCACCGCGGGCGCCGCCGGGTCGATGGCCAGGACGGCGCGGATGCGGTCGGCCAGTGCGCTCAACGGATCTCGGGTTCCTGCTTGGAGAGTGCCGATCGGTCGATCTCGGCCATGCCGATCGGGTTGCCGAGTCGGGTGTACATGAGCCCCTGTTCCACGGCCGCGCGGTAGGGCTTGTCGAGCGATTCCCAGATCGCCCGCACGGTGCCCTGCGTGGCCGCGGCCGGGTACGTCGCGACCGTGCGGGCCAGGCGGTCGGCGCGCGCCCAGAGGTCGTCGCGCGCGACCACCTCGGTGACGAGGCCGATGCGGAGCGCCGTGTCGGCGCCTACCCGTTCGGCGTTGCCGAGGAGCGCCATCCGCAGCGTGTCGCCCAGGCCGACGCGCCGCATGAGCCCGATCGGCTCGATCGCGGAGACCATGCCGAAGGTGACGTGCGAGTCGAAGAAAGTCGCGTCGTCGGAGCAGATGACGATGTCGGCCTCGTTCACGAAGTAGAGCGCACCCGCGGTGCAGATGCCGTGCACCGCGCACACGACCGGCTTCCACAGTTCGTTGCCCTTGGGCGAGAGCATCGCCCCCGGGTCGGTGTGGTTCCACACCAACGAGGGCTGGCCGAACGGCTCGGTGACGTCGAGCCCCGACGAGAACGCCCGGTCACCCGCCGCGCGGATGACGACAGCACGCACTCCGTCATCGGCCTTGATGACCCGCCAGAGCTCCTCGATCTCCTCGCACATGCGCCGGTTGAAGGCGTTCATGCGATCGGGCCGGTTCAGCGTGATCGTGGCGACCCCGCTGTCGTGGTCGGCCTCGTAGAGGACGGTCTCGTAGACGACGGTCTCGTCTTCCGGCGGCTCACTCGTCATTGACACAGATAACCACCGTCGACCGCGATCTCCTGGCCGGTGACGTAGACGGAGTCGTCGCTCGCGAGGTAGAGCATCGCGTTGGCGATGTCGACGGCCCGCCCGGTCTCACGGATCGGGATGTTGGCAGCGAAACCCTTGAGCCGTGCCTCCTGCGCCTCGGGGTCGAAGCCCTCCCGCTCGCCCGTGGACATCGGCGTCTTCATGAAGCCGGGCGAGACGCAGTTGACCCGCACCTTGCGCGCCGCGAGTTCGAACGCGCACTGGTGCGTGTAGCCGAGGATGCCGCCCTTCGACGCCGCGTAGGCGGCGCCACCACAGGCAACCGTCGCGGCAATCGACGCGACGTTGACAACCGAGCCACCCCCGCCCTCGATCATCGTCGGCACCGCGGCGCGCGTGCACGCGTAGACCGAGGTGAGGTTCACCCGGATGATCTGGTCCCACCGCTCGACCGGGATGTCCCAGGTGTCCTTGGGTGTGCCCTGCGCGATGCCCGCGTTGTTCACGAGCGTGGTGAGGCTCCCGAACTCGGCGACCGCGGTGTCGACCAACTGCTGCGCGACCGCCGGGTCGGAGACGTCGCCCAGGACGATGCACACGTTGTCGGAGCCACCGGTCGCCAGCTCGGCCGTCTCCTTGGCCGCGGCCTCGTTGAGATCCGCGAGCACGACCTTGGCGCCCTCTTCCACGAAGCGCCACACCGCGGACTGGCCGAAGCCCGACGCGCCCCCCGTGATGATCGCGACCTTGCCGTCGAGTCGCCCACCCATGTTGCTCCCCCTGTGTCAGTCGTCGAGGTCGAGGCCGAAGTGCTCGTCGCGGCGCTTGAACGCGCCCGAGGTGCCGAGCTTCGCGCGTTCCTTGACGAAGTTGAACTCGTCGGCCTCGAAGCGCAGGTTGGTGGCGAACGCGTGGATGAGGAAGCCGGTGGCCTCCTCGCCGCTGTACGCCATGGTCTGCTCCACCAGGCCGAACCCGGTCTTCGCAATGGCGATGCCGTCGGCGGGCATGCGCGCGCACTTCTGCGCCCACTTCTCCGCCCGCTTGCCCACCTTGTCGTCGGCGCACACGTCGGTGAACGTGCCGTCGGGCAGGTCGGACGCGCGTACCTGGTCGCCGGTGAGCAGCATGCGGCGCGCGAGCACCGGTCCGAGACGGTGGAAGAAGAGGTGGAGGTTGCCGAGCGCGGGACCGAGCAGCTGCGCGCCGGGCATGCCGACACGGGCGTTCTTCCCCACCACCGAGATGTCGGCCATGAGCGAGAGCTCGAACGCCCCGCCGAGCGCGTAGGTCTCGACCTGCGCGACGGTCACCTTCGGGAAGTACAGGAACTCGTGATAGAACGCGAAGCTCTCGCGGTCGACACCGAGACGGCGACGTTGGCTGGGCCGCCGCGGCTTCTCCCCGCTCTCGTTCTTGTTCCCGTACCACGCGTACGCGTTGGCCATGTCCGCACCGGTGCTGAACACGCCGTCGGCGCCGCGCAGGATCACGACCTTGATGTCATCGTCGGTCGCGATCGCGTCGAGGTCGGCACGCATCTGCCGCCGCATCGGTGGGTCGTACGCGTTCTTCCGCGTCGGGTTGGCGATGGTGATGCGGGCGATGTGCGACTCGGGATCGCGCTCGAGGAGGACGCGAGGATCGCGTTCACTCGTGGTCATGCTGCACCGCCGAAGAAGTACTCGTTGGCGTTGTTGAACAGGTAGTTCTCGAGCACGTCCTCCGGGAGGTCGAGCTCCGAGGCCTCCTTGATCGTCCGCGTGATGGTGAGCACGGGCGAGTCGGAGGCGAACATGATGCGGTTCTTGCCGCGCGTGCGCATGAAGTGCAGCAGCGACTCGGGCAGGTGCCGCGGCGCCCACGCCGAGGTCATGAGCCGGAGGTTGCCGTACTTGATCATGAGGCGGATCGCCATGTCCCACCACGGGTCGGCGCCGTGCATCATCGTGAGCTTGAGCTCGGGGAACCGGTAACAGACGCGGTCGAGGTGCGCGGGGTTCTGCGGGTCGCCGGGGAGCGGTGGGCCGGGCAGGCCGGCGTTCATCACCAGCGGCAGTTCCAATTCGCAGCACTTCGTGTAGAGCGGGAAGTACACCGGGTCGGTGGGCGGGTACTGCCCGTCACCCCAGAACGAGGGACCGACACACGTGAAGGTGACGGGCCAGTCTCCGACGAAGGTCTCGAGCCGGCGGAGGTTCGGCATCGGGTGCAGCAGATCGTGACCGCCGAGGCCGACGCTGAAGCGGTCGGGCCGGGCGTCGACGAAGGAACGCACCCGCTCGCTCGGGTTGTTCATGTTCATCATCAGCACGGCGCGCTTCGTGCCCGTCGCGTCCATCTCGTCGATCATCTCGCCGAGATCACGGCTCGGGAACCGGCCGGCGCCCTTCTTGAAGTAGTCCTCCTTGACCCGCACCATCCAGTCCGGCGGCTCGAAGTCGCCCATGTCGGTGTTGCACAGGAGATCGATGGCGCGCGGCACCGTACTCATGGTCTGCGGTTCCCCCTCGGGCCGTTCGCCCGTCGTACGGATCGTGTGGTGGAGCGGTGACTAGATGCTCTCGCCGAGGTAGTCGAGCGCGTTCGTGCGCATGACCTGCTCGATCTCCGCGTCGGAGAAGGCGTGCAGTTCCTTCACGAAGTCGGTCGGCTCGGAGAGGCCCTCGCCGTGCGGCCAGTCGGACCCGAAGAGCACGCGCTCCACACCGATCGTGTCGGCGAGCTTGCGCATGTCCTCCTCGTAGTAGGGCGTGACCCACAGGTTGCGCCGCAGGGTGTCGAGCGGCTCGTCCTCGAATGCCCACGGCGTCTGGTTGGCCTGCTTGCGCAGACGCTTCACCAGCAGGTGGATCCAGTCGGAACCGTTCTCCACGCTCGCGACACGGAGGCTCGGGAAACGGTAGAAGACGCCGCCGACGAGCATGCTGCAGAGGGTGTCGTGAATGGCCCGGTCGCTCACCAACAGCCGACCGAGCACGTCGATCGGACCGTAGGCCTCGAACCGCGGGTTGGATCCCCATGCCGCGGCCAGGTGCGCGTTGTACCCGCTGTCGGCGAGGTGGAAGGACACGCCGATGTTGGCGTCGACGAGCGCCTGCCACACGACGTCGTGGCGGGGGTCGCCGAATGAGTAGCCGTTGCCGTGGCCGTCGGGCACCGGCGCGGGGCGGATGCTCACGATGCGCGCGCCCTTCGACGCGAGGTACTCGACCTCGGCGACCGCGGCCTCGGGGTCGGCGAGCGAGAGCATCGGCGTGGTGATGATCCGGCCCTCGTGCGCGAAGCCCCAGTCGTCTTCGAGCCAGCGGTTGAACGCGCTCACCGTGGCCATCGTCGCCGGGATGTCGAAGCGCAGCGCCTGCTCGACACCGCAGCCGATGGTCGGGAACATGAACACCTTGTCGAGGCCCTGCTCGTCGAGCACGGGCACGCGGTCGACCGAGTTGCGATAGGTGGTCGGCAGCGGCTCGACCTTGGGCAGCGAGCGCGGGTCGACCCCCTCGGGGATCTGGCCGCGGAACAGCGGGTCGAGACAGCCCGGCACGATGATCGGGTCGAAGGTGGGGTTGGGCACGAAACGGAAGTACTCCCGCCCGGCCATGAGGATGGTGTGCGTCCCCTTGCTGAGCACCTGGATGCCCCGGTCCTTGAACGCGGGGTCGAGGTGGCGGGTCATCGCGTCCAGCGGCTCGTAGTAGTGCTGGTCGGCGTCGATCGCCGCGAAGGGCAGCTCGGCCATGGGATCGCTCTCCTCGGACTCGGGGCTGTGCTGGGGCCGCCTCCGGACCGATTTCGACGGTCGGCTGCGGGGCGTCGAATCATTATGACATTTCGAGGGGTGGCTTGCCACGGCCCGCTTGACGAAAGGTCATACATATGACAATTTGAGCGCACGGAGCCCGGGTCACCGTCCGTGGCCCGTTCACCAGGGGGGATCCACGTGTCCAGATCGTCCAGGCGCGCCGCCGGCGCGCTCGCAGCACTGGTGGCCATGGCCACCACGCTCGCGGTACTGCCCGCCACCGGCGGGGCCGCGACCCAGAAGCCGACCGCCACCGACGTCGGGGTCACCGCCACCGAGATCCACCTCGCGGTCGTCGCCGACGTCGACAACGCCATCGCTCCCGGCATCCTCAAGGGCCAGGTCGACGGGGTGAAGGCCGCCGCGCAGTACGTGAACCAGCAGGGTGGCGTGGCGGGTCGCAAGCTGGTCGTGGATTTCTACGACTCGAAGCTCAACCCGACCGAAGCCCGTAACGCGTTCATCAACGCCTGTGAGAACGACTTCGCCATGGTGGGTACCGGCACGTTCCTCATCTCGAGCGTCGACGACATCGTGAACTGCAAGGACAAGACCGGGCAGGCAATCGGCATCCCCGACATCCCGGGCGTGACCACGGGAACGCTCGAGGCGTGCTCACCCGTGTCGTTCCCGCTGAACGGCTCGCAGATCGACTGCAGCACCGCGACGTCGGCGACGCCCACCTACCGCATGCAGGCCGGTGACACGCAGTACCTGCAGAAGAAGTACGGCCCGCTCAAGGGCCCGATGATCGTGAGCTCCGACTCGGCCGCCACGCAGAAGTCGTCGACGTTGCTCGGCGTCGCCGCGAAGCAGAACGGCATCGACATCACCAACACGGTTGCGATGTCGAGCCGCGACCCGCAGACCGCGTACACGCCCGTCATCCAACAGATGAAGAACGACGGCGACAACTTCAGCTACTCGGGCACACCGGCCGAGGGCGTGATCGCGATGCGCAGCGAGGCGCAGCTGCAGGGGCTCACCGATCCGAAGTTCACCTGGGCCTGCCTGCTCAACTGTTACGACAAGAAGATGATCGCCGCCGGGAGCGCGGTCGACGACACGCACGCGTCGATCGCCTTCCTCCCGTTCGAGGAGGCGAAGTCCAACAAGACCCTGGCCGCCTTCGTGAAGCTGGTGCCGAAGGACAGCCAGGAGGGCTTCGCGGTGTGGGGCTGGACCGCCACCCTCGCGATGGCCGAGGTGCTGAAGAACGTGGCCGCCGACAAGGGGGCGAACGGCATCACCCGGGCCAACGTGCTCGACGGGATCAAGGCCTTCCACAGCTTCGACGCCGGCGGCATGTATGCCACCGTCGACATCGGCTCGAAGGTGCCGTCGCCCTGCTTCAACATCGTGCTGCTCAAGGGCGGCAAGTACGCCCGCGAGTACCCCACCAAGGCGGCCACGTTCGACTGCAAGAAGTCGAACATCAAGACCCTCCAGGGATAGCGCTCGCCTGGCGAGTCGCACCTTCGGGTGACACGACGAACGGCCGGCCCGCGAGGGCCGGCCGTTCCGCGTAGGTTGCCTGCCGCACGACGACACGAGAGGTGTGTGACATGACCGGACCCGAGCTCGGCGACACGCAACCACAGTTGGGCGACACGCAACCAGAATTGGGTGACACGCAACCAGAATTGGGCGACACGCCCTGGCGGCGCAGCCCCGAAGAGTTGCAAGCCGGGCTGACCGCGTGGGCCGAAGCCCTCCGTGGCGCGCACGCGACGATCAGCGACTTCCGCGTGCCGCAGAGCGGGATGGCCAACGACACGATCCTCTTCCACCTCGACAGTGAGCCGCTGGTGGCCCGCCTCGCCCCGTCACCCGCCGCCCCGTACGCCACGTTCCCGCAGTACGACCTCCACCTCCAGCGCGACGTCATGGAGCTGGTCTGGGCGAAGACCGACGTGCCCGTACCCGAGGTGGTGCACCTCGAGGAGGTCGACCACTGGCTCGGTGTGCCGTTCCTCGTCGTGCGCCAGATCGCAGGTGAAGTGCCCTCAGACAACCCGAACTACCTCACCGACGACGCGGGGTGGTTCCTCCGCGGCTCCGCCGACGACCTGCGGCGCTTCGAGGAGTCGACCATCGACGTGCTGGCGCGCCTGCACACCGTCCCCGACGACGACGCGGCGGCCTTCCTCCGCCCGGGCACGCCGGGTGCGACGGCGCTCGAACGTCAGCTCACCTACCAGCGCACCTACTACGACTGGGCGCGCGAGGGACGAGATCTCCCGTTGATGGAGCGCGCGTTCGCGGAGCTGCGCGACAAGCTGCCGAGCAACGACACCAGCGTCCTCAACTGGGGCGACAGTCGTCCCGGCAACATCATCTACCGCGACTTCGTGCCCGTCGGCATCCTCGACTGGGAGATGGCGACGGTCGGGCCACGCGAGGTCGACGTCGCGTGGACCACCTTCTTCCAGAAGATGTTCGGGTGGATGTCGGCGATGGGCGGCAAGGAGGTCCCCGCCATGTTCGACACCGACGGGACGGCCGCGGCCTACGAGCGCATCTCGGGCGTCGCGCTCGACGACCTGCGTTGGTACGAGGCGTTCTGCGGGTTCCGCATGGCGATCATCCTGCTCCGTATGAGCCTGCGCGCGGTCGCGCACGGCATCGGTCAGGAACCCGAGGACCCGAACTGGCTCATCATGTTCGTGCCCCTGATGGAGCAATTGCTCGACGCCCTCAACTGACCGAACTTGCGTCGCCAGCTTGGGATAATCCCAAGTGAACGACGCAAGTTCGGTGGGATCTCTCAGCCGACCTTGCCGCTCCAGTTGCGGGCGTCGCGGACGACCTCGGCGAACGGCTTGTTCTGGTCGAAGCTCGGCTCGCGGGGCAGGCCGAGCACGCGCTCACCGATGCCGTTGCGCTGCATCTCGTTGGTGCCCGCGGCGATCGAGACCATTCGGCCGTTGAGGTAATTGATCGCCGCCTGGCGCGCGTCCTCGTCGCCCCGCGCCCACGACAGCGCGCGTGATCCGCCGATCAGCACGCCCTGCTGGGCGCGGATGGGCAGGAAGGTGCCCATTGCGAGCTTGCCGTACGCCGCGATCGCCGGAGCGGGGCGGTCGGGGCTGCGCAGGCGGGCACCGATGCGCCGCCCGAGGTGGAACTGCGCCCAGTCGAGGATGTGGGCGCGCGCGATGCACTGACGAGCGACGGGGTCGTCGAGGCGACCCACCTTCGCGGCGAGCGCCACCATGTCGGGGGCGACGCGACGGGGCTCACCCGCCGCGCCCGACATGCCGGCGCCGCGCTCGTACACGAGCATCGTCTGGGTGACCGACCAACCCTGTCCCTCCTCGCCGAGCATGTCGGAGGCGGGCACCGACACGTCGTCGAGGAACTCCTCGCAGAACCCCGCGGCGCCGTCGATCTGTTCGATGCGGTTGACCGTCACCCCCGGCGCGTTCGTCGGCACGACGAACCAGGTGAGGCCGCGGTGCTTCGGAACGTCCCAGTCGGTGCGGGCCAGACACATCGCCCAGTCGGCGTAGTACGCGCCGGTGCTCCAGATCTTCGAGCCGTTCAGCACGTAGTGGTCGCCGTCGCGCACGGCACTGGTGCGGATGCCCGCGAGGTCGGAGCCCGCCTCGGGCTCCGAGTAGAACTGGCACCAGATCTCCTCGCCCGAGAGGATCTTGGGCAGGTGCTCGGCCTTGAGCTCCTCGGTGCCGTGCTCGAGGATCGAGCGCCCGATCGGACCGAAGGTCACCGCGCCGGCGCCGCCGAAGTCGGGCGTCACGTAGCCGGAGGCCTCCTGCGCGAATGCGTGCTCGTGCGCGGGTGAGAGACCGCGACCGCCGTACTCCTTCGGGTACGAGATGCCGGCGAAGCCCGCGTCGAACAGCTTGCGCTGCAGCACGCGCGCCGCGGCGATCTCCTCCGGGCTGACGTTCTCGGTGCGCGCACCACGTCCCTCGGTGGGCGGCGCGACCTCGAGGTTGGCCTGGATCCAGGCGCGCGCCTCGGCGCGGAATTCATCGACACCGATCATCTCGTCGCTCATCACGCAACCCTCCCGATGCCGGCGAGCACGCACACGTGCTCGCGGTGCCATGCCGCGTCGCCGAACTGCTCGGCGCCAGTGGTGATGCGGCGGAAGAACAGGTGCTGGTCGTGCTCCCAGGTGAAGCTGATGCCGCCGAACACCTGGAAGCAGGCTTGCGCCTGGTCCATGGCCGCGTCGGCGACGAACGCCTTCGCCTGACTCGCGGCCTGCGCGGCGTGGGGATCGTCGTCACCCACCTGGCTGGCCGCCGCGAGGGCGACGGCCTTGCTCACCTCGAGCATGGTCGACGTGTCGGCGAGCAGGTGCTTGATCGCCTGGAACGAGCCGATCGGGCGGCCGAACGCGATGCGCTGCTTCGCGTAGTCGACCGTCATCTCGAGTTCCTGGTGCATCGCACCGACGCACTCGGCGACGGTGAGGGTGCTGGCGAGCGCGAGGAGTCGCTCGCCGAAGGCGCGGTCGCCGATCGCGCCGACGAGCGCGGACGCGGGGATCGCGGCACCGGTGAAGGTGACATCGGCGTAGCGACGGCTCAGGTCGAGCCCGTCGACCGGGGCGAACGACACGCCCGCCGTCCCCGGTGCGACGAGGAGTTGCGCAGGCCCTTCGGGCGTGGCGGCGGCGACGAGCAACCAGGCAGTGGCGTCGGCGTCCTCGACCATCACCGCGGTGCCGGAGAGGGACCAGCCGTCGCCGTCCGGGCCGTCGCGGTTTGGGGTGGCGTCGACCGCGCCGTCGAGCGCGGGCGCGCCACTGAGGTTCCCGACGACCCACGCGCCCGGCGCGTCACCAGCCATCAGCGCAGCGAGGGCACGCTCACGTTGAGCGCCTCCGTCGGGACCGGTCCCCGACGTCGCGATCGCGTGCGCGACCACGTTGGCCCCGACGAAGCCGACCGGCTGCAGCAGGCGGCCACGCGTGTACGCGACCAACGCGGCGTCGAGCGCGCCGTTGCCGGAGACGCTGCCGCCGCCGTGCTCCTCGGGCACGACCAACGAGAACCACCCGAGTTCGCCCGCCTGGCGCCGGTAGGCCGCGGCGAAGGCGTCGTCGTCGAACGCGCGCTCGCGCAATTTGGTGATCGGGAAGGTGTCCTCGGCGAACCGGGCCGCCGCGTCGACGAGCACCTGTTGATCGGTGCTCAGATCGTCGTCCACTGTCTGCTCCTACGTGTCGAACAGCTACTTGTCGAACCGGGCATCGCGCTCGCGCGCCGCCGCGGCGACACCCTTCTCGCGCAACGCCTTCGAGTACTCCTGCACCTCGGGCGCGAGGTGCGCGAGCGTGTCGTTCATCGCCGCGACCATCTGCATCTGGTTGCGGCCCATCATGTCGACGCCGAGGTTCACGATCCGCTTGTTGTAGACGAGCAGGTCGTGCGGGATCTCCGCGATGTGCTCGGCGAGTTCCATCACGCGCGCCTCGAGCTGATCGGCGGGCACCGATTCGAGCGCGAGCCCGATGCGCGCCGCTTCCTCACCGGAGATGGTGTCGCCGGTGAGCAGGAGGCGCTTCGACTGCTGCACACCCGCGTGGTAGAGCCACATGTGGGTGGGCGGCGAACCCATCGACCGCACGGGTGGGAACCCGATCTGCGCGTCATCGGCCATGAGCACGAGGTCGCAGTGCAGCGCGAGGTCGCTGCCGCCGGCGATGCAATAGCCGTGCACCTGCGCGATCACCGGGATGCGGCAGTTCCAGATCTGCCCCCAGAGTTGGCCGTAGGACGCGGTGAGGGTGACGTGCTCCTCGACCGTGCGCGGCGCGACGTACTCGCGCTCTTCCTTGGTGGGGTTGATGTCGTAGCCCGCGCAGAACGACGGGCCGGCGCCGCGCAGGACGACCACACGCGCCTCGCCGTCGCGCTCGGCGTCCTGCACGGCCTCCACGATCTCGCGCTGCAGCGTGGTGTTCAGCGCGTTGCGTTTCTCCGGACGGTTGAGCGTGATGCGCTCGACATATCCGATGCGTTCGGTGGTGACGGTCTCGTATTCGCGGTTCGCCATGCCGGCGTGCTCTCCCCCAACGGTGCGTGGTCATGCAGCGTGCGGCGGATGGTATACCTCTAGATGTTTGTGGCCGCAAGACGGCCTGAGAGAGGATCCAGGACATGACCTACGAGACGATCATCTACGAAGTCGAGGGCCGCAGCGCCATCATCACCTTCAACCGCCCCGAGCGGTTGAACGCGGTCAACGAGCAGATGATCCACGAGCTCAACGACGCCTACATGCGCGCCGAGCGCGACGACGACATCTGGACCATCATCGTCGCGGCCAACGGACGGGCCTTCTGCTCCGGCGCCGATGTCGAGAAGGTGCCGGAGGACGGCAAGGCGCCCCACGAGGGCAAGTACCTCTCGCAGTACAAGGAGTGGGAGGCGCCGCAGGAGGCGACCCACCCGTTCCGCCAGATGGCCAAGCCCATGATCGTCGCGGTGAACGGCATCTGCTGCGGTGCCGGCATGGACCTCGTCACCTGTGGTGACATCGCCATCGCGTCGGACGACGTGCAGTTCTTCGACCCGCACGTGAGTATCGGTCTCGTGTCGGGTCGCGAGATCGTGCGCGTCGCCCGTCGCCTCCCCTACGGCGTGGCGATGCGCATGGGCATGGTCGGCAAGCATGAGCGCATGGGCGCCGAGCGTGCCTACCAGCTCGGCTTCGTCACCGAGGTGGTGCCGCGCGACCAGCTCCTCGCCCGCGCCAAGGAAGTCGCCGAGCTGATCAACCGCAACGCGCCGATCGCGGTGCGCGGCACGCGCCTCGCGGTGATGAAGGGCCTCGACCTGCCGCTCCACGAAGCGGAGATCCTCGCCGAGTCGTTCCGCGAACGGAACCTCCACACCGAGGACTCGCTCGAGGGACCCCGCGCCTTCATGGAGAAGCGCGACCCCGTCTGGAAGGGCGAGTAGCCCGCCCCCGATTCCGTTTTGGCGTCTCTTCGCGCCGCCAGAGCGACATCTGGTGACGCCAAAACGGAACTCAGGTGGCGCCGTAGCGGCTGGCTTCGAACCAGCCCCTCGCTGGACGATCCCAGGTGGAGACTCGGGCCTCGACGAGGTGGCGCCAGTACAGCCAGTGTTCGGGCACCTCGCAGGTGTGGGCCATGTCGAACTGCACGCTCGGGCCGACCGGCGTCATGTCGACCTCGACGCGCGCTCGGTCGGGGGTCTCGAACACCAGGTGCACGGGTGCGACCGTGGCGTACGCGTCATCGAGGTGCACGTCGCCCTCGACACACGCGAGCCGCACGAGCTCACCCGACCCTTCTCGCAGGTAGCCACCCATACGCGGGACCGGTTCGGCGGGCGCGCCCACGAAGTAGAGCTCGCGGTCCTCGCCCTGCAGGTCACCGATGAGGAACCCGATGCGCCAGTCGCGCGGGCCCCACGACTTGTCGCGGTGTGCGCCGGCGCGCACCGGGTACGACCGCTCTCCCACTGTGACCGTGCCGGTCGCGGTCAACGGCTGCTCGAACCGGCCGATCGGAGAGGTGGTCTTCGCAGTGTCCACGTCGGAGTGTCCGGAGCCGTGGACGTCGCCCGCGGCGCGGTAGGCGAGATCGATGGTGAAAGGCACGCGTGCGCCGGCGCGAGGTCCGGAACGCACGAGTCCCGCGGCGGCAAAGGCGAAGCGCCCCGTGGTGAACGGCTCGTCGTCACGCGACGCGAACGAGAGCGCCCACTTGTCGTAGGCGGCACCGTGCGAGAAGTCGAAGTCGCCGAACGCGAGGCGCGACTCCTCGACCGTGACCCACTCGCCCCCATCAGGGCCGTCGACGTGCAGGAAGCACCAGAGCATCGCCCGCTGCTGGTTGGGCAGCACCCCGAGGCGGAACGTGCACGCGGGGCCACCGTCGAGGTCGACGAACGAGAAGAACCACGACTCGTTCCACGACCAGTCCGCCGGGTCGTGCGCGTGCAGTTGCTCGTCGTCGGGCGAGAAGCCCGCGAGGTCGACCATGGATGTCCCCCAGTTAGTTGGTGGGTCGGGTCAGGAAGCCCATGCCGAACCCGTACGACGCGCTCGCGCCCACGAGCAGTACGTCATCCGCGGCGTACTCACCTCCCGCGTCGCGCACGAAGGTATCGATGCCGACGACCATGTCGGTACCGCCGAGATGACCGGTGGCGTGGCCGGTCACGATGGTGCGCCCGTCCATGCCCACCGACGTGCTCGTCATGCCGATGATCGCCGGTGAGGTCTGGTTGCTCACCATGCGGGTGGGGTCGAGCGGGAAGACCTCGCGCAGCGCGTCGAACGCGCGCCGGTAGTTCGCTCGGTACGTGGACGTGATGACGTCCTTCGGGCGATCGCTCACCCGACGGGCGAACGGGTTGGCGCCTTCGGGGGCGAGCGGCGCGCGCGTGCCGCCGTAGGGGATGAGCACGTGCCCGTTGAGCTCGGCCGCGGAGGCGAACTCGGCACCCAGGTAGTGGAGTTGCGGCGGGTGGTCGGTGCCTGCGCCCACCACGAGCGCGCCCGCGCTGTCGCCGTAGGCCCAGAGGTTCACGGTGCCGGGATCGGTGTAGTCGATGGTCTGCGACCAGCGCTCGGCCGCGACCACTGCCGCGCACCCGCCACCGTGCGCGGACAGCCAGCCCTGCGCGAAGTCGAGCGCGGCGAGCGTGGCGACGCACCCTGCGGTGAGGTCGAGCCCCAGGCAGCGGTTCGACGCGCCGTTGGCGTGCATGATCTCGTTCGCCACCGACCACGACGGCACGTAGTCGCGCGACGAGCCGGTGAACAGCACCAGCCGCAGCTCGTCGGGCGCGACGCCCGACTGCGCGAGCGCCTGCGCCAACGCGCGCGCACCGAGCGTGCTCGGGTGGTCGTCGGGCTTGGCGTGGCACGCGCGGTCCCAACCCGTGTAGCCGTCGACCAGCTCGGGAGGCGCGCCACCCATGCGCGCCACGTCGCGCACGTCGACAGTGGGCGGCAGCTCGAGACCGATCCCGAGCACCGAGACCGGTACGGCGAGGCCCTCAGCCATTGGGCTCCTCGCCCGCGAGCAGGCGCTGCGCCGCCGCGGCAAGCTGCTGCGCGCGCGCCTCGACACCGTCGGCGTCGAGGTTCTGCATCGGGTGGTCGAGCACGATGTAGGGCAAGGGCCGGTCGGTCTCCTGGAACTCGAGCATCTTCGCCACCACCGCTCGGAACGGTTCAGTGAGAATCACGATTGCGGCCACGCCGAGACGTTGCAGCAACACGGAGTCGAGCGCACCGCCCGACGAACAACTGCCTCAGTCGTGGACGCCGCAGAGCAGCAGTCCCCGCTCCTGGGCGAGCATGCCCAGCGTCTGGTCGTCGACCGGCCCGCCGGCGAACGCCTTGCCGCGGATCTCCTCCTTCACGTCGATCCCGCGCTCGCGCAACAGTTGCTGCGTGCGCCGCAGGATCGCCATGGAGTTCGGCTTGCCGTTGTCGAACAGCACGACCTGCTCGATCTCCGGCTGGATCCGCACCGTGAACGGCCCCGACTTCGGGCGGGGAATCGGGTTGACCAGCTCGTCGGGAACGGCCTTGTCGACCACGGTCATGCTCCTTCCACGGTCTTCGCCATCACGAAGTAGTTGCCCACCCATCCCGGAACGATCGCACTGAATCGGCCGCCCGGCGCGCCGCTCTCGAGAAAGTGGATCTGTTCCTCGTGGTCGAACGGTGAGCGCAGGGTGCCCGGCACCACCTTGCTCTTCTCGCGCGGCTCCGGGGGGATACGGCCGAGCGCGGCGAGGTCGTCAGTGGCCCGCAAGGTGTGCTCGAAGAGATATCGACGGGCCTCGTCGCGCGAGAAGGTCGCGGCGATCGTCTCGGCGTGCGCGGGCCCCACGACGATGATCGTCGCGCCGAAGTGCCAGTAGTAGTTGGTGAAGCCCGAGTGACCGAGGGAGTCGGCAATCGTGTCGAGGATCTGCTCGGCCGTGCTGCCGTAGTGGTTGTTGACGGAGTTGGGTCCCTCCGACGCCATGATCGACACCGCAGACGCCTCCGCCGGCAGTCCCACCTGTGTGTGGAATGGGCCCCACTGGGTGTCGGGGTGTTCGGCCACCAGGAACGACAGGCGCCCGGGGTGCCCCATCGTGCCGTGGGTGGGGAGGACTCCCCCACCGCGCCCGCAGAACAGGCGCGCCATCTGCGCGTAGCGCCCGATGGTGGCGTTCACGCGGCAGTTGGCGCCGCCGACCGCGTTGGCCTCGTGCTCGAAACCGAGCTCGGCGACGACGGGACCGCTCACCACCACCATCACGGACGTACCGCCGGTGGTGACCTCCACGCCGCTCAAGTTGAACTCGGGGTCGACCAGCAGTTCCGAGAGTGGACGCAGGACCCGCGCGTACTCCGACTTGCAGCCGCTCATCACCGCGGCCGCGGCGAGGTGGTCGGCGGTGATCTCCAGGCGCTGCGCCTCGATCGCGCCCACGACCTCGTCGCCGTCGGGCCAACCCATGGCCCCGCGCATCTCGTCGACGAGAGCTCGATACGGCGGCACGACGGGAAGACCGTCGGACCATCCGCTCTCGAAGCACTGCTCGATGTCGGCGAGCACGTCGCGATCCCCGGGGCCGGCCACGGGCCGAGAATAGTCAGACAATTGCGGGTTAGCATCGCCCGCCATGAGCACCTTCGAAGACCTCCAGGGCCGCGTCGCGGTCGTCACCGGCGGCGGCTCCGGCCTCGGGGCGGCCATGTGCCACGAGTTCGCCGCGGTCGGCATGGCCGTCGCCGCGCTCGACATCGACGAGACCAACGCGCAGGCCACCGCCGAGAGCCTCGCCCGCGAGTTCGGCGTGCCGACCGTCGCGGCGCGCGTCGATGTGGGTGACACCGCGTCGGTGCACGCGGCTGCGGCATCGGTGCGCGCCGCGCTCGGCGGTTGCGACGTGCTGTGCGCGAACGTCGGCGTGCAGCAGTTCGGCGCGATCGACCGGCTCACCGAGGACGACTGGCGTTGGGTGCTCGAGGTCAACGTGCTCGGCACCGTGCGCACCGTCGCCGCGTTCCTCCCGATGATCCGCGAGCGCGCGCCTGCTGAGGGAGCCGGCCTCCGCCGCATCCTGCTCACCGCGTCGTCCGGCGCGCTCGTTCCCGGCGTGCGCCTCGCCGCGTACACCGCGAGCAAGGACGCAGTGATCGGCTACGGCGAAACGCTCCGCCAGGAACTCGCCGACGAGGGCATCGGCGTGATGATCGTGTTCCCCGCGGGCATGAGCACCCGCCACCTCGAGAGCAGCAAGCTCGCTCGCCCCGAGGAGATCGGCGAGTGGGTGATCGCCCCCGACGACATCGACGCGATGATGTCGAGCCGCAAGGTGGGTGAAGAGCACGTGGCCACCGCCGAGCACGCAGTGCGCAACCTCGTCGCCGACCTGGTCGCGAACGAGCCCTACCTGATCACCCACGGTGCGTACCGTGCGGAGTACCACGCCCGTCTCGCCGCATTGGAGGCGGCGTTCGACCGTATGGAGGGAAACCCATGAGCGACAGCACCGTCGACGCCGCGGCCGACATCGAAGCGATCAAGAACCTCAAAGCCCGCTACTACCGCTGCATGGACACGAAGCAGTGGGACGGCTGGCGCCAGGTGTTCGCCGAGGATGGCTCCATCGACTGCACCGAAGAGGCCCCGCAGAACGGGATC
>Ga0209068_10000658_pt1 | contig 18326 bp, 20 predicted proteins | sample ColStrG_CSR_2012_FD_187200 | JGI IMG/M metagenome (GOLD analysis project Ga0209068, IMG submission 187200) | Freshwater sediment microbial communities in response to fracking from Pennsylvania, USA - Cold Stream Run_MetaG_CSR_2012 (SPAdes)... | ecosystem: Environmental > Aquatic > Freshwater >... | reverse complement strand
GTCCACGCACACCCTCCCGCGACTTCGTGCCTTGGCGCTTCTCCGACGCCGGCTTCGGGCCGTGGCAAGGTCTGCGCTGCCGGCGTCCGAGAAAGCTGCACATGTGCGTCAGTTGCCATCAGATTTGAGCGCACCGTCTCCAATTGGGGCATCCGTCTAGGATAGCCGACATCGCCGATCTGGCCTCAACGAATTGTGGGGCACAAATTTCCTGCGCCTTCGCCAAAGCACGCTTATGGAATGCAGCTGCATTTCAGCAGCGCTGCCGAAGGCTGTCGTGCATGTTTCCCCATTCGGCTATTGCCGTCTCGATGCCGATCGTGCCCGGACAAAGAACGTGCCTTCTTGGTATGGTCCGCAATCAAATCGTCTCAGCCTTGCCCAGTCCGAATGTATCGGCGGGCGATTTGCCGCGTGCCAAGCTGTCGATCCACTCTGCTTCGCGGGCAATCTTGTCCCGGGCAGCTTTTATGCCGCTCAGCACTGCCGCTGGCACCAGTGCGATGAGACCGTCGCTATCGCCCAAAATAAGGTCGCCGGGCGACACCAGCTGTCCACCGATCACAACCGGCAGATTGACCGCCCCCCGCTCCGCAGACGCTGGACCGCGCGGCGTGATGTGGCGGGTGAAGACGGAAAAATTGGACCAACTCGCGAGCGTCGCGACATCGCGAACCGCCCCATCACAGACCAGACCGGCACACCCGCGATTTCTGAGGTGGCCGGCGAGAATCTCGCCGATCATCGCGAAATCGGAATTGCCGGCTGCCGCGATCACCAGCACGTCACCAGAGCCAACGACCCCGAGAGCGTGCACAACCGCGCCGAAATCGGGCGGCTCGCAAAGGGCGGTAACAGCGCGGCCAAACAGGGTGGCTTGGTGGCCAGGTGGCTTCAATGGGCGGATCACGGGGTCAATCTGGCCGCCATTCCGCGCCAGATCGACCGCGATAGAGACAGGAACCGAGCGCCAGGCTTCGACCTCGGCCGATGTTAAGTCGGAGACAGGTCTGGTATGGATCGTGACAGCCATCTCGGAGACTCCTCAGGTTGGTAAAGCCAGCGCAACTGTGGCTGTTTTCCAGTTTCACGCATTGAGTGCTTTGGTGAGGAGCTGCCCAAGCGCTGTAATGCCTTGGACGATGTTGTCGTCGGTCTGCGTGGCATAACTCAAGCGGGCGTGGTTTGGCCTTTGGACGGTGGGAAAGAAGGTGGCTCCCGGCACGTAGGCGACTTTAGCTTTCGGGACAGCGTGTTCACGCATGAACTGCGCAGCGTCAAAGCCTTCTGGAAATGTGAGCCAGGTGAACATCCCGCCTTCCGGTTCCGTGAACTCGATGACCTGAGGGAAGCTCCGCCGGATCGCATTGAGCATCATGTCCTTTTTTCGCCAGTAGACCTCCCGGATTGATGCGATGTGAGCGTCGACGTCATAGCGGTTGAGAAAAAGCGATACCGCAGCCATATTCAGCGTGCTGCACTGGGTATCGGCCGCGAGCTTCAAAAGACCGAGGCGCTCGATGATCTCGGGCGAGGCCACGGCCCATCCCAGCCGCAAGCCCGGCGCCAGGATCTTCGAAAACGATCCGAGAAAAATCACCCGTTCTTGCGTATCGAAACTCTTGATCGGCGGGATCTGCTCACCCTCGAAGCGTATCTCACGATACGGACTGTCTTCGAGCACGATCAGGTCGAACTCGTTGGCAAGCTCAACGAGGCGCTTACGCCGCGTTAGGCTCATGGTCACACCGGTCGGGTTCTGGAAATCCGGCACGGTGTAGATGAGGCGGGCGCCGGGCGTCTGCTTGAGGACGCGCTCCAATGCCTCCATGTCCATGCCGTCCTCGTCGATGGGGACTGCGGCATAACGCGGCTCGCAAGGGTTGAAGGCAATGAGGGCGCCCAGAAAAGTCGGATCCTCGGTGACGATCGCGTCGCCCTTGTCGATCGTGAGCTTGGCGGCCAAGTCGAGACCCTGCTGCCCGCCCTGGAGAATGAGAACGTTCTCGGCCGAAGTCGGTACGCCATCACGGGACATTCGCGCCGCGACCTGCGCTCGCAAATGCGGGGCGCCGTTGGAGACGGTATATTGGAGGGCATCGCGGCCAGTCTCCAGGATAGCCGTTTCAAAAACTGCCGCGAGCTTCTCCAAGGGAAAGAGAGAGGCATCTGGATAGCCACCGCCAAACGATATGATCGAAGGGTCCGCTCCAAGACGCAAGAGCTCGCGAATTGCGGACGGCTTCACCACAGTCATTCGGTTTGCAAGTCGTGCGTGCATAGGTCTGTTCCCGGCTATTGTCACAGCGGATGGATAAGACGAACCGAGCCGATGGATTTATCCGGAAGATCGACCCCAGTTTGATGGGCTGCCCTGGCGTTGCGCCTGCCGCCGCACTATCAGTGATCTCCCAGGTGCCGCACCGGCCGGCCAATTGCAATATTGCTCGCTGCAGCAACGATGGATTGGGCATCGATGCCGAAATGGCGGTAGAGGTCGGCGATCGAGCCCGTCTGACCGAAATGCTCGACACCGAGCGCGACGGTGCGATGGCCGCCGACCCCTCCGAGCCAGGCGAGAGTTGCCGGGTGCCCGTCGATCACCGTAATCAACGTGCAATGGCGCGGGAGCGCGCCCAGTAGCCGCTCGGCGTGGCTGAGGGCGTTCCGGTTGCCGCGCTTGCGTACCCGCTGCGCCGCGTGCCAACCGGCATTGAGCCGGTCGGCCGATGTCACGGCAAGGACGCCTACGTCACGCCGGTCTTCGCCGATGAGACCGGCCGCCTCGATCGCCTCAGGCGCCACACACCCCTGATAGGCGATGACGACCTCGGCGTTTGGGCCGGGCTTGCGCAGCCAATAGGCTCCATCGATCACGCTTTGCGCAAAGACAGCGCCGGCGCGCGGGCCCGGTTGTTCGAGCGGCCGTGTCGAAAGCCGTAGATAGACCGAGCCGCCCGTCTCATCGCGCAACCAGGTGCGCTCATCGGTATCGACCTTGCCATCACGCTGCAGGTAATCGAAGGCCCAATCCATGAGGATTGACAATTCATCCAGATAGGCCGGCTCGAAGGCGGCAAGCCCGTCCTGGGCCATGCCTATGAGCGGTGTGCCGATCGACTGGTGCGCTCCGCCTTCGGGCGCCAGGGTTACGCCTGACGGCGTGCCGACAATCAAGAACCGCGCATCCATATAACAAGCGTAATTGAGAGCATCGAGCCCGCGAGCGATGAACGGGTCGTACACGGTGCCGATGGGCAAAAGCCGTTTGCCGAACAGCGAATGGCTGAGACCTGCCGCGCCCAGCAGTAGAAACAGATTCATTTCCGCGATGCCCAACTCGATATGCTGGCCGCCCGGCGAGAACCGCCATTTCTGCGCGGATGGAATGCGCTCATCCCGAAAAGTATCAGCAATGTCGCGACGGTCGAACAACCCGCGCCGGTTGACCCATGGACCAAGATTTGTCGAGACGGTGACATCCGGCGACATGGTCACGATGCGGTCGGCAAGCAAGCCACCTGATTGTGCCAACTGGTCCAGAATCTTGCCAAAGCCAGCCTGGGTCGAGAGTTCTGTATCGGCCAACGCAACGGGCCCCGCGGTCGCGATCTTGGCTTCGGAGAACCGCCGCCGGCCGGCAGCAAAGAATGGCACGCTCGACAGGAACTGGTCGAATTCTGCGGCGGCGACCTTAAGACCTGCGTGCGCGTCCCATTCGGACCCTGCGGGCACACCCATCGCCGCCTGGAACAAGCGCATCTGTTCCGCGGTCATGAGCCCGGCGTGGTTGTCCTTGTGACCGGCAAGTGGTGTGCCCCAGCCCTTGATCGTGTAGCAGATGAACACCATCGGGCGGTCGTGATCGATGCATTGGAAAGTTTCGATCAGGCTGGCAAGGCAATGCCCGCCGAGATTGGCCATCAGCTGTTGCAATTCATCGTCCGTGCGCCGGTCGATGAGCGCGGTGACCGCGCTCTGGTCGCCGATATCGTCGAGAAGCCGCTTCCGCCACGCTGCGCCGCCTTGGAAGGTTAGCGCCGAATACAGCGAATTGGGACAGTGGTCGATCCACTCGCGCAATCGCGTCCCACCCGACTCGGCAAACGCAGCCCGCTGAAGCTTGCCGTATTTCAGACTGACGACGTCCCAACCGAACGAGCCGAAGATCGCCGCGATGCGGTCATGCAACCCCTCGCGCACGACGCCATCGAGGCTCTGGCGGTTGTAGTCGATGATCCACCACGTGTTGCGCAGCTCGTGTTTCCAGCCCTCCTGCAGACACTCGTAGATGTTGCCCTCATCCAGTTCGGCATCGCCGACAAGCGCCACCATGCGCCCGGCTGTCCCATCGGCGCCCCACGCCTTGGCGCGCACATAATCCTGGATCAGCGCAGCGAATGCCGTGACGGCGACGCCGAGGCCAACCGAGCCTGTCGAGAAATCGACGTCGTCCACGTCCTTGGTTCGGCTTGGGTAAGACTGCGCGCCGCCGAGCGCACGGAACCGCTCGAGGTTTTCGCGGCTCTGATTGCCCATGAGATACTGGATGGCGTGGAATACCGGCGCAGCGTGGGGTTTGACGGCGACCCGGTCTTGCGGCCGAAGCATGGCGAAATAGAGCGCTGTCATGATCGAGACCATCGAGGCACTGGAGGCCTGATGGCCGCCGACTTTCAGTGCATCGGCCTTCGGCCGCACATGGTTGGCGTGATGGATGGTCCAGCAGGCGAGCCAGAGCACCTTGCGCTCCAGTTCCGTCAGTAGCGCCAAGCGTCGCTCATCCATGGCCCATCCTCTTTGCCTGCGTGTTCAGCAGCGCCATCGCCAAGTGCAAGACAGCGTCAGCTCGCCTTACAGGAGCGCAATATCACTCGCCATTGGAGTGAGACTATGCAAATTTCTTACGCTAATATCCAAAAGAGAGTGAAATGCGCCAAAAAGTCTCTGAATCGGAGGCAAAGCATCCAACTCATGGCCTCGACGCCATCGATCGGCGTATCCTTAAGGCGCTCGTCGAGGACGGCCGAATGTCGACACTCGACGTTGCCGAGAAGGTTGGCCTATCGGCCACACCCTGTAGCCGTCGCATTCGGCAATTGGAGGACCGCGGCGTCATCGAGGGCTATGCCGCCAAGATCAATCCCGCCGCGCTCGGTTTGAGCCTGTGTGTGATGGTATCTGTCCGTCTCGGCAAACATGGGCCGGACGCGCATGAGCAGTTCTCTAAGGCGATAAGGGATCGACCAGAGATAACGGAGTGCCTGCTGGTCACCGGCAACACCGATTACCTGCTGCGCGTTTGGGTTAAGGATATTGATGCTTTGCGCGAGTTCATGACCAACGGTCTTCAGGGCATCCCAACTGTCGCCGAAACCTCAACCATGCTGGTGCTAAATCAGACCGTCTATCCGCCCACCGGTTTGCGCGGTTAGTCGCGGAAACGGCCCGGTCCGCCAATATTTCGGCACCCTCATACCATCTCCGAATGATTACTTCATCGCACCCTGATCGGGCCAGCAGTGGAAAAGCCTGCTGGCGCGGATCACGTCTTGCTGGTCGATGAGGGCGACACAGCGTTTGGCGACGGCGCGGTCAAGGTCTTCGATGGTGTCAAAGAAAGTGTTGGCGAACGGTTCGTCGACGAAGGCCCACAGATGTTCGGACGGTTGCAGCTCAGGGCTGTGCGGCGGTTGAAACACGAGCCGGATGCCGTCAGGCACGACGAGGTTCCCGGGGGCCGTGCCAACCGGCGTTGTCGAGCTGAAGCAAGATGCGCTTTTTCTTGCCGGCGCCAACCGACTTAGCGAAATCGGCAAGTACGGCTTCGAACATCTCCTTGCAAATCACGTTGGAGATGTTCCACACGGTCCGACCCGTTGCCGGCTCAACGAAGCCGGTAACGTACAGCCACTCGAACCGATGGTGACCGACCGCAATCGGGCGTTCTCCGATCGGTGCTCAGACGCCGCGCGTGATCGGCTTCAGGCCGATCCGATCCTCATCGGTGGCCCAAATCTCGATCTTTGCGCGCGGATGCTTGCACCTTTCCTCGGCGGCGGCCCGCTGGAGTTTTTTTGAGCGGCGCTGCGGCGGACCCGATCTGCGGGATATGAGCGAGAGCGTCACCGAAGTGCTCCGCAACGTGCCCGGCCACTTCGCGGTCGACCGTCACGTGCGACCGGCATGCTCGTGCCGGAAATGCGAAACCATTGGCTTGATGCCTCCGCGGCAAGCCGCGACGGCAATGATGCAGGCGCCGATGCCCGATTTGCCGATTCCGCGCGGCATGGTCGACGCCAGTTTCCTTGCCCACATCGCGACCGCCAAATTCTGCGATCATATTTCGCTCTATCGCCTCGCCGAAATTTGCGCTCGCAGCGGGCTCGATATCGACCGCAGCCAACTCGCCGAATGGCTCGGTAATGTCGCTTGGTTGCTACGTCCTCTGATCGAACGGATCGCAGCACACGTCATGGCCGGGCGCGTGATCCATTGTGACGACACTTCGGTGCCGGTGCTCGCGCCGGGCGCGGGCAAGACCAAGACCGGCCGTTTGTGGGTCTATCTTCGCGACGAACGCGCGCACGGCGGCAGCGCGCCACCGGCTGTGCTCTACCGCCACACGCCCGACCGAAAAGGTGAGCACTGCTGTAAAGAACTTGGCCATTTCACCGGTTGGCTGCACGCCGATGGCTACGCGGGCTTCGGCAAACTCTACGAAATTGCTGGCGCCCAATCCGGCAATACCATCCTAATGCAAGGACCGCCCCGCGTAGCCGATGTCGCCTGCTGGAGCCACGTCAGACGCGGCTTCTTCGACGACTGGGCCTCGCACAAATCGGCGATCGCCAAAGACGCGCTCGACAAGATTGGAGTGCTGTTCGACATCGAGCGACCGATCAACGGTCAGCCGCCCGATATCCGGCGCGCCGTCCGTCAGCGAACGGCACGGCCCAAAATCGATGAGCTGGCCATCTGGCTCGATGCGCAGCTCGACAAGCTGCCGGGCAAGAGCGATCTGGCCGGTGCGATCCGCTCGCTCACGGTGGGCGGCGCTCACACACCATCTCGACGACGGCCGGCTCGAGATTTCAAACAATGCCGCAGAAAACCAGATCAGGCCGGCAGCTCTCGGACGGAAAAACTGGCACTTTTGCGGATCGGATGCTGGAGGTGAAAGGGCAGCCGGCTTCTACACGCTCATTCGCACCGCGCGCCTCAACGGCGTCGAGCCCGAAGCCTGGTTGACCGACGTCATCGCCTGCATCGGTTCTCATCCGATAAATCGGCTCGAACGGTTGCTGCCCTGGAATTGGCAGCCTCCAGCGACGCCGCCTGAGCCGCCGCACGTCAAGCAGAAAGAGCTGTAGTCCCGGGCCCTCGCTTACTCGCGTCCCGTCAAATGCCGCTTGATGGTCGCCATGATTGTGCTTCAGCCGACGAATCATGGCTTGCCTATTTAGCCGCTTCGATTCCTCTTGGGAATCCAGCACAAATCATGAAGCCAAGTTTCGTCGGCAGTGGATCATAAGCGTTTCGGGTCAAGTGCTTGGCTCTGATCTGCCTTGATGTTGAGAGACTTTGCCTGTGATGATTCGCAACCAGGGTGGGATGTCATGAAGACGCAGGATTTCCGGGGTTTTATCGAACAGTTTGGTGATCTGACCGAGGTGCAACGGTCGGCGCTGGCGGCGGCCTTCGCGGGCAAGGGCTCGGGCAGTGAGGCGATCGCGCTGATCGAGATGCAATTTTCGGCGGCGCCGGCTTGCGGCCATTGCAAATCGGAGAGCTTCGGAAGCTGGGGCCACGCGAGCGGGCTCAGGCGGTACATGTGCTGCGATGCCTGGCTCGACTATGCCCGCGCACTGGTCGATCGCGTCAGCTTGCGCAAGGCTGCCAAACGCGCCGGAATCGGCCTGGAGGCGTCGTTTCGCTGGCGCCATCGCTCCCTGAAGGCGGCACGCGACAAGCGGCCTTCGGTGGTTACCGGCATTGTCGAAGCCGACGAGACGTTGATCCTGAAATCCTGGAAAGGCTCCAAGCGGCTGGTCGCGCGGGCGCCCGGAAAGCGCGGCGGGCAGCCGAAAAAGCTCGGTACCAGCCCAAGCGACTACGACATAGCCCTCATCATGCGCGACCGCCATAAGGTGACGACGGATCACATCCTGCCCAACTTCGAGGGTGCCACGTTCGACACGGTCAAGGATCCCGTCGTGACGTGCGACAGCGTTCTGGTGACGGATGGCCGACCATCCTATGCGACCTTCGCCAAGGATCGCGGTATGCTGCATGTCGCCATCCCCGTCAACCAGGGCGAGCACGTCTACAACGGCTTCCACATCCAGAACGTGAACGCCTACACCAGCCGCCTCAAAAGTTGGATGGCCCCGTTTAAGGGCGTGGCCTCGAAATATCTCGGCTCATATCTAGGTTGGCGACGGATGATCGAGCGCGACGGCGACCGCCTGACACCCCGCCATGCGATGGCCCAGGCCCTTGCGGGGTGAGGTGCTAGATGGAAACAGAACAGAGCCAAGTACTTGACCGTCGCGAGGCAAAGATTCCAGACATCGATCAAGCACTAAGATCAGCTGCCCGACTGACGAAGGCACACATCCGCAGTACCTCCGTTGGCAGACTCTGTGTCAAAGAAATAGGCAACTCAACCCGATTGTTCGGTGATCCACGCCAGTGGTACCAGTTTTTCAGGTCCTCGCCACTCCGGTAGCGCATGAATGTGATCGATGCCGCCCCACACGTCCTGACTGGCGTGGTCCAGCACGATGACCTGCAGCCTGCCCTTGCTGGCCCCGACCTCGGCGGCGAGCGTGGCAAACACCTTGCGCACGGCGTTGACGTCCTGGTCTTTCCACTCCGGCTCGGGCTGATCGCCGGTGAGACTGCGAGGAAAGTAGACCTGACTCGGCTGGTCGTAGACTAGAAGTTGCGGAACGGGATGGGATGGCGACTGCATGAAAAAGCGCTGCAGCGCGGCCGATACCGCGATGTGGTAGGTGAGCCAGTTGGCGCCGCTACCGATCTCCCATAGCCAGTCGGTGCGCTCCAGCCCGATGACCTGGATCGAGAGGTCCCGGATCGACTGCTCAATTGGGTTGGGAACTCCGCATCGAGGTTCGGAATGATGGCCGCGGCCATCGCATGAATCTGCTTCAGGGCCCGATCGATACGAGCCTGGATGTTGCGTTCAGAAATGCACCGTTCCAATGCTTGCACTTGGTCGCGAAGACGCTGGACTTCGCCCGCGAGCTCATTATCGGAGCCGATCGTCTCGTAGGTGCTGAGCGCCTGCTCCAGGCGACCGAGGTAACGCTCGATTTCAGGAATCGAGAATTGCCCGGCCGGTTGCCGTTCTAGCCCGGGCCGGCCCTTGATGCGGACGCGCACGGCATTCAATGCCTCGGTCTTGTCCTGCAGTGCGTCGGTCAAGCGGGTCAGCTCTCGGTCGATCGTCTCCGTCGATGCGGGATGCCGCGCGGCATCCCGCGTCGATGCGGGCGAGCGCCGAGCAGAGCATGTCTAATTCCTCGCCGGGATTGATGGCGGGGACGAGTACAGTCGGGCCGTCTTCGCGCACCGCCAATGTCTTAAGCCACGACGAGAGAGACAGACGCTCCTTCTGAACGCGGAGGGCGGCGTTAAACGATGTGGTCCCCTGTTTTAGCGCCTTGAGTTCGGCCAATCGCGAGCGAATGCCGAACAGTTCTGTCGACATGTCGCGCTCTGCATCGATGAGGCGCAGCGTCTCGGCGAACGCGTCGTCGATCTGCGCGGCATCGGCTTGGCGGCGGTATAGTCGGTCGCCGCAATGGCGCGCAGCGCGTCGATCAGCTGCGGCCAGTCATTGGCCAGAATGATGCGGTCCTTTGAGAACAGCTCCAATTCGCGGGCGCGGTCAAGCCATGACCGCGCCTCGCTCTGCCAACGGATAGAAACCGCACGAATGTTGAGCAGCTCGCGTTCCTTGCGGCGCAGGTTCTTCAAGAGACCGTCGAACTCCCACCTGTCCATCAGGGTCTGAGGTGTCACGGCGCCGAGGACATAGGGGAAAATGGTCTTGAGCTTCTCGCGATGCTCGTTGGTGTCGGCTTTGAAGAACAGGATGTCCGGATTGGCCACGACGTTCTGCGGTTGAAATACGAAGGCCATGAAGTCGCGGATGGTGGCCCGCACCCCGAAACCGGTCGCCTTCTCCGGATCGAACGGCAAATTCGACGTACCGGATAGGCAATTGAGCATGGCGCGCACCTGTCCGGCATTGGACGTGCGGACGTCGATGCGCTCCGGCACGACGATCGCGGAGCCTTCCAGCAGCAGCATCTGCTCCGACTGTTGCTTCGTGCCGGGCTCGGCGCGGGCAATGAGCTTCTGTCCCTCGTCGGTGTCGACGATGAGTCCGAACCAGGAGCAAGCATCGCGGATGGTGCCTGTAGGGATCGCACATTTGCCGGAGCCGAGGCAGTAATCAATGATGGGGATGATCGCGGACTTGCCGGTCTTCGATGCGCCGCTGATGACATTAACCTTGCCGGGCGCAAAGACGACGCGGCGCGGGGGAAAATTGCCTTTGGGCCAGAGGATCAACTCGCGGATCTGGAAATACATCAGAAGAACAGTCTCAGCTGGTTGGCGATGTGAGCGAGATCGTGCGGCGCGCACCAGCCGCCGAGCTTTTCGGCCGCACGCAGCATCGGCCGCAGGGCCTCTGGCTGGCGGGCCGCGGGCAGCTTAATCTTCAGCGATGGCACGACAACGCCGTCGGCGGGAACGATTGCGATCAGGTCGCGCTTTGCGGCGAGCTGGATCGAGCGGAGCGACAAAGCCTTCATGGCCAGCATGAGATCGTGGATGGCGAGCAAATTCTCCCGCTTCTGGTCGAACTTTTCGACGAACTTGGCCAAGGGCGAGCTGGGCAACGTCGAGACGGCGGCTGCGCGCGTCACATGATGAAACAGGATCGGCAGCACGGTGAAGCAGAACGGCAGCGGACAGGCGGCCTTGGACGCCTGATCATGGCTCGCGACGAACCTCCAGATCAGCGTGGCGCCGAGCGCTACGTTCTGGACAAGCTGGGCCTCATTGAAGAATCGCGGCTGCTCGCGGCGGATCGTTACAATCTCAGGCATTGCCGTCCTCCGCCAAGGAAAGTGGGGGATTATCCAGGAAGTTCGGATGCCAGCGCACGATATGGCGATCGGCAAGCGAGTGATACGATCCCGGTGTGAAGTGTGGCGGTACCTCCTTGGCTTGCAGGCGCTCGGATTCCAGCATCGATTCCGAGTAGAGCAACTTTCCGCGATCGACGTCGTTAGCCGTGCGGTTGGTGATCGCGACGGTGCGCTGGCGATGTGACCATTTCCGGGTCAGGCCGTCGTCGAATTCGTCGAGCGAGACTTCGTGCACCAAACCGAGCTCGGCCCACTTGGTCCGGTCGGCGCTGGCGCACAGATAGTCGGTGGCGGCACGCAACTTCTCGTCGCCGTCGATCTCGATGGCGTCGAGTTGGCGGATGTAACGGGACCGCATTTCCTTCTGCAGGGCAGTGTGGTCGGGCCGCGGCGCAAAGCTGCGCAGAACCTCGTCGCGATCGTGCCGCCGGATAAGACCGAGAAGCTTGACGTGAAACGGCGAGGCGCCAATTTCCGGAGCGGCACCGGCACGGATTAATTCGTCGGCGGTGAGCTTGACCCAGCCGATCGCCGCCTCGCAGATCACGTTCATGATGGCTGGAGGGACGGTCGGCGCGAGATGCTGGCGCATAGTGTCGACGGGATCGCCGGGGCAACCGATCAGGGGAAAGTTTCTGAGCATGGCGCAGACGATCACTGGATCGGCATCGAGCACTCTTGTGAGATCATCCTCGCAGGCCGGCGGCTTGCGAGAGACCAGGGACTGGCGAATATCCGCCAGGATCTCCAGGACGAGTTCGTCGGTCCGTGCGCCATGCAGCGCAGCAACACGGCTGCCAGATTTGGCAGGACTGACATAGAGCACGTAGTCCGTCTGCTCTGGGTCGAGGCTGAGGCGCGCGGTCGTATCGAGCCAGTTGGCGAACGTCTTCCACAAATCGGGCGACCAGTCGGCCACGGGGTTTTGCGCGAGTGCGCTCTTGCTCTGCTCCAGGAGATACCGGCCGTCGGCCCGGCGCACGGCGATGTCGTCGAGATGCTCGATCGACACATGTTCGCTGCGATCGGCCTGCAATAGACGCAGGCTCATGCGCACAGTCTGCAGCCATACCCGAGGAATTGGCCAGGGGCTGCGCCAACGCCCTGAGGCCGCGATTTGGCTTCCGCACTTGACATGCTGATATCACAACCGATTCGAAGGCGCCTGTTCGGGGCAATCCTTTGCCGTCCACCAGTTTATGCGCGCGCTGATGCGCTACTTAGCTTTTCGGCAGGGCGTTGCCGCTACCCGCGCTGTGGGGATCTTACGGCATCCTGCCTTCAAGGCGACCGCATCGGTTAAAGTCGACCCGATTCTATGCCTTCCATGAAGTCCGCAAGACCATCATCAGTGGTGAGAACAGCGATGGCCCCGATCACCAACATGCCAACAGCTAGCGAGCTGCATGAAACCGCCGACGGTTGGTTGATGCTCGCATGGAGCAAGTAATCGGGGCAGCACTCGAGTGGAACGAAACGAGGCAATACGTCGTCGAGAGCGGAGGAAGACTCAAAGCTGGATTGCGCGCGCAGTTCTGGAATGCGCACCGCCATCGGCTCAACAACTCGCTATTGTTGTGCCAGCAGGCGATGGAGCTTGATCTGAAGGCACGCATCGCCACGATCGATCCGTTTTTGCTGCTCGTCGGAAAGGCGGCCGCCAATCTGCGCCAAAAAGGCGGCAACTTCCTGGAGGCTCCGACAGTCGGTGCGCGTGAATTGCCGGCTGAGGTGGCGCGGATTTGTAAAGGCGCGCTTGATACCGCCTACGTCAACCTCTTTCACAAGATGAGGGTGGAACGCAATCGCATCGCGCACCTCCACGGTTGCAATTTTCCTGCCGAGACGCGCCAGCGCCTTGAAGACCTACTATCCGTCTTCGAAGTCATTCATGCCGGCAAGAGCTGGCAGACGTTTTGCAGAACAAGCATGGTTGCGGGCGGGAAGGACGGTCCGGCGACCTACGGTGATGACGATTGGACTTTCTCGCACTGGCTCCGCAAATTCGAAGCCGCGTTAGACCTGCTCGATGTCGACGGCGCGAAGCGGCATTTCGGCTTCGATAAACGCAGGCTGCAGTGCCCTAGCTGTTCAAGTGAACGAGCCCGACATGACGAAGAGATTCGAAATTACGCGCAGCTTCAGGCAGGTGGTTCTATCGCTTGTGCGGCCTGTCTCGCGGTCTATCCAAGTAGAGATGCCTACGAACAAGAGGGCGGAGATTGGGACGAATGAGCGTCTGGTAGATCGCGGGAGGTGCCTGAAGGTCTAACTCCCACTCCGGACCTCGCCGGCGTCGAAATGTTTGTCTTTGCTATGAAGCAGGCGAGTTCTGCTAATGGGATGGACCTTCGGAATCGGCGATTGTTGCGGCCAGGGATGCCTCTAATCGCAGATCAGTGCAGGGGGCCACCGGGCTCCCAGTTGATCAGGCTGTACGGGTCTTGACCTGCCAGGCGCTGTTTGACCGTCTCCCTGGCTCGCTGCTTGCCGAATTCTGCGACGAGATCCCGCCAAGCCGCCGTGTCCGCCATCATGGCGATTTGGTCGTCTGTCAGTCGATCCAGCTCAGCGACCGTGTAAGGGGTTTTGCGATCATTGCGTGGGTCGAGCCAAGCAGGCTCAGAGCTTATCGGCCGCTTTTTTTTCCATGCCTTGCCCAGCTCCTTCCGCATGCGAGACGCACGTCACATCAAGCCGGTCCTAGGCGTCGCGCTCAACCGCCGCCAAGCCTGTATGGCCGCGATGGTCCCGTGGCTGCGACAAGCCGTACTCGCATCCAGGCCAATATCAATTCGGCCAGCGCAAACACGAGTACCGCCGTCAGGAACCACGCTGTTCCGGCTGTTACGATCAACCAGGCGCCGAAAACGGGGAACCCGAAGATACCAATGAAATAGGCGATGACGAACCAGGTCAGGGCTGCGTTGCGGTGCTCTGGCGGTGCATCGTTAACGGCCTGCGTCTGGATGACGGAATAGGCCAGACCATATCCAAGCCCGAGCAGAACAGCGCTTGCGATCTGGACGATGATCCCTTGGCTGAAACCGAAAGCCGTGACGACACCGAAACTCATCAGGACCAGGAGGAGGATCGCGGTGCGGTCACCATCAGCTCGGCCGATGACCGGAGCCAAGGTGAAGCGGGATGCCACCACGGTGAGGGCATAGGCACCAAAGAATGTGCTCGCCTGCAGGCCGCTGCCGCGAACCAGTGAAGTCTGGAACGTCAGCAGACCAGTGAACACGCAGGCGCCAAGTCCGACCATCAGGATCGGATAGATTGCCCGGCTGCGCATCAGAACCGGCAGCGCCCGCACCCAGTCGTCGCTTCTGGCCTGGGTCGCGGCTCGTGCCGGCGGCGCGAGGAATTCGAACGCCAGGAGCAGCAGGGCGGAGAGGACGCAGCACAGCGTCACTGCAAAAAAGGCCTGTCCCGTCGTCAAGCCCAGTTTGGTGATCAGGAGCGTCGCGACGATCGGGCTTAGGCCTATGCCACCCATCATGAAGGCGCCAAAGCGGGTAAACCAGAACCCGCGCTCCGCGTCGGTCACGCGCACGGACAGCGCCATCGGGGCAGCGAGATAGAAAATGCCCCAACCCAGACCGATGAAGAACCCGGCGACGCCGATCCATGCGGTCACAGCCGACAGCGTGAGCAACCCCATGTATCCGTAGGCGACAAATATGGCCCCTAGCGCCGCCAACCTCGCCGCGCCAAGCCGCGTGGCGAACCAGCCGACCAAAGGTACGCCGATCAACGTACCCAGCATAGCGCCGCCGAGTGTGGTGCCGGTCTCGATCTCGCTGCCGCCAAGGGCGCGAAAATGTTCGGTGAGCAGAAATGTCGCCCCATATCCGAAGGACGTCAGCAGCGTACCGATGAAGAGAATGTAGTTGGTCGAGTTGCGCATGTGGTTTGAAACCGCGGTTGTCCGAGAAAGGGCCTGGGGCGGAGCGCCTGCACGTCCGCATTGACGCGTCCCGGAACCGGTATCCCGCGACATTGCCAATCCAATCAAACACGGCCAGACTGGTTGAATCGAGGGCCAATTTGGAACCAAACATGTCGACCACTTCGGGAAAGCGTATGAAAGTGCTCGACGTTCCGTTGGCTGTGGACCGGGCGTCCGGAAACCAACCGCTCCAGGTGCACGCCGGTCTGCGCGCGGCAATCCTGGAAGGGAGGCTGGCCGCCGGATGCCGCCTGCCTTCGAGCCGCGCCTTGTCGGAACAGCTTGGTATCCGCCGCAATGCGATCGTCGTGGCCTACGAGCACCTGCTGAGCGATGGCCTGATCGAATCGCGCATCGGGGCCGGCACCTATGTTGCGCCCCGCTTGCCGGCGCGCACGAATGTCAGCCCTGTCGTGTCCATCCGGTTTGAACCGCCGCGCGCGGTTCCCTTCGCATTGGGCAACACCGGGCAGGACAACTTCTTGTTGTCCCGCCTTGGAGCGGCCGTGCGGCATCGCGTGGTCAAGGCAACCGCAGCGGAAACGGGCTACGGCGATCCGCGTGGATCGGAGGCGCTTCGACGGCAGATTGCGATTTATCTCGCCGCCGGCCGGGGAATTGCCTGCGATCCAAGCTGCGTGATGATCGTCAGCGGCACGCAACAGGGGCTTCGGATTTGCCTGGAGGCGCTGTTGCAGCCCGGCGATGCCGTCTGGATGGAGGACCCCGGATATTACGTGGCGCACCGCGTCATGGCGGCAGCGAAACTGAGACTGCTTCCTGTTCCGGTCGATGCCGAGGGCATTGACATCGCCGCAGGCCGTCGGCTGGAGCCGGCCGCTCGCGCGGTCTATGTGACGCCCTCGCATCAGTTTCCGACCGGTGTGGCTATGAGCATGGCGCGCCGCGTTGCCCTCTTGGATTGGGCCAGATCGTCCGGCGCCTGGGTACTCGAGGACGATTATGATAGCGAGTTCCGCTATGGCGGGCCGCCGCTGACTGCGCTGGCGGGTCTAGGCGGTAGCGACCGGGTGATCTACTTCGGCACCTTTTCGAAAACACTCTGCGCCGGCCTGCGCGTTGCCTATATCGTGCTGCCGCCGGAGGCCGTCGAACGCGTGGTACGTGTCCGCACCGCCTATGACCGTTTCCCCGAGAGTTTCATCTCCGGCGCGATCGCCGATCTCATGGCCAATGGAATTTTGGCCGACCACACGCGCCGTATGCGCCGACGCTATCAAGCGGCGCGGGACACAGTGGCCTCGGTCCTTCGATCGACAGCTGGCAATGCGCTGAAGATTGTTACCCCGCCGCAAGGGCTGCATCTCCTGGCCTATCTGCCGGAAAACCTTCCACCCGAAGCTGGAACCAGCATCCGCGCGGCAGCCAAGGTCGAAACCATACTTCTGTCGGAAACGCGGCTCGTCCCCGCGCGTCAAAATGGCTTCATTCTGGGGTTTGCCGGCTATGAACTCGCCGAACTGACCCGTGCTGCCGAGGCACTTGGGCTGGCTGCACGGGCGTTCCCGGAGCGGACCCGGCACCATGTTGCCTGAGTGAGCCCTTGTCAGGGAATTGACAAGTGGGTGATCTAAATATCCAAAAAGTGGACCTTCCAACAACCACTCCGGTCGCGCAGTTATTCTGCCAGATAACTGCTGGAGCAGAGCCATGCCGGACGAACCCGTATCCGAATATCCCATCGACGAGACGAACCGCGTCAAGCGGCGGCATGACCGCGGCTCTTATGACCACAAGACGGTGCACGCCTTGCTGGACGGTGCCGCGCTCTGCCACGTCTCCTACGTCATCGACGGCCAGCCCTATGGCACGCCGACGCTGTTCTGGCGCGAGGGCAGCCGTCTGTACTGGCATGGCAGCAGCGCCAGCCGCATGTTGCGCAACCAGTCGGAAGGCGAGCCCGCTTGCCTGACAGTCACCCATCTGGACGCTCTCGTCCTGGCGCGCTGCGGCTTCAATCATTCGGCCGACTACCGCTCGGTGATGGCGTTCGGCCATGCTCGCCTCATCGAGGATCAGGCCGAAAAAGAGCAGGCCCTGGTCATGATGGTCGACCGATTCTTTCCCGGACGCACCGCGCAACTGCGGCAGAGCTCCAAGCAGGAGATCAAGGCGACGGCGGTGATCTACATGGATATCGAAAAGGCCTCGGCCAAGATCCGGGCCAAGGGAGTCGGCGACGATGACGAGGACTACCTGTTGCCGATCTATGCCGAACGCCTTCCGGTTCGCATGGTGCTCGGTGCGCCGGAGCCGTGTCCCAAGCTACTGCCCGGCGTTGCGCGCCCAGAAACTCTGGCTGGCTACCGCGCGGAACGGCGCCTGGAAGACGCCGTGCGCGACACCTATGCGGCGGCGTATCCCAAGGGCTGATGCGCGACGACACTTGCTTGGGGAACTGGAATGATCACGGTTGAAAAAAAATGGATGCTGATCGAGCATAACACCATCGGGCTGGTGGCAACTGTCACGCCTGATGGCAAGCCTGCCGTTTCACATTGAACACCTGGCGCATAGACCAGGACGCTTGGTCGAGCCGAGATATCGCTCCTGGCACAAGCTGCCAAAGCCCGTTGTCGCACGGGATTTCGTTGTCCGAGTCGGGTCATTTTCGTCGGGTGTGACCAAACCGATGGAAGAAGTGATCCGGAACCCGACATCGAGCCAAGCGAGTGTTGCGAACCCTCGCAGGGCGAAAGTGGCGATCTGACAAGAGGCCTGTCGGGCCGTCGCAATAGGCGGGTAAGCTGACGTGGTCGGCGGGGCTGATTTCGCCGCCGATCACTAGAGCCTTTCAGATTTAGGCGGAAGCATATCCGGCGTTTCTGAGATAGTTGGCGCACTCGCTCTCGGAGATGCCTTGGATGAGTGTCGCGATGCATTTGTGGATCGCCACGGTCGAGCGCTCCTGGGCCATTCGCATCCAGTGCTTTATCTTCGCGAACACCTGTTCGATCGGATTGAGATCGGGCGAATAGGGCGGCAGGAACGCAAGTTTGGCACCTGCATCGAGGATCGATGCGCGTACAGCTTTCGAGCGGTGGCTGCCAAGATTGTCGAGGATGACGATGTCGCCTGGCCGCAGCGTCGGCGTCAGGAACTGTTCGATATAGGCACGAAACAGGGCTCCGTTGATCGGTCCGTCGAACACACAGGATTCG
>Ga0209068_10000657_pt1 | contig 18331 bp, 17 predicted proteins | sample ColStrG_CSR_2012_FD_187200 | JGI IMG/M metagenome (GOLD analysis project Ga0209068, IMG submission 187200) | Freshwater sediment microbial communities in response to fracking from Pennsylvania, USA - Cold Stream Run_MetaG_CSR_2012 (SPAdes)... | ecosystem: Environmental > Aquatic > Freshwater >... | reverse complement strand
ACTTCATCTTTGGCGTCGTCATCACCTCTCTGGTTCTGGTGATCGGCGGCGCTGGGTTCGCCCTGCTCGGCTTTATTCCCACTAATGCCAACGCCGCGCCGCCCAAGCTGGAGCGGCAAATCGCCATGAGCGCGCTCGACGCCTCGATGGAGCGCCATGCTCCGCGTGTCAATAATCCACTGCCGCCGACCGACGAGAACCTGATTGCCGGAATCAAGATCTACACCATGGCCTGTGCCGAATGCCATGGAGGGCTCGATCGCAAGCCGGTACCGTTCGGCCAGTCCCTCTATCCCCCAGCTCCGAATCTGATTCTGGACCCTCCCGACGATCCCGAATGGCATGTCTTCTATGCCATCCGCACCGGGATCCGCTACACCGGCATGCCTGCCTGGGAAAAGAATCTGTCGGAGAACGACATGTGGAAGGTGACCGCTTTTCTCACCCGCATTGAGAAACTGCCGCCCGCCGTTCGGGACTACTGGAAGAAATCCAGCGGCGCCAGTCCTCCCACCGAAGGTCAAGAACACGATCACAAATAGCAAAAGCCAGACTTGGAGTTCCAGGAGTAGATATGCCTGCGTAGCGGCGGACGTCCGCCCCCTCTAGGGTTTGCTGAAATTTACCGTTAGCACCGTCTGCGTCTCAGCCGGGTGGCCGTTGACCACGTAAGGCTGGAAGCGCCACTGCTTGACGGCGGCGATGGCGGCCCGGCCCAGCACAAAGTACCCGCGAACAATCTTCAGGTCCTCCACGCTTCCGTCCCGGCCAATCACGGCCTGTAGCACCACCGGGCCGTGTAGTTTTTGCGCCGCCGCTTCCGCTGGATAAGCCGGATCCACACCGTGAACCAGCAGGCCACGCGCCGCTTCCTCGCTCAATTGCACCGGTTCACTAAACTGCGGAATCTGCGGTACCGGAGCAGACACAGGCATGATCTGCGCCGGACCCACCGTCGCGATTACCGGTCGGCCGATGGGGGCGGCACTCCTTAGACTCTCTGGGACTTGACCGCGCTCCACGTGCAGTGGCGGCGGATCCACATGTAAAAGCTCGGGCGTAGGAAGGGGGAAATCAAATGGTTTGGGCAATCGCGCTGGAGCCTCCGGCAAACTCGCTTCTGTCGAGACCAGTCCCAGGGTGGGGTCGCCCTTCGTGTTCTCGGGTGTCCTGGCAAAATACGCGTCCTGTTGCGAGTCGGCAATCACGGAGCTAACGGGTTGAGAGCCCGTCCGGTTCGTATACAAGAGGGCGGCTACCGACTCCTTCAGCACTTGCACAATTCCCTCGTGTGTTTGGGTCAGGTACAGCACGGTTTCGCGCGCTCGCCACGAACTGAACACAGCCGCAAAGGCAAGCACTGCGGCACAGATTGTGCGGAATCCAACTCTAGGTTGTGACCGCTTTGGCGGCGGTTCCGCTTCGTCCAGCGCCAGTTCATCGGCCCCGGCACTTTCCTCCCGCTCCGGTTCCGTGAAATCTGCTTGCGGCGCGCCGGCGCGGCGCTTGGGCGCTTCTGCGGCAATCGAAACCAGGTTTGGATCCTCGGGCTCACCGGGCGGCTCCGAAATCTCGAACTGGTGGCGCGATGGGTCGAAGTCCGTGTCCAGCGCGGCCGATTGCATCTGCATCTGCTGGCACGCTTTCGTCAGGACCGCTCGCGCTTCTTCGGCGGCAATCGGACGATAGAGCAGAAACTCCAGCCGGTTCTCTCGCAACTCCAACGGCGCCGGTTCGTTATCTACAATCGCGATTGCAACCGCGTTGCGATTCACGCCCGATTCACGGGCGCGCTTCAACAGGAAGTTCGCTTCTGGCTGGTCCGACCAGTCCACAATCACGCACGAAAAATTCTGTTTGGTCCCCTTTTCGATGGCAGTGAAGATGTCGGAACACACTTCCGCGCGAATGCCCGCTTCTTTGAACACCGCCGCCAGTAAATGGGCGGGCTCAGGGCTTTTCGAAAACAGCAGGGCGCGCAGAGCCATCTTGCCAACAGACTAGCGGCATTCCCTTTTCTGCGACAGGTAACCAGTGGGTATTGCACTCCGGCGGGAATCTGGCCATCTCTACGGCTAGTTTGGAGGCTCGGGTTGGAAAGAGTTTGGAAGGTCGCGGCTTCACCCGCGCCGATAAAGGCCGCATGCAGGCGGGCTTCAGCCCCCGAGGTTCAGTCTTCCCAGGCCCGTCTAAGCGGGGTTCTGGTGGGTCTGGAGTGAGTTTGTCTCTCCAGTTCGGTGACTTCCGTAACCTGCCCGCCTCTACAACTCAGTCCACTCTCCGCACAACTCGTGGCTGACCTTCTCCTTGAGTTCCTGCATTTCCCGCTTCGAGTCATGTAACTTCTTGTGAAAGTCTTCCGACTGTATCTTGCGCTGTACTTTCTCCATCGCAGGGCCGATGAGCGCCAATTGGTCACGCAGCCGCCCGAGTTGTACTTCTGTTTCGGCGGTGAAATCGGGTAGGTCGATGTCGAAGCTGTCCTCGATCAGGCTTCCCGAGTCCTTCTTTGCTGGTAGTGCCAGATTCAGATTCTGTTCCTTCTTCTCCCGAACCACCGTGACCGCTGCCGAACTGCCAGAAGACGACCGCAGCGCATGTGTGAAATCCGACGTGTCCGTCACGGCTTGGCTGTTGACTCTCACGACTACGTCGCCGGCGCGGAATCCAGCTTTCTCCGCTTTGCTGCCCTTCTCCACCGAGCGCACCAGCACGCCCTTGCCGTTCCTGACTCCAAAAAATTCTCCCAGCTGCGGTGTGATGTTCTCGATCATCAGACCGCTGCGCACCGACGAGTGCGCGATCACCACTGACAGCGGTCCTTCAAAGTCCGGCATCACAGGCATTTCCGGCATCTTCAGATTGAATTCAGCGGAATTCGCTTTGTACGCCAGCTTGCGTCGGTCGGCAAGCTGCAACTTAATCGTGAGAGGCTGGCCGTCGCGGCTGATACCGAGCGTGATCACCCGCCCCGCTGGTGTTTCCTTGATCATTCTCCGCAACTGCGCTGCGCTGTCCACTGCTGTCCCGTTCAAGGTCAGGATCACATCGTGCTCATGCAGCCCAGCCTTTCCCGCAGGCGCGTCCTGATCGACCATCGTGACTTCTGCTCCGTGTTCCTCCTTCAACTTCAAATCCGCGAGGCGCTCCGAGGTAACGTCGGCGATGTCCACTCCCATGTAGGACGATCCGCCGCCTCCTTCCTCGGAGTTGTAACCCCAATTCCAGTTCTCTCCGGTTGCCTCGTAACGAAACTCTTCCGACTGCGCGACCGACAGCAGTGAGAAGAACGCCAGGCAAAGCAGGATGCGATGTGTCATACGGCCTCCCCCAACCGCGCCTAGCGCTAGTGCCCAACGCGGCGGAAATTGATGTTTCCAGAACTCGTGCGCACCTTCAGTACGGGTCCGCCACCATTGAGCTGACCCTCGGCCGTCACCGTCCGGGGCCCCGGCCAGCTTCCCGCTTCGCTCAATACGTGGATGTCGGCAAACTCGCTCCGGATGTTATGGCCATTGGCGAGTTCGATGGCCGCTCGAATCGAGACCGGCAGGTTGTCGGACAGATAAACCGTGATGTCCCCGGCTACGGTTTCCAGCACGGAGTCGGAGCGCTCTCCACTGGACGAAAGAATTTTCGCGATGATGCCGCCGGCCGCCGTTTCCGCCCGCACTGATGGCGCTCCATCCAGCTGAATACTCCCTCCGCCGGTCTGCACCTGCACCGGGCCTTTGGCGGAAGTCAGCCGGATACTACCCGCGCCCGATTCAATCTCCGCTCCCGCTCCAATTTCTCCCAGGTCCACGCTGCCGCCGCCGGTCGTGGCGCGCACCTTGCCGGCGCACTTCTCAACTCGAATACTGCCCGCGCCCGTCTGCAGCACTGCCCCTTGCAGCCCGGAGAGAAGCACCACGCTGCCCGCCCCGCTCTCGGCAATGATCTTGCCCTTCGCGGAAACAATCTTGATGTTTCCTCCGCCCGTCTGCAGATTCACGTCGCTGCCCACGTTGCCGACGTCAATCGTGCCCCCGCCCGTTTCTACCGTCACCGCGCCACCGATGTCGTCCACGCGAATGCTTCCACCGCCACTCTCAATTTCGGCTCGGCCCGTAATCCCGATCGCGCTAACGCTGCCCCCATCTGTCTCGACCTTCGTCAACTCCATGTTCCGCGGCACCCGGATCACAAAATCCCCAGCGCACTGCCGATTATTCCCGCCCCGCGAGTGCCCCACGATGAACGCCGTGTCTCCCCGCAGGTACGTTTCCACCTTGTACGTCTCAAACTCGCGGCGGGCTTTCTGTTCCGAGGACGTATAAGCGCGACGATGAATCACATAACTGACGCTGGACTGCGACCCGCCCTCCACCCGCACCGATCCCGCTTCCAACTTTACCCGGAGATTTCTCGCTCCACCGAGATCCCCGGTAATTTCCTGTACCCAGTTGCTGCCTTCCCGATATACCCGTGATTCCTGGCACACCGCCAGAGAAGCCAGCGTGCCAACCGCCACCACCGCAACGCCAGCGAATTTAAGAATCCGTTTCAATTCCTTTGCTCCTTCAACCAACTGATTCGTAACCAAAAACAGCGAACGACTAAGGACCGAAAGCCGAGCGCATAATGCCGAAAGCCCACTGCCTAATCCATTTCCGGCATCTGTCTCACCATCGTCCGCGCCTGCGACCGAATCGACACGTTCTGATCCGTGTCCGCCAGCTTGGTCAGCACCGACCGCACGCCACTGTCCGCCTTCATCGGTTCCACCAGCCTCAGAGCCTGCATCCGCACGCCCGCATTAGCGTCGCCGATCAGCGATTGCAAAACTGCATCGCGCACGCGCGGATCCTGCTTTACGAATCCGCTTAGCCCATCCAGCGCCTTCAGCCGCACGCCGGGATTGGAATCATTCTGCAGCGCATACATCAGCGCCTCGCGAACATGCGTCTCGTTGGGCGCCTGCGTCAGCAGGTCCACTGAGTCCATACGCACGCCGGAGTTGTAGTTGTTGCGCGCCGCGAATAGGAGCAGTTGTTGAATCTTCTGGTCGTTCAGCGATCCTTGCGCTTCCTGCGTCAAAACCGTGTCGTACTTGATGCTGACCTGGCTCGATCCCGGTTCCTGTGTGATCGAGCGAATGCCGGTAATGGCTGAGGCCTCGACGGGTATGGCGCTGTTGGAGGGTTGGCCCAAACTGACCACGCCGGTAATCCCGGGAGGCGTTGCTAAGAAGTTGTACGTTGCCCCAATCCCTCCGCCAAATCCCACGATGAAAATCACTGCCGCCAGCGCCGGCGACATTCGAATCTGCCGCAGCCATGTTCCCGGCTCAAAGATCACACGTTGCCAGAAGCCACCCTGGCTCGCCGTTTCCAGGGCTTCCTGCAGCCGCATCCGCGACGACGCCACCAGGTTCGGCGTCGGCTCCGTTACCGTCATTTGTGACAGCGTCGCATGAAACTTGCGCGTCGCCTTCAACTCCGTCGCGCACTCCGGACACCGCGTCAAATGCTGCTCAACTTCATAGCGGGCATCGTCTTCCAGTTCGTTGTAGACGTAGAACAGAATGTTCTGCCGAACCCAATCGCATTTCATTGCCGTACCCCTTCCGCGGGGAAAAAATTCAAACTCTTCATCGCATCTCCGCCAGCGCGCTGCGCAGTTTCTGCGTCGCGCGGAACAGCGTATTCTTTGCCGTCTCTTCCGTCGTATTCAGCATCTCGCCCACCGTGCGCAGCCGCAGCCCGTGATAATGCTTCAACTCGAATACCATCCGCTCCCGTGGCGTCAGCCGTTCCAGCGCCGCGCTGATCTTGCCGCCCAGTTCCCGCCGCATCAGGTCGCGTTCTGGATTCGCGTCCGCCCGTCCGTCCGCCACCTGATCGATCAGGCTGTACTCTTCGCCCGATCGGTCCACCGCCACCGGAGCATCCTCCTTGCGCACATTGCGCTTGCGCAGGTGATCCAGGCACAGGTTCGTCACGATCCGGTAAATCCATGTGTAGAACGAACACTCGAAGCGGAAACTCCCGAGGTTCTTGTACGCCTTGAGGAAGGCCTCCTGGTAGATGTCCTGCGCGTCCGTTTCCGATCCCGTCAGGTGATACGCCAGCCGCAGCACCGACCGATCGTAGTGGCGTACCAACACCTCGAACGCAGCGCGGTTGCCCTGCTGCGCCTCTCGGATCAGAGTCGTATCGTCAATGCGATTACTCTGTGCTGCCACGGAGCCCCTCACGGTGGGGTTCTGGGTGCTGCCCTGCACTTGCCGTCTCGTGCCGGAAAGGTCGCCAACCGGAATTGCCGCTGCGTAAGAATCGGCCGGCATTTGCGTCTTGAGTCCTCTACAAGTGAACCAACCTTGCCTTGCACAGGAATAGACGCCACAGCCCCAGGAACGTTAGCAGATTAGCAGCAGTTGGCCCTTCGTTTGCTTAACACTAGAAACAGCTACTGTTGCGCCAGATGTTTCATATGAGTCATCCTCCCGCGAGTCATCCTGAGCGCAGCAGGCCCTTCGCGAAGTGAAGGTCTGCGGAGTCGAAGGACCCCTATTCTTCCGCCGCCGCCAGTCCCAAGGCGATCTTCCGCGCGCAACCCTGCTCGCCCCTCAAAAGGTACAATAATCTCTGCCATCTTAGATCACTGGCGCACCCTGGGAGTTCCGTAGGATTTTCATGTACGAAGTCACCGTCGAAGACACGTTCGCCGCAGGCCACTACCTCCGCAACTACAAGGGCAAGTGCGAGAACCCGCACGGCCACAACTACAAGATCCGCGTCACGCTCGCCGGCGTCGAACTCGACAAAGCCGGCCTCCTGCTCGACTTCAAAGACCTAAAAGAAGTCATGAAGCACGTCATCGACCGCCTTGATCACCAGATGATCAATGACATCGAGCCCTTCACAGTACTCAACCCCTCCGCTGAAAATCTGTCCAAATATTTCTTCGACGAAACCAACACCCGCCTCCGCAACGTAACCAACGGCCGAGTGCGAGTAAAAGACGTAACCGTGTTCGAGACCGACACGACGACGGCGAAGTACTCGGAGTAGCGCATGGACCTTGCAAGTTTCTGGTCGCTCATTTCTCGCGGAGCAGAAACCAGCGACTAGCAACCAGACACCCCCATGCAAGTCACCGAAATCTACAAGTCGCTGCAAGGCGAATCCACCCACGCCGGCCTCCCCTGCGTCTTCGTCCGCCTCACCGGATGCAACCTTCGCTGCTCCTGGTGCGACAGCGAATTCAGTTTCTACGGCGGCCACAAAATGTCGGCCCAGGAGGTACTCACCGAAGTCAACCGCCTCAGCCCGTGTGCGCCGGCGGACCATCCTGCCCACCCCGGCCCATTGGTCGAAATCACCGGAGGTGAGCCCATGCTCCAGGAGCGCGAGCTCGTCCCCCTGATGGAGCACCTGCTTGCTGAGAACTACACCGTCCTGCTCGAAACCAGCGGCGAACGCCCCCTCGGCCGCGTCCCCAAGCCGGTCATCAAGATCGTCGACGTGAAATGCCCCCACTCCGGCGAGCCCGATACATTTGCGGAAGAGAATCTCGAATTCCTCCTGCCTCACGACGAACTCAAATTCGTCCTCACCGACCGCACCGACTACGAATTTGCCCGCGATTTCATCCGACGCCACCAGCTCGCCGCCCGCGTCCACGCCATCCTGTTCTCCCCCGCCTTTGCCAAAGAAGCCTCTGGCGCGCGTGACACGTCTCACTGCCTCCTCGATCCGCAGGAACTCGCCGACTGGATCGTCGCCGACGACCTTCCCGCCCGCCTGAGCCTCCAAATCCACAAACTAATCTGGGACCCCGCCGCCAAAGGCGTGTAGCGCGGACACTCCTGTCCGCGCAAAGGTATCGCGATCCAAGGCTGTGTGGGGCGGGATTTCTGCCCGCCTGACCGGTAGAGCCGTCGCACCTCTCCATGGAACTGTCATAAAATTCAATTGAGCCTTGCCCGCTAATGCCATCTAATTCTCCAGACCTTCGGACTCGTGCCGTGGTGCTGCTCAGCGGCGGCATGGACTCCTGTGTCTGCGCGACGCTCGCCGCCCGCGACCACCAGGCCGCCGCGGTGCACGTAGGTTATGGCCAACGCACCGAAGACCGGGAACGCCGCTCCTTCGAAGCCATCTGCGATCGCCTCGCCATCCATGATCGCCTCCTCGTGCGCAACGAGGCGCTCCGTGCCATCGGAGGCTCTGCCTTGACCGACGTCAACATCACCGTCCCCGAATCGCACGCCATCGGAACCGGCGTCCCCGTCACTTACGTGCCCTTCCGCAACGCCCATTTTCTAGCGGTTGCCGTCAGCTGGGCCGAGGTCCTAGGCGCACAAAAGATCTATATTGGCGCCGTCGAGCCGGATAGTTCCGGTTATCCCGATTGCCGTCCCGCCTACTATCGCGCCTTCAACGAGGTCGTGAAAACCGGGACCAAAGACGGTACCATCGAAGTCGTAACGCCCCTGATCGCCATGCGCAAACGCGAGATTGTGACGCTCGGCCTTGAACTAGGCGCGCCCTTGGATTTAACGTGGTCATGCTATCAGCGTCAGGATCGCGCCTGCGGCGTCTGTGACAGCTGCGTGCTCCGTCTGCGCGCCTTTCACGAAGCTGGAGCCAGAGATCCGATCCCCTACGTTGAGGCCGAGGTGAAATCGCGGTGAACCCGTTCCCCGATCCTCCTAAGACTATTGTCATCCCGAGCGGCCGGGGTCCCCTACGCGCCCGCTTTTGGCGCGATGGGGTTGGGGAGCGAGGGATCTGCAGTTTGGAAGCTGTGCATAGAGCTTAGAAAATCTGATGTCTGACAAAATCCAGCGTTACTGCCGGGAGGCAAAAATCATGAAGAAACATTTCATCATCCCCCTGCTGCTCGTTCTCGTCTCCGCTGTGTCGGCCGCGCCCGCCTTTGCGCAAGCCATGGGCAGCGTAAAGGGAGTCTGCAAGGACATCGAAGGCAAGCCCATCACTCCAGCCGAGGTCGAATGGTACGGCGTCGAAACCGGCCGCAAGTACACACTGAAGACCAACAACAAGGGCGAGTATTTCTCCCTCGGAATTGCCCCCGGAAAATACAACGTCAAGCTCAGCAAAGACGGCAAGGAAGTCTTTCACTTCAACAACGTCACGGTTACCGTCGACGAGATTGTGATTGATTTTGACCTAAAAAAAGAGCAGACCGCCACCGCTCAGGGCCAGGGCTTGAGCGTCGAGCAAGCCAAGCAAGTTCAGGAACAGCAGGCTAAAGCGGCCAAAGAAACCAACACCGTCAAGACGCTCAATGAAAAGCTGAATGCCGCCAAGTCCGCCTCCGATGCCGGCGACTTTGAAACCGCCATCGCCACTCTTAGCGAAGCCAACCAGATTGACAGCAGCCGCGATCTGATCTGGTTCAAGCTCGGCGACGCTTATCGTTCGTCCGCTCCCAAGCAAACCGATCCCGCCGAAAAGCAGAAGCGCTTGGAAGCCGCCGCCACCAACTACCAGAAGGCCATCGAACTCCGCACTGCGTCCGAGCAAGCTGCAAAAGATCCCAACAACAACGCCACACTGGCCGCGTACTACAACAATCTGGCCGAGGCCGATGCCAAGACCAACAAAATTGACGACGCCGTAGCCAACTACGCCAAGGCAGCTCAACTCGACCCTGCCAAAGCCGGACAATACCTGTTCAACACCGGCGCCGTGCTCACCAACGCCGGCAAAGTCGACGCTGCCATCGATGCCTTCGACAAAGTCATTGCCGCCGATCCCAACAAGGCCGAGGCCTACTACTGGAAAGGCGTCAACATGATCGGCAAGGCCACGCTGAAGGGCGACAAGATGGTCGCGCCCGGAGGCACCGCCGAGGCCTTCCAGAAATATCTTGAACTCCAGCCCACCGGCGCGCTCGCTCAACCGGCGAAAGACATGTTAGCCAGCATCGGCGCCAGCATCGAAACCAGCTTCGGCACCACCAAGAAGAAGCCGGTAAAGAAGTAGCCGGTGCCCCACTCATCGCGCACTTTGCGATGAGTGGGCTCCAGCACCGCCCCCGCTATCGGATCTATCTCGTGTAACCAATCCGCCGTTGGTCAGTTACCGAGGTCTATGACCTACCTGTTCTTCCCGCTCTCATCCATTCGCGCTACAGTGAGTTCAGCGTCTCCCCGCGCTTTGCGCTGTCTCCCTTGTGGTGCCAATTCTTGTCATTGGGAGTGTGTGGCATGGCTGCTCCGGGGAACTCCCCGATTGCGATTGCCTTCGAAGGCATCAATGGCTCGGGTTCCATCCCGACCCCGGTTCTGCTTGCCGGGATGTTGCGCGCCTCCGAAAAAGTCAGCGATCTGATTTTTTCGCCCGGCCGTCCGCCCCAGGTCGAAATTCATGGCCAGCTCACGCCGGTCGAGATTTCCGGCACCACCACGCTTTCCGCCGACGACACGCGCCGCATCGCCGCCGACCTGATCGGCACCAACAAACAAGCTATTAACACCCTGCGCGAACAAGGCTCTTGCGACGTTTCCTACGGCTTGCCCGGCATGGCGCGTTTCCGCGTCAACGTCTTCATTCAACGTGGCAGCTGCGCCATTGTCATGCGCGTGATCCCAACCGTCATTCCAACCTTCGCCTCCCTGCGTCTTCCCGCGCAACTCGAAGACGCCGCCCAGGTGCGCAACGGAATTATTCTCGTCACCGGCGGCAGCGGATCCGGCAAGTCCTCAACCCTGGCGGCTCTTCTCGATCGCATCAACAGCCAGCACTGCTATCACATTCTTACCGTCGAAGATCCCATCGAGTTCCTGCACAAGCACAAGAAATCCACTGTGCACCAGCGCGAGTTGCACAGTGACGCGCCCAATTTCTCGCTGGCGTTAAGGGCTGCCCTGCGGCAGGCGCCCCGCGTCATCATGGTGGGCGATGTCCGCGACCGTGAGACTCTCGAAATTCTTTTGGAAGCCGCCGAAAACGGCCACCTCGTCCTCTCTAGCATGAACACCGTCGACGCTTCAAAAACCATAGAGCGTATCGTCACGACGTTCCCCTCGCCCGAACAGCAATCCGTTCGCGAGCGTCTCGCCAAGACCTTCCGTTACATCGTTGCCCAACGATTGATCCCGCGAACCGACGGCGGAGCGCGCATTGCCGTGGTCGAAATCCTGAAATCCAACTCCCGCACCCGCGACTGCGTGGAACAAGGCGAGCGTCCCGGACGCACCTTGCTCGACGCGATCAAGGCCAGCGAAAGCGAAGGCATGCAGCACTTCGACGGCGAAATCGCCAAGCTCGTCCGCTCCGGTCTCGCCGACCTCGAAACCGGCCTCTGCTTCGCCAGCAATGCCACCGTTCTCGGCCAGGAACTCGCCAGAAACTGAACCCACCCTCCGCGTCTTCTAGGAAATAAGCGTTCCCCCGGTGAGATCGCAAAGTCCGCCGTGTCCTCCTGAGCGCAGCAGGACGATGCGCGAAGCGAATCGTCCTACGGAGTCGAAGGACCCCTACCCCTCCCAAAAAGCGACGCCGCTTTAGCCATTGGCCCGTGACGTACGTCATTGACAAACAGAATCTAGAAGATAATCATAGACGAAGTACTATAGCGGGACCGGGCGTGGCAGGATCGACTTAACCCACTCTCGTGCCCAGGGCCCCCAGCGGGTGAGGGAGACTCCAGTTTACGCCGGGTTTTTCGCGATAAGTTCTTTGAAATCTAGATTTTGCGACAGGTTCTTGTGGCTATATTATTGATTCTATTGGGAGGCAAACGGCAAGGCGGACTGTAACTCCTTTGTTGTCTATATTTTGAAAATAACTCATTTGGAATCTATATTTTACTCCATAGTCACATCCTAACCCCATGATTCTAATAGACTGGGGGGAGGGGGGTACCCCCAGTACTGACTGGTTAATGGAAACATCCAGCTAAGGCTCGCAGGGTATGATTCCTGCATGTCGTCGCCAGGCATCGTGACCTTCGAAGAAGCGCGGCACAGTGTCGAGCAGCAGGCAGCGCAGGTTAGTCCCGGAGAGTCCGAGAAAGTCCAGCTTCTCGCGGCGGTCGGACGAGTGCTGGCCGAACCCATCGCAGCCGACCGCGACTTTCCTCCGTTCCCCCGCGCCACGCGCGACGGCTTCGCAGTTCGTGCCGAAGACTTGAAGCAGGTCCCCATACGGCTGGAGCTTGTCGGCGAAATCCGCGCGGGCTATTGGCCCGACCCTGGAACCTGCAACGTCGGGATTGGTCAAACCGTCTCGATCATGACCGGTGCACCCCTGCCAGCCGGTGCCGACGCCGTCGTGATGGTCGAAAACACCAAGCGCACAGGGAAATCCGTCGAGATTCAACGCAGCGTGAAGACCGGCGAGAATTTTGTTCCCCGCGGAGCCGAAGCGCGACAAGGCCAAACGCTCGTCGATCGCGGCACTCGACTGGACCATGCGGCGATCGCACTAGCAGCGTCGGTAGGTGCTAGCGCACTTCCAGTATTCCGGAAGCCAAGGGTTACCGTGCTTTCCACCGGGGATGAAGTCGTGGAAACCAGCGCGACGCCCGGCCCAGCTCAGATCAGAAACTCAAACACTTACTCGCTAGCCGCGCAGATCGAGCAAGCAGGCGCCGAAGCCGTGAGGCTTCCGATCGCACCCGACGATCCCGCAAAGCTGCGATCGCTGATCGAAGAAGGCCTGAAGCACGATCTGCTCTTGCTGACCGGCGGCGTCTCGATGGGAAAATACGACCTAGTCGAGCAAGTGCTGACGGAACTGAAAGCCGAGCTCTATTTCACCGGAGCGAAAATTCAGCCCGGCAAACCGATAGTGTTTGGCTCGTGTAGCGCGGGCATTCCTGCCCGCTTGCCGGCAGCGAATCCGCAGCGGGCAGCCGGAGAAACGCAAGCACCACAAAGAAAGTATTTCTTCGGCCTCCCCGGTAATCCAGTGTCGACCATGGTGACCTTCAAACTCTTCGCGCAGCCGATGATCGCAGGACTCTCCGGCGCAAAGCCCGCGCCTCTGATTTTTCTGAAAGCGCGGTTGAAGTCCGAGATCCGTACCAAGACCGGACTGAAACGGTTTCTGCCTGCAGTTCTGTCCGGAGAGTTTGAGAATGCCGAAGTCGAACTGGCCGCTTGGCAAGGCTCTGGAGACATCGCCGCTCTGGCGCGAGCCAATTGTTTCTTGGTAGTACCGCCCGACCGCGAGCAGATCGCTGCGGGCGAGTGGGTTTCGTTGTTGATGCCATAATGCCGCGTCATCACGAGCGGATGCGTTACCCTGTTTTCGATGCCGAAAAAGCTCTCTCATTACGACGGGCACGGGCAAGCACGCATGGTCGACGTGTCGTCCAAAACGCGTACGGTGCGGGAAGCGGAGGCGAGTGCGTTCGTTTTGATGAAGCCGCAAGTGCTGCGCGCGCTGCCGGAGAATCCTAAAGGCGACCCACTCGAAGTCGCGCGCACCGCAGGGATCATGGCCGCCAAACGCACTTCGGATCTCATTCCGATGTGTCATCCGCTGCCCCTTTCGTACATTGCTGTGACCCTACGCGTGTGCGAGAATGGCGTGGCCATTGCCTCAAAAGTAAAAACCACCGCCGAAACTGGCGTGGAAATGGAAGCGCTGCTGGCCGTGAGTGTCGCGGCACTCACTGTCTACGACATGTGCAAAGCGCTCGACAAAGGCATCGAGATTCGGGAAGTTGTGCTGGAACGGAAATCCGGCGGCAAGAGCGGGGACTACCGCAGAAATGCCAGGCCTAAATCGCGGCCATAACGAATGAGCACGAACGTCAAAATCCTGCTGGTGGACGACAACCCGATGGTGCTCGGGATGCTCCGGCAATCGCTGTCCACGCTTGCCCAAGTGTCAACGGCCAACGACGCAGCCGATGCTTTACTGAAGGCGGTGGATGAGCCGCCTGATCTTATGATCTGCGACTTCCGCATGCCCGGAATGGATGGGCGGCAACTGCTCGACAAACTAAAGAGCCGTCCGGCGACCGCTGGGATTGCGGTCATCCTGATGGCGAGCAAAGCCGATCTGGCCGACCGGTTGTCGCTGCAGGATCCAGTCGAGGAGTATCTGGAGAAACCGTTTTTCCTCAAGGACGCGACGCAGAAAATCAAGCGCGTGGTAGATCGCATCGCGCTGGAAAAACTGAGCAAGACCGCATCGGATGGCGTACTGCGTGGCAGTCTGTCCCAGATGAATGTGATTGACCTGGTGCAGTCGCTCGAAATGGGACGCAAGAGTTGCCAGCTCACTATGACCAACGCCAGCGACAAGTGCGAGATGTATTTCGCCAACGGGCAAGTCAAGCACGCCGCCTACGGTTCCATCACCGGAGATGAGGCGGTCTTCAAAGTGTTGCGCTGGACCGACGGCAACTTCCAGATTAACTTCGAGGGAAAAACCACGCAGGAAACGACCACACTCAACACGCAGGGTTTGCTGATGGAAGGGCTACGTTTGCTGGACGAATCGCAGCGAGACGCGGCCGAGGGAGAAGCCGAGGGAGAAGATGTCCTCCTCGACACCTGATCAGACTCGTGCCGCGGTGCTGACGGTCAGTGACACGTGCTCGCGCGGCGAGAAAGTCGATCTCAGTGGGCCCGCGGTCGTCGAAGCTCTGCGACGCCGCAATTTTCAGGTGTTGGTGCGCAGCGTTGTTCCCGACGAAAAAACGGCCATCCAGGAAAAGTTGATCGAGTTGTGCCGCTCGGCGCGGTTAGTGGTGACCACGGGTGGAACCGGAATCGCTCCGCGCGACGTGACGCCGGAAGCGACGTGCGCGGTTTGCGATCGCATCGTCGACGGGATCGCGGAGCAGATGCGCGCGCAGGGAATTCGCAAGACTCGCTTCGCGGCGCTCAGCCGCGCTGTGTGCGGCATTCGAGGAACCAGCCTGATTCTGAATCTTCCGGGAAGTCCCGCGGGCGCGGTGGAGTCGCTCGAAGCGGTGGTCGATCTGCTGCCGCACGCGCTGGATCTGCTGGAGGGGAAGACGGGACATGAGAACTGATGGTTGCAGCGTACTCGCGGCTGCTCGGACAGGAGTGTCCGCGCCCACACCAGCAGATCGCGTAAACTGAATCTTCTCACTTGAACAAACTCAAACATCTCCTGCACTCCTATAGCGAGTGGATTAAAGCCGTTCTGGCTCCGCTTGGGCCTTGGGGAATGCTGGCATTTGCGGCGGTGGATGGCTCGTTTCTGGGCATGCCGCTGGACGCAATTTTTGTTGGTTACGTGTACCACGATCGCTCGCACTTCTGGCTTTACGTCCTGCTCGCCGCGTCTGGCTCGGCGCTGGGGAGCGTGGTTCTCTACGTGATCGGATATACGGGTGGCGAGATGCTGCTGCGCAAGCGTCTATCGCCGGAGCGGTTTGAGAAGATTCACGCCTCGTTCGAGAAGCATGAATTTTGGGCGCTGATGTTTCCGGCGATGCTGCCGCCGCCGACGCCGTTCAAGATTGTGGTGCTGGCAGCGGCCGCCTTCGAGATGCGGTTCACGCATTTTCTGCTGGCGATTTTTGCAGGCCGGTTCCTGCGCTTCCTGATCGAGGCGCTGCTCACGCTGGAGTTTGGCCCGCAGATTGTGGGATTGGCGGGCGGCTTGTTCAAACATCACCTGAAATGGATTCTGGCGCCCGCTGCGCTGCTGGCGACGGCGTGGCTGATGTGGTGGCGCTGGAAGAAGCCAGCGGACGTTCCGGTAAACAAAAACGCAGCCGGGAATGAGGATCCCGCGCTGCGTTCTAAAGAAAACCCGATCGGCTAGTCTAGACCGCGGTTGGGTTGCTGGTACGGTCCATCCAGCGGGCAAGGGCGCTGGCAGCGATGGGCAGTCCGAACGTGGCAGCGGTGAAGAGCACGTCGCCTTCAAAACCACGGCGAAAGAACGGCAGGGCTGCGGTGTAGCACGTCATGAGGCCGGACAGAGTTTTGGGATACATACTCCAACTGGCCCAGACGGCGAGATTACTCACAACAAAAAAAGAAGCGGAGCCGGCGAGAGCGGACGCTGCCACGCGCAGCACGGAGGTATGGTCACGGAGACTGTTGCCGAGCCACAGCATGGCTGCGTACCAGGCCCAAGTGACGAAATGATCCCACGAGAAGGGATAGGAGTAGACGAGCCTGGTCAGCACGACATCAGATGCGGCGAGTAGGACGAGAGGCACCCATACTTGGCGGCGTGATCCGCGGGCGCCGAAGTAGAGCAGGGCGGCCATGACCGGAGTAAAGGCCAGCGGATGGGGCATGAACCGGACCGCGATTGCGAAGAGGACAAATACGTATGCCAGCATGATCACCTCGAAGGGAAACTAGAATTGTTGCGCGGATGAGTGCGGGCGGTCAAGCGTAGGCTGGCAATTTCGCCCTGTGGCTGGCTCAGGGCCGACGAGTCGGCGCTACAACAGGACACCTTGCGCACCCCCTATTTTCGTTCTGGATTGCTGGTCTCCGCTCTTCTTATCCCGAACTGCTCACTCAGCACCCGCAGGTCGCGGCCCAGAAAGACTTGGGCGCTGAGGGTGGCGCGGGAGCCTCCGGGGTAGGCGTAGCGGAGATCGCGGAACCGGACGATGTAGGCGGCGCGGGCACTCTGGACGGCAGCAATGTCCAGTTGTTCGGTCTCCGTGATGGGATATTGTGCCCAGCTGAAATACACCTGGCCCAGATAGGTCTTCTTGGCAGCGAGTGTGACGGGCGTTTCCTCGGGCTTGTACAGGACCTGCATAAGGCCTTCGGGGTCGACTTCGGGAATCAGCGAGTCGACGTTTGCGGTGGCAAAGAAAGCGGGGGTTTCCACCACGCCGTGCCAGCGAAACGGATTGATCGGGTAGGGATAAGCAGACGCGCGGAGGGGGTCGGCCCCGCGGTAATTGCGCGAGTCGAGTGCGGCCACGGCGCGGCGGTGTTCGTAGTCGCGAACACCCCAGCAGGCGAAAACGCCAACAAGCGCCATACACGCCGCCAGCCTTCCTTGTGGGCCTTTGGAGCGGATGCCGATTTCTTCGTTTATCAGCGAAAACAGGCTCGGCAAGATGAGACCGAGTATCAGGAATACGAGGATCACGGGCTCGACGATGAAGACGATGTCCCAGGAATACCACCGTTCGGAGAACGGCCAGAAAGGGCGCACGCCGTAGTTGTTGGTGAAATCGAGCAGGATGTGGCTGACGCCGGCGAGGCAGGCGTAGGCGAACAGCAGTCCCCAGCGCGGTGGAAGGTTGGGATCCTTCGTTTTACGACCGCGCATCCGCCAGACGAGGTACAGGAATCCGACAACCAGTGCGGCGATCAGCGGAAGGCCGAGGAAGGAGTGAGTGAAGCCGCGGTGATGATTGAGTCCGAACGAGGAGCCCCAGAAGCGGCTGACGACATCGAGGTCGGCGGCTTCGGCAGCGAGGGCAAGCGTAGCGCTGGCGAGCGCGGTTTTGCGGTTGAGGCCAGCGCGGCCCATGGCAGCGCCGAAGAGGAAGTGGGTGATGGGTTCCAAGCGATGATGAGAGTCTATCTGGAAGGGGAGGGAATGAAGAAGTCAAATGAAGAGGTCAGAAGTTAGATTGCAGAAGCGTCTGCTGACCGTGTCGCATTTCGTGAGCAATCCCGGCCACGCGACGCGATTAGACAACTGCTCCACAGCCGACTGCCTTTCAAGATCGGAAAATCCGTGATATATCAATTGCTCGAATAAGCGCCGAGGCCTCGATGGTGCCCCAACGCGCACGGTCAGGACCTTGTTGGAAAGAGGTTGATATGCGAGTCCGTCAATTGTTGGCGCTGTTGGTTGTCATTTGCTGCAGCCTGTGCACTGCCTTGGCCGCCTCCACCGGACCCGATGACCGCACCCTCACCGATCCGAAGTCGGTGGTCTCGGCATCAAACTCGGCCGCCCGGCCCGCGCCCATTGACGACCTTTACTACACACGAAGCGTATTTGCTCCCGCTTGGTCGCCTGACGGCCAGCAAATCGTATTCGTCAGTGACATTGCCGGTCGCTCCAATCTGTGGAAGGTGAGCGCCTCCGGCGGATGGCCGATCCAACTTATGCAGTCCGATGATCGGCAGTACAGCCCGGCCTGGTCGCCCGACGGCAAATGGATCGTCTACGAGCAGGACCGCGCCGGCGATGAACTCTGGGATCTCTACGCTGTACCAAGCGAGGGCGGAGAAATCATCAACCTGACCAACACGCCTGCCATTCGCGAGCAGGATCCGCACTGGTCCCACGACGGCCGCACCATTGCTTTCGCCTATAAACTTAAGGATGGTTCGCAGTATGACATTGCACTGCTCGACTGGAGCACCCGCAAAGTGCAGCTCCTGACC
>Ga0209068_10000654_pt1 | contig 18365 bp, 14 predicted proteins | sample ColStrG_CSR_2012_FD_187200 | JGI IMG/M metagenome (GOLD analysis project Ga0209068, IMG submission 187200) | Freshwater sediment microbial communities in response to fracking from Pennsylvania, USA - Cold Stream Run_MetaG_CSR_2012 (SPAdes)... | ecosystem: Environmental > Aquatic > Freshwater >... | reverse complement strand
TCGTCCATGTCGCGGACGGGCATGCTGTTGCCGGCCCACAGGAGGGCGCCGTCGGGGAGGAGCTCGCCGAGGACGGCGAACGGCAGGCCCTCGAACCTCTCCCCGCGCGCCTCCACGTCGGCGAGCCAGGCGTGGAGCGCACGGTCGGCAGCTCGGTCGGCGTCGCACCAGGCGCGGGCCCATGCGTCGGTCCGGCCGTCGCGCGACGGCGCGACGACATCGGCGAGTGCGATCGCCGTGGCGGTCGCGTCCGCCTGGACGAATGTCGTCGGGATGATCGCCGGGTCGCTCCAGCCGCGATCGCCGTCGACCACGATCTGCGCCGGCGCCGTGACCTCGAGCAGGGTCAGCATCGGCTTCGACGTGGTAGTCGCCCCGAATCGGATGACCAGGTCGGGAATGTGGGCGTCGCGCCACGGTCCGGGTCGGACGAGATGGTCCGCGTGGGTCAGCACGAACGAGCGGTCGTGCGGCCCGCAGCGGACGCCGGACAACGGGTCCGCGACGATCGGGTAGCCGGTCGCCGCCGCGAGGCGACCGAGGGTCGCCGGCAACTCTGGATCGTCATGCGGCCCGGCGACGATGAGTCCGCGGTCGACGGTCGCCAGACGCGCGGCAAGATCCCGGATCGTCTCCAGATCCAGCGTCGCCCGACCGGGGACGACTGCAGTGAACGACCCCTCCCGCTCGCCGTCGACCGGCCCGAGCGGCCCAAGTCCTTCCGTCGGGATGAGCGGCTCGCGGAACCCGACGTTGAGGTGGACCGGACCGGCCGGACCGCCACGAGCCGTCGCGACCGCCCGACCGATGACCGACCGGATGTGCCGCCGCGTCTCCGGCGCCCCGTCGAGCAGAGGCAGCTCATTCGACCAGCGGACGTGGCCACCGAAGATCCCCGCCTGATCGATGGTCTGCGGCGCACCGCGATCGCGCAGCTCGGGTGGCCGGTCGGCGGTCAGGAGCACAAGAGGGACACGTGCCAGCGACGCTTCGACGACAGCGGGCAGGAGTTCCGCCACCGCCGTTCCGGACGTCACGACGACCGCGACCGGTCGGCGCGAGGCGCGAGCAAGACCAAGTGCGAAGAACCCGGCAGACCGCTCGTCGAGCAGCATGCGCACGCGCAGGCCCGGGTGGGCGCGCGTGGCCAGTGCCAGCGGCGTGGACCTCGATCCGGGGCAGACGATGACGTCGGTGACGCCGGCCTCGACCAACTCCTGGGCGATCGCGCGCAGGGCGAACACGTCGGTCATGAGGCGTCCTCGGCCACGCCGCCGAGGGCGGCGATCATCGTCCGCAGCTTGAGCCGGGACTCCTCCCATTCGCGTGCCGGATCCGAGTCGGCGACGATCCCGCAACCGGCGAACAGGACCGCAGTGGATCCCGAGACGAGTCCGCACCGAAGCGCGACCATCAGCTCGCCGTCGCCGTCGGCACCGATCCAGCCGACGGGTCCGGCATACCAGCCACGATCGAACCCCTCGTGCTCGGAGATGAGATCGAGCGCCACGTCGCGCGGCTCGCCACCGACAGCCGGCGTCGGGTGGAGGAGCGCCGCCAGCGCCAGCAGCCCGGCATCGTCGCGCAGCGTTCCCGAGATCGGCGTGACGAGATGCTGAACGTGACGAAGAGGCAGGATCCCTGGCGCATCGGCGATCGTGATCGTCTGGACGATGGGGGCAAGCCCCGCGCGGAGCGTGTCGACCACGACCGCGTGTTCCTCGCGATCCTTCTCGCTCGCGAGAAGGCCGGCTGCGAAACCGGCATCCTCGTCCGCGTCGACGCCGCGTGGAGCGGAGCCGGCGATGGCCACGGTCTCGAACGACCGCCCGACCGTGCGAGCCAGACGCTCCGGGGTCGCCCCCATGAACGTCGTCGCGCCGCGGCTGAACGCGAATGTCGTGCTCTCCGGAGCCGTCGCCGCGAGGTGGCGCAGGGCAGCCACGACATCGAGGTCTGCCCGGGCTTCGAAGGCGACGCGACGCGCCAGGACGACCTTGTCGATTCGGCCCCGACCGACCGCTCCTGCGAACATCCCGACGGTCCGCTCCCACGTCGGGCGGTTCGGCCGTTCGTCGACGATCCGCAGCAGCCCTGAACCTGCCACGTCGGCGACCCGAGCGCCGGCGATGATCGCATCCCACGCCGATTCGACCTCGCCGACTGCAGGATCGGCGAGCCGATCCGGTGCGATGGCGACAGTGAGGGTCGCGTGCGAGCCGTTCTGTGCCAGGGCGAAGGTCGGGAGGACGAGCGACGCGGGGCCAAAAGTCGCCCACGGGTCGTCGCCGGGCGGTTTCGCGCCGGTGAACCCGAGGCCGCCGATCAGGACCGGGCCGGCGTCGGGTCGTTCGGCTCGCCGCTCGGATCCGACCGCGTCCACGAGGACTGCACGCCAGGCAGCGGCGGCCCGCGCGAACCGATCGGATCCGTCTCCCTCGAACGCCCATGCGCGCCCGACGCCGACGATCGACCGGTCGGCCGACGGCTGGAGCCACAAGGCAGCTTCGAGATCCTGCGCGCGGGCGGCCGCGAAGAGCGAGATCGGATCGACCGCAGCGGTCGAGTGAGTGACCGTGACCAGCGGGTGGGGCCGGCGGGCGTCGGACGCGGCCGTCAGCAGCGCCCCTAACTCCGGAGCGAACGACGATCTCGCGCGAGGCGTGGCGCGACGATCGACCACGGTCACGACGACACGCTCGGGCCCACGGCGATGCGCCCCTCGTCCACGCCGACGCTTCGAAGGAGAAGGGCGCGCAGTGTCGGATAGCTGGATTCGAGCGGTGCAGGATCGTCGGTCAGCAACCAGCGTGCCACGACCTCGTTGAGGGCACCGAACCAGGCGACGCCGGTCAGCGCGGTGTCGATCGGTGGGATCGCCCGTTCCGCGACGGCATCGTCGAGGTAGCCGGCGATCATCCCGGCGAACCGGTCGTGGAGCGCGTTGGTCTCGGCATTGAAGACCCGCCCCGCGCCCATCGCATCGACGAACAGCAGGCGGGCCATCGTCCGGTGGCCGGCGAACGTCAGGAGCACCGTGCGGAGGGCGGCGTCGGCTCGGGCGATCGGGTCGGTCTGCTCGGCGACGGCGCGCTCGACCTTGGCGGCCAGCCGGTCCGCGGTCGTCTTGACGAGCTCGCGGAAGATCGCCTCCTTCGTCGGGAAGTGGAAGTAGACGCCGCCCTTGCTCGTCTCGGCGGCCGCGGCGATCTCGTCCACCGCGGTCTCGCGGTAGCCGCGTCGTGAAAACGTGTGAAACGCGGCATCGAGGATCTGCTCGCGCCGCGCCCGGCTGCGCTCCGCCTGTGTCGCCGGCCGACCCTCGTTCTTCGCCATAGCCTCGCCGCAACTTACCGACCGACCAGTCGGTTTGTCGCAATCCTATCGCGTCGGTGGGCCGGATGCGCTGACTGAGACGGGGCCACACGCAGCGAATCCATCACTATCGAGGGCCTGCCCACCGCCCATGCTGACGAACTCACCTTCATGCGCCGTTGCCTGCCCGAGCCAGTTGGTCAGGACGAGACGATCGCCGTCATGCCCGATCCCGACGCCGCCGGGCCAGCGGACCCTGACGATCGCGCCTTCGGGCGCCTGGACCGCCAATCCGCCCGAACCGTCCGCGACCAGCGTCCCCTCGAGCAGGGCCGTCGCGCAGCCCGAGCAACCGCCGCCAGTCAGCGCAAGGGCCACGGCGAGCACGAAGGCGACGATCCGCGGCATGTGCCCCGACCGTACACGCGGCCCGAGTACCTGACAATCGCTCACCACGCGAGGGGTGGGCCCGAACCGTCGGACAGATGCTGCATATGGCGAGCATCGGCGATGTCGTGCCGAGCGACGACCAACGCTCGCGCGACGAGCGATCGCCAGAAGATGGCCGCCTACGCCCAATAGAATCGAGAACGGCCCGCCGTTTCCCGGCGGGCCGTTCCATGTTGCGAGGACCGGAGGCCTAGACCTCCTTGAACTCGCCTTCGACCGCCTCGTCCTCAGTGGGGGCCTCGCCGGCGCTCGCGCCACCCTCGCCGCCGGCTCCGTTCGAAGAACCATTCTCGGATTCGCCGGCCGACGACGCTGCAGCCTGATAGGCCGCGGTCGAGACCCGCTGGAGCACCTCCGCGAGGGACGTCATCCCGGCCCGGACCACGTCCATGTCGGAACCCTTGAGCGACTCACGCAGTGACTCGACCTTGTTCTCGACCTCGGCCTTGTCCTCGGACGAGACCTTGTCGCCGAGGTCCTTGATGGCCCGTTCCGCCTGGAACGAGAGGGCCTCGGCCTGGTTCCGGGTCTCGACCTCTTCGCGCCGCTGCTTGTCCTCCTCGGCGTGCTCCTGGGCGTCGCGGACCATCTGGTCCACGGCGCTCTTGTCGAGCATCGACGAGGCGGTGATGCGGACCTGCTGCTCCTTGCTGGTCGCCCGGTCCTTGGCCTTCACGTCGAGGATCCCGTTGGCGTCGATGTCGAAGGTGACCTCGATCTGCGGGATGCCCCGCGGAGCCGGCGGGATGCCGTCGAGGATGAACCGGCCGAGCGTCTTGTTGTCGGCCGCGAAGTCGCGCTCGCCCTGGAGGACGTGGATCTCGACCTGCGACTGAGAATCGCTCGCGGTCGAGAAGACCTGCGACTTGGAGGTCGGGATGGTCGTGTTCCGCTCGATGAGCTTGGTCATGACCCCGCCGAGCGTCTCGATGCCGAGCGACAGGGGCGTCACGTCGAGGAGCAGGACGTCCTTGACGTCACCGGCCAGGACGCCCGCCTGGATCGCCGCGCCGATGGCCACGACCTCGTCCGGGTTGACGCCTTTGTGCGGCTCCTTGCCCCCGAACATCTTCTTGACCGCCTCGACGACGGCCGGCATGCGGGTCATGCCGCCGACGAGGATGACCTCGTCGATGTCCGCGGGCTTGAGGCCCGCATCCTTCATCGCGGCCTTGACCGGCCCGGCGGTCTTCTCGACCAGGTCGGCGACGAGGTCGTCGAGCTTGGCGCGGGTCAGCGACAGGACGAGATGCTTGGGTCCGGTCGCGTCGGCGGTGATGTACGGCAGGTTGATCTCGGTCGTCGCCGTCGAGCTCAGCTCGATCTTCGCCTTCTCGGCCGCCTCCTTGAGGCGCTGGAGGGCCTGCTGGTCCTTGGCCAGGTCGATGCCCTGGTCTTTCTTGAATTCCGCCAGCAGCCAATCGATGACACGCTGGTCGAAGTCGTCGCCGCCGAGGTGGGTGTCACCGTTGGTCGCCTTGACCTCGAAGACGCCCTCGCCGAGCTCGAGGATCGAGATGTCGAAGGTGCCACCGCCGAGGTCGTAGACGGCGATCTTCTCGTCGCCCTTCTTGTCGAGCCCGTAGGCGAGGGCCGATGCGGTCGGCTCGTTGATGATCCGCTTGACGTCGAGACCGGCGATGCGTCCGGCGTCCTTGGTCGCCTGGCGCTGCGTGTCGTCGAAGTAGGCCGGGACGGTGATGACCGCCTCGGTGATCTTCTCGCCGAGATAGGCCTCGGCGTCGGTCTTGAGCTTCTGGAGGATCATCGCGCTGATCTCCGGTGGCGTGTAGACCTTGCCGTCGGCGAGCTTCACGGCCACGCCGTCGCTCTTGGGGTCCTTCTCGACGCCGTACGGCACGAGCTTGGCGCTGCGCTTGACCTCCGGGTCATCCCAGCGGCGACCCATGAAGCGCTTGATCGAATACACGGTGTTTGCGGGATTGGTGACCGCCTGACGCTTGGCCAGCTGGCCGACGAGGCGCTCGCCGGTCTTGGTGAACGCGACGACCGACGGTACGGTCCGACCGCCCTCAGCCGATGCGATGACGGTCGGCTCGCCGCCCTCCATGACCGCGACGACCGAGTTCGTCGTTCCGAGGTCGATGCCGATGATCTTGCCCATATCGATGGATGCTCCTTGTGTCTGGGTGCTAGTCGTTGGTGTCGTTTGTGGTGGATGCCACGGCGACGAGCGCCGGGCGGATGACGCGGTCCCGGAGGCGGTAGCCGTGCCGGATCTCCTCGACGATCTGGCCGTCGGGGCGGTCAGTGCCGGGCACGTTGACGATCGCCTCGTGCTCGCGGGGATCGAACTGGCGGCCCGGCGAGGCGTCGATCGACGTCACGCCCTCGCTCTCCAGCAAGGTGCGCAGCTTCCGGTCGATGGCGGCGATGCCATCGAACCACGGGTCCTCGGCGATCGATGCCGGCCGGGCCTCGATGGCCCGGTCGAAGTCGTCGGCGAGGGTGAGCACTTTGCGGATGAGGTCCTCGGCGGCAAGGCCGAGGTCGCGCATCCGCTCCTCGGTCGTCCGTCGCTTGAAGTTCTGGAATTCTGCCCGCTCGCGCTGGAGCGCCCCGAGGTAGTCGTCACCGGTCTGGAGGGCGGCATCACGCTCGACGGTGAGCGTCTCGATCTGGGCGAGCAACGTCGAGGGTGAGATATCGATCTCGTCGGCGCGCTCCTGCGCGCGAGTCCGGTGCCGGTCAGGCATAGAGATGATCCACCAGTTCGTTCATGAGGCCGGACACGAAGCGGACCGTGCCGATGGCCTGGGAGTAGGACATCCGGGTCGGACCGAGGACGCCGACGACGCCGATCGCCTGTCCCGGCCGACCGTACGGGGCGAGGATGAGCGAGACGTCGCGCATGTCGAAAGGCTGGTTCTCATGCCCGATGAAGACCTGGACACGGCCGGCGCCCGCGACGCTGCCGACCAGTTGCCCCAGATAGACCCGGTTCTCCAGCGCGTTGAACACGCGGCGGAGCTTCTCACTCTGAGCGAATTCCGGAGCTTCCATCACGTTGAGCAGGCCGTCGCTGTAGACCTCCTCGATCGCGGCTGCGTCGTACTCACGCAGCACCTTGACGACACGCACTCCGATGCGTCGCGCGAGCGCCTGGATGCGATCGCCGTCATCGAGCAGCGCCAGCCGATTCTCGGCGCGCCGGGCGGTCATATCGACCAGCCGGTCGTTGAGCAGACCGGCAACGGCGTTGAGGGTCGCCTGGTCGATCGCGTCGTCGCCATCGACGGTCACGAGCGCCTGCTTGATCGCGCCCTCGCGCAGGACGAGGATGAGACTCGCCATCCGCTCATTGATGGCCACGAGGTCGATCCGGCGGATGTGGGCATCGCGCGGCTTGGCGGGGGTCGCGATCCCAGCCGCCCGGGTGACCGACGCGAGCGTCGTCGCCGCGAGACGGAACCAGTGCTCGCTGGCGAACTCCACCTGGCCGAATTGGTGCCGGATCATGAGTTGCTCGACTGCCGGCAATGGAACCGTCTCGGCGATCGATTCGACGTAGAACCGGTAGCCCTCGTCAGTCGGGATGCGGCCGGCCGAGGTGTGAGGGTGGGTCAGGAGACCGTTCGCCTCGAGTTCCGCGAGGATGCTCCGGACCGTCGCGCTGGACACGCCGAGGCTGTAGCGGTCGACGAGCGCCTGGCTGCCGACCGGCGTTGCGGTCGTGACGTATTCCTCGATGACGGCCCGTAGGATCGCCTGTGTGCGAAGGTCCAGGGGGCCGAGTGGGCGGCGATTCCGTCGCGCCAAGGGCCGGTCTCCCAAGTCGTTAGCACTCTATGGTGGAGAGTGCTAACACGTTGCCGGCATCGTAGCAGTCCGCGGGTGGGAGTGTCAACGCGCGCGGCCGCCTCTGGAGCGTACGATGCCGCCCGTGACGGACTCCCCGGGCCTCCCTGACGGACGCTCCAGGTATCGATCGGTACGTGTCGCCGGTGGGTTCATCCGACGACCGCGGCGAGCCGCCGGAGGTGCCGTGGCTCGCGCGCGATTCGCGCTGGCCCTGTCCCGGGCGCCCCTCGACCGATGCATCGTCTGCGGGGCGCCGGCCGCCAGGGTCGTGACCGTCACGGACTCGACGGATGCGGGGCGCAGGTTGGCGACACCGAGGGCCTTTCGAATGCGCATCTGCCGCGTCTGCGGGCACGTCGGCAACCCCGACAACACGCTCGACTACCGGGCGTACGACCAGATCGACAACTTGGCCGACGGTGGCCGGATCGGCACATTGGAACGCCCGGGCCGCGAGTTCCATATGGCCAGGATGGCGGTCGATATCCTGGGGCGCGGCGACCTCGACGTGCTCATCTACGGCGCGGGCAGGAGCTACGACAATCACCACGTCGCAGCGCTGCCACAGGTCCGAGGGGTTGCCATCGCCGACATCATGCAGTTGCGCGATGATGCCGAGTTCATCGATGCCGATCGTCCCGCCCCACGACGGTTCTCGGTCGTCGTCGCCAGCGAGGTCGTCGAACATTTCCTCGATCCGCGACCTGACTTCAGCCACCTCCTCGGGTTCGTGGAGACTGACGGGTTGCTGGTCTGCGCGACGAATCTGTACGACGGCGGCCTGCTCAGTAATCAGACCTACATCTTCTATCGCGGTCACACGTCGTACTACACACCCGACTCCCTCGCCCGGATCGCCGATGAGAACGACGCCTTCCTGGACATCCGGACCCCTCACTCCGCCACCGGCTACGCCGGTCCGCGGAAGCGGTACCTCCTGCTCACGAAGTCGGCGGCGGTCGTCGAGGCGACGGCTCGTTACTTCGCCACCCGCCCCTATGCGCCATCCGAATCGCCGACGGCGAATCGGGACGTCGGTGGTCCCCGGCCGACCGCGACCTCGACCGAGGGCGTCAGTACAGGCGGCTGAACACCTCGTTCGAGAGGAGCCGACCGCGGGTGGTCAGGACGACGCGGTCGTCATCGGTCACATCGAGGAGTTCGCCGGCCAGGGCCCAACCGAACACGTCGGAGAACGGGCGCTCGTGGGCAGCCGACAGGGGGACGCCACGATCGGTCCGCAGTCCGAGGATGACCGCCTCGGCGGAGGCCATCTCGGCGCCGATCTCCTCGGCGCCGCCCGGAGGCAGTCGGGCGGCGCTGCCATCTGCCGGCGTGAGCGCCGAGAGGTACCCGTTGAGCCGAGCCGCGCTCCAGCGCCTCGTCACGCCGTCAAAGGCGTGAGCACCGGGGCCGAGCGCCTCGTACGGGCGTCGCTCCCAATACGCGAGGTTATGTCGACTCTCGTGACCGGGCCGCGCCCAGTTGCTGATCTCGTAGCCACGCCAGCCGTCGTCGGCGAGGCGGTGGACGGCGTGGTGGTACTGGGCTGCGGCGCGATCCTCGTCCTGCGCGCGTCGGGCGGACTCGCGCCAGCGCCGTGCGCCGGGCTTCGTCGGCAGGTGGTCGCCGGCCGGGCCGGTCAACCCCTCGGCGTCCGGGTCGTCGAGTGTCAGCGCGTACAGCGACAGATGGTCCGGCTCCAGGTCGAGCGCCGCCTCGAGGGTGTCGATCCAGTCGGCGAGCATCAGGTCCGGAGCGTCGTACAGGAGGTCGAGACTGATGGAGGCGATCCCCGCCTCGCGGGCGGCGGCCACCGCAGCCCCGATATCGGCGGTCTTGTGGCGCCGGCCGAGTCGCCACAGGTCGAGGTCCGACATCGCCTGGGCGCCGATCGACAATCGGGTCACGCCCGCGGCGCGAAGGGCGACCGGGTCGCCACGTTCGTCCGGACCCGGATTGGCCTCGAGTGTGATCTCTGCGCCGTCGGCGATCCCGAATCGTGCCCTGACGCGCTCCAGGATGTCGGCGATCGCCCCGACCGGAAGCAGCGATGGCGTCCCGCCACCCAGATAGACTGTTTCGAGTGGCGGCCATCCGGCAGGGAAGGCGGCCTCGAGCGCATCCACGCGCAGGTCGAGTTCGACGCGCAGGGCGGCCAGGAACACATCGATCCGAGCAGCAGGGCCACGCGCTGCGGCCCCCGGGTACACCACGAAGTCGCAATACGGACATAGCGAGACGCAGAAGGGGATGTGGATGTACAGCGCGACCGGCGGTGCCCCCGGATCTGGCATCAGCGATCCCTGGACGAAGACTCCCGCGACCCGATGACCCGCCAGCCCTCGGGCGGTCGCCGACGCTTCTCGATCTCCTCGGGCTCGCGCGCCCGCGGCTGCGTCTGGCCGGCGTGGCCGGTGCACAGGAAGAAGGCGAAGCGGGTGATGGCATGGCCCAGGAATGCGGCGGCGATCCCGCCGGTGACGACCGTGAGCCAGCCGCCCAGCAACCCGATCCCGAGAGTCAGCATGAGCAGGTAGCGGTCGCGGCCGGGTGCCCCGAGACGGGTCGTGAGGGTGTAGAGGATGGCCTGGGTGAAGTTGGCGAGCGTCGGGTTGACACCGGCCACGAGCAGCATCCCGAGCAACGCTCCGCGGAAGGTCGCTTCATCGATGAACGCGGTCGCGGTCGAGTTGAGCAGGGCCCCCGGGTACGACCAGCTGTCGGGGAAGCGGATGCGGTGATAGCGGTAGGTCGCGAAAGCGACGGCGACGACGATGCCGAGAAGTCCGTAGGCGATCCCTCCGAGGACCGCCTCGAGCCGATGCCCGGAGCCGAGGTACAGGTCGTGCTGTGGCGAGGGATGGATGAACAGGAGCGCCACCACGAGTCCGAAGCCCATGCCGTACCAGGCGATCCGACGCCTGAGTTTCGGTCGCTCGCCGTCCCTGGTGGCCTCGTAGTATTCCGCCGTCCCGAACTTCTCGGCGTCGAGCCGGAGCATGATCAGGAGCATGACCAGCCCGATCGAGATGAGCGACCGGGCGAGGATCTCGAACTCTTCCACGGGGCCGTCTAGCCCTCGTCCATCCGAAGCATCGCCAGGAAGGCCTCCTGCGGGATCTCCACCGACCCGACCCGCTTCATCCGCTGCTTGCCTTCTTTCTGCTTCTCGAGCAGCTTGCGCTTTCGCGTGATGTCTCCACCGTAGCACTTGGCGAGGACGTTCTTGCGCATCGCCCGCACGCTTTCTCGAGCGATCACGTTCGAGCCGATGGCCGCCTGGATGGGGATCTCGAACATCTGCCGCGGGATGAGCTGCTTGAGTCGCTCCGTCAGCGCGCGCCCTGTCGACTGTGCCCGATCTCGATGGACGATGAGCGACAACGCATCGACCGGTTCGCCGTTGACGAGTATGTCGACCTTCACGAGGTTGGCCGCCCGGTAGCCGCGTTCCTCGTAATCCATCGAGGCGTAGCCCTGGCTGCGACTCTTCATCTGGTCGAAATAGTCGACGATGAGCTCGGCAAGAGGCATCTCGAAATGGAGGACGACCCGGGTCGGGTCGAGGTACTCCATCGTCATGAACTCGCCGCGGCGATTCGTCGAGAGTTCCATGAGCGAGCCGATGTACTGGCTCGGGGTGACGAGGCTGAGCTTGACCCAGGGCTCCTCGATGACCGCGATCTCGCCGGGATCGGGCAGGAGCGCCGGGTTGTCGACGACGACCGTGCTCCGCCCGTTGGTCGGTTGCACGTGGTACTCGACTGACGGCGCCGAGGCGATGAGGTCGAGGCTGAATTCGCGCTCGAGCCGCTCCTGGACGATCTCCATGTGGAGCAGGCCGAGGAACCCGCAGCGGAACCCGAAGCCGAGCGCAACCGAGCTCTCCGGGGTGTAGGTGAAGCTCGCGTCGTTCAGATGGAGCTTCTCGAGCGCATCGCGGAGCAGCGGGTAATCCTCGCCGCTGACCGGGTAGATGCCCGCGAAGACGAGGCTCTTGGCTTCCTGGTAGCCGGGCAGTGGCGCATCGGCCGGGTGGGCGACGGTCGTGACGGTGTCGCCGACCTGGGCGTCGCGGACGCTCTTGAGCCCGGTCGCGACGTAGCCGACTTCCCCCGCCACGAGCCGGTCGACTGGCACGAGCTGGGGCCGGAAGACACCGAGTTCGAGTGGGTCCGCCTCCGCGCCGCTGGCCATGAGTCGGATCCGTTCGCCGTCGCGGAGGGTGCCCTGGGCCAGCCGGACGTAGACGACCACGCCTTTGTAGGCGTCGTAGTGGCTGTCGAAGATGAGGCCCTTGAGCGGCTTTGACGGGTCGCCCTTGGGTGCCGGGATGCGGGCCACGATGGCCTCGAGGATCTCGGGCACGCCGGTCCCGTCCTTGGCCGAGGCGAGGATCACCTCCTCGCGCGGGATCGCGAGGATGTTCTCGAGTTCGTCCATGATCGTCTCGGGGTCGGCCGACGGCAGGTCGATCTTGTTGAGGACCGGGATGAGCGTGAGGTTCTCGCGCAGGGCGAGATGGACATTGGCCAGCGTCTGGGCTTCGATGCCCTGGGTCGCGTCGACGACCAGGATCGCTCCCTCGCACGCTTGGAGCGAGTGGCTGACCTCGTACGAGAAGTCGACGTGACCCGGCGTGTCGATCAGGTTGAGCCCGTAGACCAGGCCGTCCCGCGCCGCGTACTCGAGGCGCACAGCCCGCGCCTTGATGGTGATCCCCTTCTCACGCTCGAGGTCCATCGAATCGAGGACCTGGCTCATCATCTGGCGCCCTTCGACGGTGTGGGTCAGCTCCAGCAATCGATCGGCGAGCGTGGACTTGCCGTGATCGATGTGGGCGATGATCGAGAAGTTGCGCAGGCGGTCCTGGGGGATGGTCACGAGGCGGCAGTGTAGCCGGTCGGCTCTCCTCCCCGGACTTGCGGAGACCTGACGACCTCCACCACTATTCCCCCTGACCAAGGCGACCGCGGGGAATCGGTCGCGGCCACGCGGGAGGCACATCCGGCATGCTCATCGGACGGCAGATCAGCCTTCGCCCACTGCGCGCCGACGACATCGCACCGCTCCATCAGGGGTCCCTGGACCTGGAGGCGAGAGGGCCGTGGTACCCCCTGCCGTCTACACCGCTCGGCAAGTTCGAGGCGGCCTTCGCGGAATCTGGCTTCTGGTCCAGGGATGACGGCATGTTCGATCGTCGACCGCAGTGACCGGCTCATCGGCGTTGTCGGCTGGGAACTCCTGAATGGGGACATCCCAGACGTCGCGGTCTCATATCGTCTGCTCGATCGAGCCGATCACGGGAAGGGGATCACGACCGAGGCACTGGGCTTGCTGGCGGGGTGGCTGTTCGACGCGGGGCAGATGAACCGACTTCGAGCGGACGTTCATGTCGACAACAAGGCGTCTCGCCGCGTCCTCGAGAAATCCGGTTTCACGCAGGAGGCGACCGCTCGCGCCAGCTGGTACAACCGCGGCAGGTGGCATGACGTCGCTGTGTACACGATCACGCGCGGTGAGTTCGAGGAGCATCGGGCGATGGCCGCGCCGGCCTGACGCCAGCCGGACATGTCGACATCCCACGAGATCCCCCTGTATGCCCTCGACGGTGGCTGGATCCAGGCGACTGGCGACGACGCGACCGGGATGTCCGATGACGGCGCGTACGAGGGTCGGACGCTGGAGATGCCCGTCCCGTGCTTCCTGATCGGACACCCGGACGGCGTCCTGATGTGGGAGACGGGCATGACGACGAGCCGGACCGATCCAGCACGAGGTCGTGGACCTGGCCTCGCTCCCACGGTTCCCCGCGAGTCTTCGCTAGTGCCGCTGCGGGACGCGCTCCTCTGACGCGCGGCGCAACGCTGCTGATCAGAGTCTGGAATGCGAGCGGCGCCTTCCGTTACCCTGACGCGACCAAGGTCTGACCCCAGGAGTCGCGCGTGATCTGTTCCGTCTGCCGGAGCGAGAATCCGGTCGGCGCCAAATTCTGCAAGGACTGCGGCACTCGTCTCGCGGCAGCCTGTCCGTCGTGCGGATCGCCGACCCTGCCCGACGCGAAGTTCTGCGGCGAATGCGGCACGGTGCTCGGCGGAGCCGGCAACGCTGCGACCGAGGTCCGCCCGACCTCCGCTCAGACCGAACCCGTCGCCGAGCGCCGACACGTCACGGTCCTTTTCGCCGACCTCGTCGGCTTTACGCCGTTCGCCGAGGAGCGTGACGCGGAGGAGGTCCGCGAGGTTCTGACCCGCTACTTCGACATGGCGCGCGGCATCATCGAGTCCTACGGCGGGACGGTCGAGAAGTTCATCGGCGACGCGGTCATGGCCGTCTGGGGCGCACCGATCGCCCGCGAGGACGATGCGGGACGTGCCGTGCGGACCGCACTCGACCTCGTCGAGGCCGTCCGGACGCTCGGCCCGACGATCCAGGCTCGGGTCGGCGTCGTCACCGGCGAGGCTGCAGTCACCTTGGGCGCCACCAACCAAGGCATGGTCGCGGGCGACATCGTCAACACCGCCGCGCGACTCCAGTCGGTCGCCGCGCCTGGCACGGTGCTCGTCGGCGAGGCCACCTATCTGATCGCATCGGTGTCGATCGCATTCCAGCCCTCGGGCGAGCAGACCCTCAAAGGCAAGACAAGCCCGGTCGCCACATGGCGAGCGCTGCGAGTCATCGGCGAGCGCGACGGGCGGCGGTCCGGTGAGGCGCTCGAGGCCCCGTTCGTGGGCCGGGACGATGAGATTCGGCTCCTGAAAGACCTGTTCCGGGCAACCAGTCGTGAGCGGCGCGCCCGCCTTGTCTCGGTCATCGGACCGGCCGGCATCGGTAAGTCGCGTCTCGGCTGGGAGTTCGTGAAATACCTCGACGGCGTGATCGAAGACGTCTGGTGGCACTCGGGCAGATCACCCGCCTACGGGGCCGGAATCAGCTTCTGGGCGCTCGGCGAGATGGTCCGTGGTCGGTGCCAGTTGGTCGAGACCGACGACGAGGCGACCTCGCGGGCCAAGGTCGCCGAGGCGCTGACCGAGCACGTCTCCGACCTCGACGAACGCCGCTGGATCGAGCGCGCGTTCCTGGTGCTCCTCGGCTTCGAGTCCGGGATGGCGACCGAGGAGCTCTACAGTGCGTGGCGGACGTTCTTCGAGCGGCTGGCCGAGACGGGGCCGGTCATCATGGTCTTCGAGGACTTCCACCATGCCGACACGGGGCTCGTGGACTTCGTGGACCACATCATGGAGTGGTCGCGAAATGTCCCGATCTTTATCGTGACTCTCGCCCGACCGGACCTGCTCGAGAAGCGTCCGGCGTGGGGAGCCGGCAAGCGCAACTTCACTTCGGTCTATCTCGAGCCGCTGACGACCGAGGCCATGCGCCAGCTCCTCGCTGGTCTCGTGCCGGGCCTGCCGGAGTCCGCCTTGGCGACGATCGTGGCCCGTGCCGACGGGATGCCGCTCTACGCGGTCGAGACCGTCCGGATGCTGTTGGCCGAGGAACGGGTCACCCTCGAAGGTGGCGTCTATCGCCCCGTCGGCGACCTTACGACGCTGGCAGTGCCCGAGACGCTGACTGCGCTCATCGCCTCACGGTTGGACGCCGTGGCTCCCGCCGAGCGGGCGATCGCGTCGGACGCCGCGGTCCTCGGGCAGAGCTTCACCCAGGCGGGGCTCGCTGCGGTGTCCGGGATCCCGGATTCGGACCTCGAGCCCATGCTCCGCCAACTCGTCCGACGCGAGCTCCTGACGCAGGACCAGGATCCGCGCAGCCCGGAGCGCGGCCAGTACTCGTTCGTCCAGGCCCTGATTCGCGAGGTCGCCTACAACACCCTGGCACGGCGCGATCGGAAGACCCGCCACCTCGCGGCTGCCCGCTTCTTCGAATCACTCGGGACAGACGAACTCGCTGGGGCGCTGGCGAGCCACTACCTCGCGGCGCACGAGAACGCCAGCGAACCCGCCGAAGCGAACGCCCTGGCCGGCCAGGCGCGGATCGCATTGCGCGCCGCCGCTGACCGGGCGATCGCGCTGGGATCGTACGAGCAGGCGCTCGGGTTCCTCCGGTCGGCGCTCTCCGTCGCGACCGAGCCCGCCGAAGAGGCCGACCTGCTCGACCGAGCCGGACGGGTCGCGAACGAGGCAGCGCGCCTCGACGAAGCCGAGACGCTCCTTCGGCGGGCGATCGACCTTCGCCGCGGGATGGGTGACCTGTCCGGACTGGCTGGCAGCTTCGTCCTGCTCAACCGCACCCTGGTCAACGCCTATCGGAGCGAAGAGGCCGTCGCCCTACTCGAGCCGGCGATGGAGGAGATTGCCGACATCGACGATGAGGGGGCGGTCGTCCGGCTCGCGACAGCGTTGAGCGGCGCCTATTCGATGCACCAGGAGACGGACCGGGCACTGCGTCTGGTCGAGGAGAACATCGGTCGCGCGGAACGGCTCGACATCATCGACGTGGTCATCGAGCTGATCATGCGTCGAGGTCAGCTGCTCGGTCAGAAGGGTCGCAACTACGAGGCGCTTGCGCTGACGAAGGGTGCGCTCGAACTGGCCGAGGCCCACGGGCTGGTGGACAAGGCGATGGCAGCTCGCGGCAACATCGGCTTCCACCTGACCGAGCGCGATCCGGCGAAGGCGCTCGCCTTCGATCGCGAGACGCTGGCCGAAACGCGCCGGCTCGGCATGCGCCAGCGGATGCTGCTCATCCTCGGCAACACCTCCGAGGAGGCACGGTTCACGGGTGACTGGGACTGGTCGATCACCGAACTCGCCTCGCAACTCGCCGGTGAACTGGATCAAGTGGACCGGGCGTGGTTCCTCGGCAATACGCTCGTCTTCCGAGGCTGGCGGGGCGAGGCGACCGAGGACGACTGGGCCGCCTGGGAACTGCTGACCGAGGGCGACAATGACCCGCAGTCGGTCGCGGACTACCTCGACATACGGGCGGCCCGCGCGCTCGGTGAGGGACGTCTCGATAACGCGCGGCTGCTTGCCCGCGAGTCCTTCACGAAGGTCGCCGGCCGCAGTCCGGGCCGTGAGGCGGTCGCGGCCCGCGCGGCCCTGTGGTCGGGCGACCGGGTGGGCGCGGCCGAGGACCTCGCCGCGATCGACGAGACGGGCATCCACGGACCGGCCGTCGAGTTGCGGCGTGCGACAATCCGTGCCGGAATCGCGGCACTCGATGGCCAGACAGCGGACGCCATCGTGCTGTACCGGGTCGTCCGCGACGGCTGGCGCGAGCTCGGAGTGCTGTGGGAGGAAGCGCTGACAGGCATCGACCTGGCGACCCTGCTCGACCCGCATGAGCCGGACGTCCAGGCGGCGGCAGCGAGAAGTCGCGAGATCCTGACCCGCCTGCGTGCTCAGCCGTTCCTGGATCGACTCGAGGCGGCGCTCGCGCGAGACACTGCGGCCGCCCCTGCGACACCCCAGCCGGCCGGGACGGGCGACCGGACCGCCGTCTGATTGGCGGGGTCGGGCGGGTCACGCGGGCGAGCTGTGGTACCATCCGCCTTCGCGCCCGGGGCTCGTTCCGCGCCGTGCCCCAGATCGACAACCACCCACACTCGAGGTTTTCCACTTGGCCAAGACGCCCCGCACCTGGACGGGCACTCGAACGCCGTCCGGACTCAAGAGGGTCCGTCAGGCAGAGCGCCGCCGCGAAGTCCTGCAGCCCCGACGCAGCGCCGCGAAGACCTACGTCGCCAAGGCCCTGACTGCCGCCGCGGCCCCCGCCGAGTCCACCATCGACCCGGTCGCCGCGCTCGCCGAAGCCCTCAGCGCGCTCGATCGCGCCGCCAAGGTCGGGGCGATCCACCCGAACGCCGCCGCCCGTCGCAAGTCGCGCCTGACCCGCAAGGTCAACGCCGCGCTCGGTGGCGAGCAGGTCCAGACCGGCGGTCGCGTCGTCAAGACGACCGGCAAGGCCGCTGCCGCAAAGGCCGCCAAGGCCCGCATCGCCGCCGGCAAGGCGGGCAAGGCCAAGGGCGCCCAGACGGCAGCTGGCAAGGCCCGCGCCGCGCTGAGCAAGACGGCCCGAGCCGAGGCAGCCGCCGCGAAGGCCGCAGCCGAGGCCGCGTCCGTCGGAGCGGCCCCCGTCAAGGCCGCTGCCACGAAGGCTCCGGCGAAGACGGCTCCCAGGGCCAAGGCGGCTGCCCCCAAGAAGGCCGCGGCGGCTCCCAAGGCCGCCGCCAAGGCCGCTCCGAAGGCGACGGCCAAGGCCGCGCCCAAGGCCAGGAAGACCTCGGCCAAGGAATAGGCCGGACCGGCGTCGCACCCGATCCCCTTCACCATCGACGCCCCGGCATCCCCGGGGGTTTCTATTCCTGTCAGACGCCCGACACGCGAGCGCAGGTCAGGATCAGCCAACAACGGGCCTACCATCCGAGCGTGCGATTCGTGGCGACGACACACGATTGCTGACAGATCGGTCATCACACGAGCATGAGGCCGAGACATGCCGCCGAACGATCGCGTGGCGAGCATCTGACGTAGGTGGCCGCACTCGGTCATCGGGAATCTGCGTCTCAGGTGGGCAGCCGCTGCAGGCCGCTGTCTACGAGGTGGGCGCGCCGGCCTCCGCGGCGACTGCCTTGGGGCGGAACACCCAGTACAGGCCTGCCCCACCCACCCCGCTGAGCGTGGTCAGGACGACGATCGTGACCGCGCTCCCGAATTGCTCGCTCCAGTAGAAGCTCGTGAACGTTGACGCGTCGGTCACCCCGGCCGCCGTCAGGTCCGACCCACGTCCCGCCGCCACGTATCGCTGATAGACGC
>Ga0209068_10000652_pt1 | contig 18426 bp, 17 predicted proteins | sample ColStrG_CSR_2012_FD_187200 | JGI IMG/M metagenome (GOLD analysis project Ga0209068, IMG submission 187200) | Freshwater sediment microbial communities in response to fracking from Pennsylvania, USA - Cold Stream Run_MetaG_CSR_2012 (SPAdes)... | ecosystem: Environmental > Aquatic > Freshwater >... | reverse complement strand
GGGCACAATCGAACGGAGGAGAGATCATGGGAATCATCATGATCAACTGCCCCGCGACCGGCCACGGAGTTTCCACCGGTATCGAGGTAGTGGCCACCGATCAGCTCCCGATCGTGACCGCAACGACGGTTTGTCCGGCCTGCGGCGGCGTCCACGAATGGACGAAGAACGAAGCTTGGCTTGCCAACGGGGGCGAGCAATACCGTGGTGAGCAAAAGCACGCGAACAGTGAGTAGCGAAGAGAGCAAGACTTGCCCTTTCACTACTCACTATTCCCTATCACCGCGGCTGCGGCACGATCCGAATATACGGCTTCGGCGACTTCCAGCCGTTCGGGTAGATTTTCTTGGCGTCATCGTCGGTCACCGAACCGGCAATAATCACGTCCTCGCCCTGCTTCCAGTTTACCGGCGTAGCCACCTTGTGCTTGGCGGTCAGCTGCAGGGAATCGATGACGCGCAGCACCTCGTCGAAATTGCGTCCCGTGGTCATCGGATAGATCAAGATGAGCTTGATCTTCTTGTCCGGTCCGATGACGAAGACGTTGCGAACCGTCTGGTTGTCGGCGGCGGTGCGCTTGGCCGGATCGCCGGAGGTGCTGGCCGGAAGCATGCCGTACAGCTTCGAGACGTTGAAGTCGGTATCCCCGATCATCGGGTAATTAGGCGCGAAACCCTGCGTCTCCTTGATGTCGTTTGCCCACTTGGCGTGATTGTCGACCGGGTCGATCGAAAGCCCGATGATCTTGACCCCGCGCTTGTCGAATTCGGGCTTGATCTTCGCCATATAGCCGAGCTCGGTGGTGCAGATGGGCGTGAAATCCTTCGGGTGGGAGAACAGGACCGCCCAGGAGTCTCCGACCCATGCGTGGAAATGGATTTTGCCTTCCGTGGTTTGGGCTTCGAAATCAGGGGCAATATCGCCGATCTGCAGCGTCATGATGATCCTCCTTTGAGCCTCTCAACGCATTGAGGGACATGCCTAATGTTGATTTCGCTTTTTATATAGATGCGCTCCGCCGCCGCAACAGTGATGGTGGCGAGAGGGAGATTGCTGCGACGAGGCGGGGCCGGCGGGCGACGTGATCGCCACGGGCATATCGTGGCCCCGGAAGGTGCGGCGGATTGCCGCAAAAATGGCTCGATATCAAGAAGCTGGGGCGTCTTCGGGAAAGCGGAATCCGGGTTTTCGAACGAGAATGCGCGACGGTACGATCTGGTGCGGCAATTGGTGGCTGTGCGCGAGCCCTTGCCGCAACTTCGCCATGGCCACGCCCCGGCGTAGCCTTGCTCCTGGGCTAGCCTGCGTTTCGAACCAAAATGCATGCTCCTGCGACTAATAGAGATCGCAGGGGGGCCGCGAGTTTCTCCTGTTGGCGTTCGCAGCCAGACGGGCCCCTTGTCGAAACGGGCGCCGAGCAAGGTCCCGGAAGGGGCGGGAGAGCGTCAATGAAGTCAATGAAGATGGGTTTCAAACGTCCGGTTGCCGCCGACCTCCCAGCCTTGTTGGCCCTGGTCGCGGGCTCAGCCATACGGTCGAGGCCGGAGCCGCGGCCTGAGGCCTTGTTTTCCGACTGGGAAAAAGCGCGCAAATCCGCTGACGTGGACGCGCTGATCCTGGCATGGATCGCCAGCCACGTGCCGGGCTCACTGCATCGCGGCCGCCTGCACTAAGCATCTAATAGCTAGGAAAAATGCCCGCCCGTCGCGGGCGCCCGCGATGAGGCCAGCGACAGGGCGGCCACGAGGGCCGCCCCTGCTGGTGATTCCCCGTTACCGTAACGAAAGGGTGAGCGCCTTTGTGAGGTCGCCCATCGGCTTGTTGCCACCAGCCTTCATCGCCGTGTCCCGCGCCACCAAACCCGGCAACATCGGCAGCTCGAAGCGTCTAGCGACGAAGCGCAGGATCGAGGTCGTGTCGTACTGCGTGTGATCGACGTAGCGGCGCTTCGCAAACGGCGACACGATGATGGCAGGAACGCGCGAGCCGGGACCCCAACGATCCGCCTTGGGCGGCGCGACATGGTCCCAGAAGCCGCCATTCTCGTCGTAGGTCACCACGACCAGCATGTGCTTCCATTGCGGGCTCTTCTGCAGGTGCGCAATGACGTCCGCCATGTGCTGGTCGCCGGCGAGTACCTCCGCGTAGCCCGCATGCTCATTCAGATTGCCCTGAGGCTTGTAGAAGGTGACCTGCGGCAAGCTGCCGGAGTCGATCGTCTTGATGAATTCAACGCCGTTGAGACCGCCATCCTTAAGATGCTCAGCCCGCGCGGCGGTACCCGGCGCCATAGCGGCGAAATAGTTGAAGGGCTGGTGGTGAAATTGAAAGTTCGGAGACGGCGACGCATTTGTGCCATCGAGCGTTGCCTGCCAGGCGCCGCCATACCAAGCCCAGCTGATACCTTTGGCGGAGAGCAGATCGCCGATCGTCTGTTCCGTCTGTGGCGGCAGGGTCGACGGGTTTGCCGGATCGGCCAGCGCCGGATCGCCGTCCTTCGCGGGTTTGTTCGCACTCGGCTGATAGGGCGGCTGCATCGTGTTGACGGAAAAAAAGTCGGGCGTGAGGGTGCCGTCGTGGACGAACTTCGGCACGCCGTCGATCGCCGATTTCGGCGAGTTGTCGGCGATCTTCAGGCTGGCACCGTCGGATTCCACGACGGCGATCTGGTTCTTCGCCGGGCTTTGGTCGGCGTTGGGGTATCGCGGCGTGCAGGCGCAGACCAGCCAGAAATGATTGAGATAGGATCCGCCGAAGGCGCCCATGAAGAAATTGTCGGCGAGCGTGTAGCGCCGGGCGATCTTCCACAGCGGGAGTTTGGTGGCATTCGTATTGTAATATCCCATGACCAAGCTGCCCGTATCCGCATAGGCAGCGAACTTGTCGTTCTTACCCCCATCGATCTGCATCTGGTGCTGGTAGAAGAGATGCCAGGGGCTGCGGGTGATTACATCGAGAGGGGCATTGAATCCCTTGGGGTCATCGATCGCGAAAGGCTCATTGGCGAGATGCTGGGTCTGCGCCTCGGTGATGGGCGGCGTGACCCCCGTGGCGGTCAGCCCGCCCCAGACCGGAGGCAACTCCTTCATGACCGAGCCGTCGCGGTCGCGTTGCGCGGACATGCCGGGGGACACGTGCTTGAGGCCATTGGCTCCCGGAAAGAAGCCGTAGAGATTGTCGAAGCTGCGATTCTCGGCGTAGATCACGACGACGGTTTCGATCAGATCGAGCCCGGCAGCATGCTTCGGAGCTTTGGCCGGGCTCGCCGCGATGGCGCTGCACACGCCTGTTCCGGCCGTCAGCGCCGCCGCAAGAAACATCCGCTTTTTCATGTTGCCCCCTAATGATCGCGTGTTACGGTCGAGTTGATAGCATTTTTCTATAACACCTTTGCAAAGCGCGATCATACCGGGAACAGGAGGTCCTGGATCCGCGAACTGGCGCCAGCCCTTTGGTTCGGCCATGCTCCCGCAATGATGATGCGGTTGCCCGCCATCCTGCTGAGTGGCTTGCTCATTGCGGCGAGCGCCCCGGCCGTTGCCGCCGCGCAGCAGGGGGTGTCACGGGCCGTCGTCTATCGACAGGTGAGAGTGCTGGCCACGCTTGGCCGCAGCCTGTTCTTCGATCCGGCGCTCTCGGCTTCGGGCAAGCTGTCATGCGCCTCTTGCCACAACCCCTCTCGCGCCTACGGTCCGCCCAACGCGCTTGCGGTCCAGCCCGGTGGCAAGGACATGCGACAAATGGGATTGCGCGCCGTCCCGTCGCTTAAATACATGCAGGCAACGCCGCAATTCACCGAGCATTTCTACGACTCCGATGATGAGGGAGACGCCGGCGTCGACAATGGGCCGACAGGCGGGCTTACATGGGACGGACGGGTTGATCGGGGGCGCGACCAGGCGCGCCTGCCGCTGCTCTCGCCCTTCGAGATGGCCAACGAGAGTCCGGCCGCTGTCGTCGCCAGCGTGAGAAACTCAGCCTACGCCGGCAGGCTACGTCAGGCCTTCGGTGCCGGAGTGTTTGCCGATACCGAGAAGGCCTTTGATGCCATTCTTCAGGCATTCGAAGCCTATGAGCAAAATTACGTCGAGTTCTATCCGTTCAGCAGCAAGTATGATGCCTATCTCGCCGGCAAGGTGAAGCTGACGGGCCAGGAGGCGCGCGGCCTCGCGCTGTTCAACGACCCAGCCAAGGGCAATTGTGCCCATTGCCATTTGAGCGCGCCAGGCGCGGACGGCACCCCGCCGACATTCACCGATCACGGCTTGGTCGCGCTCGGCGTGCCGCGCAACAGGGAGATCCCGGCCAATGCGGATCCGGCATATTTCGATCTTGGTCTCTGCGGCCCGCTGCGCACTGACCTGCGCGCGCATCCCGAATATTGCGGCATGTTCAAGTCGCCGACCCTACGCAACGTCGCCACGCGGCGAACGTTCTTCCACAATGGCGTATTCCATACTCTGAAAGAGGTGCTTGAATTCTACGCCGAGCGCGACACCAATCCTGAGAAATGGTATCCGCGCGGGCAGGATGGCGTCGTGCGCAAGTTCGACGATCTGCCGTCGGAATACCATGCCAACATAAATGTTGAGCCGCCGTTCGACCGCCATGTCGGGGACAAGCCGGCGTTATCCGAGCAAGAGATGGACGACATCATCGCGTACTTACAAACGTTGAACGATGGCTACCGCGGCGAGAAGCAGTGAAATCGCTTTGATTTGTCCTGGCGTTGGCTTGCCGGCGCGGCTTGCTTGTCCGGACCGCGCTGGGCGATGGTAGGAGGCTCGATGCAAATGCAACACAGCACCGGCACAGCCGCTCAACCGGCAACGCCGGTCGATTTCGACGTTCCGGCGGATGCGTGCGATTGTCACAGCCACATTTTCGGCGATCCGCTCGCGTTTCCGTTCTTTACCAGGCGCGTCTATACGCCGCCGCCGGCGCTACCTGAGGAAATGGCGGCGTTCCATCGCGCGCTGCGCGTTCGGCGCGTCGTGATCGTGACGCCGAGCGTGTACGGAACCGACAATTCCGCCACGCTCTACGGCATGCGGGCGCGCGCGGGAGATGCGCGGGGCGTGGCGGTGATCGACGACCGCACGCCCGAAAGCGATCTTGATGCCATGGCGGCGGCGGGCATCTGCGGCGTCCGTCTCAATCTCGCGACCGACGGCCGCAACGATCCCGCTCTCGCGCGCCGCCGCTTCGAGGCCATGCTGCCGCGCGCGTCCGCGCGGAACTGGCATATTCAGATTTTCACCAACCTCGCCGTCATCGCCGGCATCAAGGATCTCGTCTTGGCTTCCCCGGTGCCGGTCGTGTTCGACCATTTCGGCGGCGCGCAAGCCGCGCTGGGGCCGACGCAGCCAGGGTTCGCCGATCTCGCCGAGCTGGTGCGCTCGGGCAAGGCATATGTGAAGATTTCCGGCGCCTATCGGGTGTCGACGATGGCGCCGGACTATCCGGATGCCGCTCCGCTTTCCAAGGCGCTGATCGCCGCGAATGCGCAAAGGGTGGTTTGGGGCACCGATTGGCCGCACACCAATTCGACCACGCCGGCGGGCCGCAGGGTGACCGACGTCACCCCGCTGCTTGCGATCGACGATGGGCGGCTGATGAACCAACTGCCGATTTGGGCCCCCGACGCGGCGACCCGCAAGGCGATCCTGGTCGACAACCCGGCGCGGCTCTATCGGTTCTGAGCGGCATGCGGCCGGGCACGACCTCGATCAATGGTCGTTGCAATGAGAAAAAAGCGGGGGGCGGCGGTTCAACCGGGGGAACTACCATGGATCCAAAGCAGTCGCAGATTCTCAGGAAGAACGCCATTCGGCTTCTTCCTGTCCTGACGCTCGCCTACATGGTCAATTATCTCGACCGCACCAATATCAGCTTCGCGGCCTTGACGATGAACCAGGATATCGGGCTGACCGCAACTCAATACGGCCGCGGCGCCGGCATATTCTTTCTCGCCTATTGCCTGTTCGAGGTCCCGAGCAACATCGCCCTGTACCGCTTGGGCGCGCGGCTGTGGATCGCCCGCATCATGATCACCTGGGGGCTCGTCTCGATCGCCACGGTGCTCGTCGGTGGAGCGTGGAGCTTCTACCTCATGCGCTTTCTGCTCGGCCTCGCCGAGGCCGGGTTCTTCCCGGGTGTCACCTTCTATCTCGCGGCCTGGTTTCCGGCGCAGTATCGTGCCCGCATCCTGGCCGGCTTCCTGGTGGCGATCCCGTTCTCGACCGTGGTCGGGGCGCCGCTGTCCGGCCTTCTGCTCGCCCTCGACGGGACCTTCGGGCTCGCCGGCTGGAAGTGGTTGCTCATCCTCGAGGGCCTCCCGGCCATCATCCTCGGCGTCGTCGTCGCCTTTCTGCTGGCCGATCGACCCACGACCGCGCCGTGGCTCGACCCGGAGGAAAAGGCGACGCTCACCGACATGCTGGCCGCAGAGCCGCGCGAGCGCGTGCGCGAAGGCATGCTCGACGCCCTCAAGGATCCCCGCGTCATCGTCTGCGCGCTGGTCCAGTTCGGATTCACGATCGGCTCCTACGGCATCCTGTTCTGGCTGCCGCAGATCATCAAGGCGAGCGGCGTTTCGAACCTGGCGGTCAGTCTTCTCACCGCGGTGCCTTACGCCTTCGCGACCGCCGCCATGGTCTGGTGGGCGCTCCTGGTCGACGCGAGCGGCAAGAAGATCAGCAATCTTACGATCGCGTGCGGCCTCGGCGCCGTGGGTCTCGTGGTTTCGGTGCTGACGGACTCGCTCGCCATCGGGCTCATCGGCCTCACCCTTGCGCTTGTCGGCATCACCTCGGCGCGTGCCGTGTTTTGGACAATCCCGACCCGCTTCATGACTGGCGTCGGCGCCGCCTCCGGGCTCGCCTTCATCAACTCGGTGGGGGTGATGGGCGGGTATTTCGGGCCTGAAACGATGGGTCTGCTGAAGGACGCGACCGGTGGCTATCTCGCCGGATTGCTGGTCATGGCGGGTTGCCTCGCCGCATCTACGCTGCTTGCGGCCTCGCTCAAGCTGTTGATCAAGCTGGAGTGATTGAGGTCAAGCCACCAGCCGTCCGCCCGTGATGGTGGCGTCCCGACACGCGGTTTTGACCGACCGCTGGATCGGTCCGCAGACTGTCGCGGCAGGGACGCGTCGAGGGACGCATCCGGCTTCGATTGACTTTTCCGCGACAAAACCGCAGATCCATGGGGGCCGGCTTGGATTGGGGTCCCCACTGGGCATGTTCAAGCGAATCTTGATCGCCAATCGCGGCGAGATCGCCTGCCGGATCATCAAGACCGCGCGGCGGATGGGTATCGAGACGGTCGCGGTCTATTCCGAGGCCGATCGGGACGCCCTGCATGTGGAAATGGCGGATCAGGCGGTGCCGATAGGCCCACCCCCCGCCGCCGAAAGCTATCTTTTGATCGAGAAGATCATCGCGGCCGCCATGAGCAGCGGGGCGCAGGCCGTGCATCCGGGCTATGGCTTTCTGTCCGAGCGGGAGGCCTTTGCCAAGGCGCTGGCCGAGGCCGGCATCGTCTTCATCGGACCCAATGCCGGGGCGATCGCCGCCATGGGCGACAAGATCGCCGCCAAGACGGCGGCGGCCAGGGCCAAGGTTTCGACCGTGCCGGGCCATCTCGGTATCATCGCGGACGAGAAGGAGGCGGTGCGGATCGCCGATGAGATCGGCTATCCGGTCATGATCAAGGCTTCCGCCGGCGGCGGCGGCAAAGGCATGCGTATCGCGCATGGGGCCGGCGAGGTGGCGGAGGGCTTTGCCCGCGCCCGCTCGGAGGCCAAATCGTCATTCGGCGACGATCGGGTGTTCATCGAAAAATTCATCACCGACCCGCGCCATATCGAGATCCAGGTGCTGGGCGACAAGCACGGCAATGTCATTCATCTCGGCGAGCGTGAGTGCTCGATCCAGCGGCGCAACCAGAAGGTGGCGGAGGAGGCGCCGAGCCCGCTCCTCGACGCGGCGACCCGCGCCGCGATGGGCGAGCAGGCGATCGCATTGGCAAAGGCCGTGGGCTACGATTCCGCCGGCACTGTCGAGTTCGTCGCCGGACAGGACAAGAGCTTCTATTTCCTGGAGATGAATACGCGGCTGCAGGTCGAGCACCCGGTGACCGAGCTCATCACCGGCATCGATCTCGTCGAGCAGATGATCCGTGTCGCGGCGGGCGAGCAACTCAGCCTCAAGCAAAGCGACGTGAAGCTTCAGGGCTGGGCGGTCGAGACCCGCATCTATGCCGAGGACCCCTATCGCAACTTCTTGCCGTCAATCGGACGGCTCAAGAGCTACCGCCCGCCGCCCGAGACGTGCATGGGCGGCGTTACCGTGCGCAACGACACCGGCGTCACCGAGGGCAGCGAAATCTCGCTCTATTACGATCCGATGATCGCCAAGCTCGTGACCCATGCGCCGACCCGCAAAGAGGCGATCGCGGCACAAGCCGACGCGCTCGACGCCTTCACCATCGAGGGCATCCGCCACAATATCCCGTTGCTTTCCGCCTTGATGCAGCATCCGCGCTGGCAGGCAGGCGAGCTGTCCACCGGTTTCCTCGCCGAGGAGTTTCCCGGCGGCTTTCATCCCATCGTGCCGAACCAGAAAACGGCCGATGTCTTGGCGGCGGTCGCAGCCGCCATCGATCACGTCTTGGGCGAGCGCAAGCGCCGTATATCCGGCCAGGCCGCCGGCCGCGCCGTCAACCGCGAGCGGCGGCGCGCGGTGCGGCTCGGCGAGAACGAGATTTCGCTCGAGGTCATGCGTTCAGATTCCGGTTCCGGCCATTCGTCCGCAGCCGAGCCGCCCGACGACGAACTGACGGTGGACGTGCTCGGTGGTGGCGCGGCGCACCATGTGCTGGTCTCGCGCTGGCGGCCGGGCGATCCGGTCTGGCACGGGACGATCGACGGTGAAGCGATCTCGGTGCAGGTGCGGCCGGTCCTCAATGGTTTCGATCTGGCGCACCGGGGCATCGAGGTCCGCGCCTATGTCTATACCGAACGCGAGGCTGCCGCCGCGCGGCTGATGCCGGTGAAGAAGGCTGCGGACAGCGGCAAGGCCGTGCGCTGTCCGATGCCCGGCTTGGTCATCTCCATTGCGGTCGCGCCGGGGCAAGAGGTCAAGGCGGGCGACACGCTGGCCGTCGTGGAAGCCATGAAGATGGAGAATGTGCTGCGCGCGGAACGCGACGGCGTGGTCAAGTCCATCAAGGCCAAACCCGGCGACAGCCTTGCAGTCGACGCCGTGATCATGGAATTTGCGTAAGGTGTCCGGGTTTTCTCGCGCGCCGTCATGATGCTGCATTTCGCCTACGGATCGAACATGAGCCGCGCCCAGATGGGCGCGCGTTGTCCCGGCGCAACGGCAGTCGGGATCGCGACCCTCGAACATTGGCGGTTCATCATCGGGGTCGAGGGCCATGGCTCCATTGCGCCGTCGCCCGGCGCGATCGTGCACGGCGTGCTGTGGCGAACCGCTGCCCGCGAGATTGCCGCGATCAATGCCTATGAAAACGTCGCTTCCGGTCTTTACCTGCGCCGCATCGTTGCGGTTCGCCACGGAGCAAGCCTGCTCCCGGCGCTCGCCTATGTGCTTCGCCGGCGCGGCGAGGGGAGGCCGAGGCCAGGCTATATTCATCTGGTGGTCGAAGCGGCGCGCGACTGGGGGCTGCCGGAGCGCTATGTGGATGCGCTGCAACGCTGGTCGCCGACGGGCTGGCGCGGCGCGCGACCGAAGGATACCGGAGAAATCCGATGAACGCCGCCCACATCGTCCGCCGGGTCGTCGTCCGCGGCCTGGTGCAGCGTGTGGGCTATCGCGCCTGGGCCGAGCATGTGGCGCTTCAGCGCGGCCTCGAAGGCTGGGTGCGCAACCGGTCCGACGGAACGGTCGAGGCGGTCTTCGCCGGCCCGGCGAGCGTGGTCGAAGGAATGATCGACGCCTGCCGGCGTGGGCCGCCGGGCGCGCAGGTCGATACCCTCGAACAACGCGAAGGCGGTCTCGACGACGTCGCCTTGCGCCGCCGCGGTGAGATGTTCTCGGTGCTGCCAACGGCGTGAGCACGAATTGGCGTGAGCAAAGCGCCGCGCCGGAGCGGCACCCCGGTGACGATTACGCGCTCGTTCCGAACAGCGGCTCGAATTCCCGCCGCAGCACCACGTCCACTTCGGCCAGGGTCACCGGCAGGCCGAGATCCAGAAGGCTGGTGACGCCGTAGCGCGCGTCGGCGACGCCGCACGGCACGATGCCGGCGAAATGCGACAGGTCGCAATCGACATTGAGCGCGATGCCGTGCAGGCTGACCCAGCGCTTCACCCGGATGCCGATGGCGGCGATCTTATCCTCGTGCTCGGCACCCTTGTCGGGGCGGCGCACCCAAACGCCGATGCGATCGTCGCGTCGCTCGCCCGCGATGTTGAATGCCGCCAAGCTGCGGATGATCCATTCCTCCAACGAGGCCACGAAGCGGCGTATGTCCGGACCGCGCCGTTTGAGGTCGAGCATCACATAGGCGACCCGTTGACCGGGGCCGTGATAGGTGAATTGACCGCCGCGGCCCGCCACGTGCACCGGGAAACGCCCGACGATCAGATCGTCGGGCTTGGCGCTTGTTCCCGCCGTATAGAGCGGCGGATGCTCGATCAGCCAGACCAGCTCGCAGGCGGCGCCGTCCGCGATGGCGGCGGCGCGGGTATCCATGACCGCGAGCGCCTCTTGGTAGGAAACAAGCGCGTCATCCACGCGCCATTCGACCGCGGCCTGCCCGGCGGCCGGCGCAATTCCGGACGCCAGGCTCGCGCGGGCATGGGACAAACCCTGAATCGATTGCATCCGCACTCGAAGATCCGCCGCCGAAGGCGCGGACACTCGCTCCCTGGAGGTTCCGCGCCCGAAATACTCGCAACAACTCTCGATATCGCCAACGCAAACAGACGCGGGAGACCAGCGTCTCCCGCGTCGAGCCCAAATGCAATGCCCTATTTGTCACTTCCCCGAGAGGGAAGGATTGGACTGCCGCGTGTCGGGAACCGGAAGGCGCAGCCTCGCCGGCGCGAGCGGTCGCTTAAGCGCGCGAATTAAGTGAAACCCCCAAGGCGAGCGCCTTTTGGCGGGTGGCGCCGACAGTTCTCTTGAGCGCTTTGGCGATCTTGGGCGCCGGTGTCTTGTTGCGCGCCATTGTTTTCAATTCCTTGACATCGGTCTTGGTCCACTCGCGTCGCTTTGCCTTCTTGGCCATGGTGCCTCTCTCCATTCGGTTCAAAGAACTCTACGCTTAACACAAACCGTGCTGATGCAACACAAACAATGGTGATGATGCCCCAAGCATTGGGAGTCTTGAAGCATAGGGACTTGAAGCATAGGGACTCTGCGGCTCCAAAGGCGCCCTACGACCGAGCGTATTGGATGATTGATTGTTGAGCCTTCCCCCTCCTTATGCAATGTCGTGGGCTCAATTGCAACCCGACATTCACCCGGACCCGCCGCGGCCGGTATTGGCCGGCTCCGGCCCCATTTTGTTGTTTGTTCCAATCGATGCGCGAGCCGGGGTGGCGGTGGTAGGAGCGCGGTCGGACATGGGGGCACCGGTTTTGCCTTCGCCATCGGGCTTGTGCAGATTGCGCGGACCTGATCCGGGGCAATCAATCCCGGTATATTTTGCGGAAATTTCATTCGCCGGCCGCGCCCTAACGTCATGATTTGGCGCCCAATCCGGGCGGCATTGCGAAATTCGCTCTGTCCGATCGCGCGCCGAGGTCGGCGAATCGCAAAGCCGCGCGCGCGCACGCCGCGATGCCGGCCGGCGCGGTGCCGATGCGATTCGCCGGGGGAGGACTTCGCCCGACGTTCGGCCTCGGGCCGGGCCGCCCCTGGCGGATTGCGGGCCGGGCCCCTGACGCCACGCATTAACCCCCTGGTAACCAAACCGTGATGACACTCGCGGTGTCGCATCAGCATGTTCGAGGACAATGAATTGGCCACGCTCGATAAGGTTTCACTCGATATCCAGGTCGTGCTCGGCACGACCACCATGCCGGTGCACCAAGTGCTGCGGCTCGGCCGCGGCGCCATCATCGAGTTGGAAGCCTCCGAGGACGACGAGGTCGAGATCCTGGCCAACAATTTCCCGGTGGCCAAGGGGACGGTGGTGGTCAGCGGCAACCGCATAGCGGTCGAGGTCAAGGAGTTGCTGCCGCGGCTTGCCGACATCCGCTGAGCCGGCGGTTCCCGCCGCGACGACCGGGCCCAACGGCCACTTGTCCCTGGGGAACCGATTTGTTACATCGAGCGGCTTCAACGCCGGGCCGTACGGCCTGCGCTAACTTCATCTGCGGTCGTGGCGGAATTGGTAGACGCACTAGCTTGAGGTGCTAGCGGGGCAACCCGTGGAGGTTCGAGTCCTCTCGACCGCACCAGAATTCTTGAAGGATGCCGTTTCTTGGGCGATTGGCACCGGCGCGGGTTGCATTAATGTTGTCCGTGCACGCCGTGAGGGACGCCGATGTCTCCACAACTTGGCGCGACATCGTGCTTGCCGGATGTGGTGTAGGCGAGCCGCCGCGCCGGAATGTTCCCGGGCTTCGATCAGGCTCTTCCGCAATACCGCCAGCCCAAGCCCTACCGCAGTAGTCCAAGCCTCAGTGCGTCCGAGACGTTGGCGGTGGGCTTGGTAACCGTGAGTTGGTGGCCGACCGGCCGCGCCCGCGCTGCGGCGCTGCCGGCATCCTTGCCGGGATCCTTGGGCAAGCCCAGAATCTTGCTCGGGCCTGGTTTCACGTTCGGCTTCGCGGTCGCCACCAAATTTTGCCGGGCCGCCTTGCGGTCGGCGGATGCAAATGAGGGCGCGGATTTGCGGGAATAATAGATGAAGTCCTGTGCCGCGGGCGTGGGCAGCATTTCGGTCTCCACCGGCATGGTGTAGCTCACATTGTTCGGCCACGGCGCGCTGCGCGGAAGTGGGCTCTGGCCAGCGGCGGTCTTTTCGCGCTGCGCCCGCGGCGCCAAATCAATGGCCGCGACTTCGCCGGTCGACTCGGTCACGCCGAAATTCGCCGGGCTCGGCGCACTGAGGCTGGGTTGCGTGGTCGTGGTGCCCGCGGCCAGAACGCGCGGCCACGATGGCCGTGTGTGATGTCGCTGCACCCAGTCATCCGTCTCCGCCACGGTCGCGGGCCGGTCGGCGGTCGACGGCACCACGTGAACGATCTTGTAGCCGCGTGCTTTGAGCTCAGCCAATATGGTCGGCAGTGCGAGCGCTGTCGCGGGCTGAATGTCATGCAGCAGCAGGATGCCGCGGCCGCGCGCTTCGATCCGCTGCAGCGCACGGCGGGTGATTTCCTTGGCGCTGATATGTGTCCAGTCGTCGGCGAGAAAATCGAGGCTCCAGGTCACATAGCCGTGTGCAGCGAGATATTGCTCCACGGAATCTTGGCGCAGCAGGCCGGGAATGCGGAAGAAGGGGGAAATCGTCTTGGGATCGCCCAGCACGGTCCGCAACGAAGCGAAGCCGTCCTCGATCTCCTTGGCGGCGTCATCGACCGACATCTTGGCAAAAGTGAAGGGGTGATTCTGGCTGTGGCCCGCGATCGTATGCCCTTCATTATATTCCCGCCGGACAACTTGCGGATAGCCGAGCGCCATGCGCCCGACCAGGAAGAACGTCGCCTTCACGCATTCTGCCGCCAGGGTGTCGAGCACCCGGCTGGTATAGGGAGGAAGCGGACCGTCATCGAAAGTCAGAACCACTTCGTGGTCGTTGAGGGGCAGCGACTCGTCATATTGCAGGGTTCCGAGCCGAGGGTGCCCGGCCGGATTGAGCACGATGGTCCGGCTAACCCCGAGCGCGCCCGGGTGGCCCGGACATTCGGCCGCCTCCGCGCACCCGATCCCTACAAGGAAAGGCAGCAAAAGGACTGAAGCAATGGTGCGGCGTAAGCCCACTTCGATGCGACCTTTTTGATGCGACTTTCGACATGACCCGGTGCCCCCGGACCCGAACCACTTTAGCCAAGAACCACTGTAGCCAAACAGTATCGAGCGGCAAATTAATGGCACCTTAACCGAACCGCTTGCGCCCAATAAATCGCGACTGTGGCCACAATGTCGCGGAAAGGTGCGAAACGCCATATTCCTCCGGATGTTGCCGCGACCCCATAAGGCGAAAGCTGAGGTCTCTGGCGGTCCCGTCATGGGCTGTTCTTGGCGGCCCGGTGTGTCGGCAGGAGGGCAAATCCAGAACCTTATGGGACCGCCCCATGCCGGTGATTCACCAGTTATTCACCATCCGGCCTTAGCCATGCTGAGGGGTGTTTCGTATCAGTCGGGTATGGCCGGAGTCTCCGTTGGCCAATAATAATGAGGACACGGCTTCGGCCGGCGATGACCGGCCAGCATCGGCGTTGGCCCGACCGGACGGGCCGCTGCCTGCGGCACAGCTGCGCTCGATCCCATTTTCCAATGTTCCCCTTGCTGGAGCGGGCAGGCAATTCTCACTCTTGCGCATCGTTGTGCCGCTCGCGATCATCCTGGTTGCCGCGACGGTGGTCTGCCTCGGCCTCGGTTTTCTGATGGCACGCCAAGCCGATGATCGCGCCGAAGCCGGGCATCGCCAGGCGCTGCGAGGAGCGGTCGAGGCGCTGCAAGCGGTCGCGCCTGACCTGTCCGGAAACGACCCGCGGCTCATTCGAATTTTGGAGGAAGCTTCCGGGCTCAAAGGTCTGCGATTCGACGATGCTCCGCCCGACGGCGATCGCGAGGCACAAACCTTGCTCGATCGCAATGGCCGCATCGTCGGGTGGTTGAACTGGGATCCGGAGCGCTCCGCAACCGCGGCCATGAACGGGATTTCGCCGCTTGCCGTCCTGATCGCGCTCGGCTTCGCCAGCCTGCTGGCCGCGGCGCTGTGGCAACTGCGCCATCTGGATCTCCGGCTCGCAACCAGCCAGCAACAAATCCGCGAGCACCTGCAGGTGGAGCCGGTCACCGGCCTGCCGAACGGCGACGACATTCTGGAGCGCCTCGATCGCGCCGCCACAGCCCGCAAGGCCGACGAGTGCCTGGCATTCATCATCGTCGATCTCGATGGGTTCCGGGACGTCAAGGACGCCGTCGGCGAAGCGGGCGGCGACGAGGTGCTGTTCGAGGTCGCCAACCGACTGCGCCAGGCGATGCCGCGCGACGTCGTCATCGGGCGACTTCGCAGCAACCACAAATTCGCGCTCATGCTGGCTGCGACCGATCCGCGGATCGCGCTCGCCACCGCCGAAGCGGCACGGCTGGCGATCTCCCGCCCGATCTGGATCGGTCAGGCGCTGCAAATCGCCGCCAGCGTCGGGCTTGCGGTGGCGCCGCGCGACGGGACCGCGGGCGAAGAGCTCGTTCGCCGCGCCGATCTTGCTTTGCGCGCGGCGCGGCGCCGTGGCGGCGGGATGGTGGTCGGCTTCGCGCCGGGAATGGAGGTGGAATTCGAGGAGCAGCGGTTCATCAAGCGCGAGCTCGGACGCGCGCTCGCCGCACGCGATTTCGATGTCCACTATCAGCCGATCGTGGCGGCAGTGGGCCACGCGATCGTCGGGGTGGAGGCCTTGCTGCGTTGGAATCACCCGACCCGTGGCGCCATCCCGCCCTCGCGGTTCATTCCGATCGCCGAGCAGGCTGGGTTGATGGATCAGCTCGGGGAATTCGTCTTGCGCCGGGCGCTGCGCGATGCGGCGCGATGGCCGCAGCTCTATGTCGCGGTCAATCTGTCGCCGATGCAGGTGCGCAACCGCAAGTTCGTCGATCTGGTGGCTGCGGCCCTGGCGGAGACCATGACGCCCGCCTCGCGCCTGGTGCTCGAGGTGACCGAAGGGGTGCTGATCGACAATCCGGAGGCCGCCAAATCGCGCCTCGATGATTTGCGCGCGCTTGGGCTCAAGCTTGCGCTCGATGATTTCGGTTCCGGCTATTCGAGTCTCACCTACCTGCAGCGCTTGCCGTTCGACAAGCTCAAGGTCGATCGCGGCTTTGTGGCGGCCCTCGACCAGTCCGCCAATGCCGGCGTGATCATCCAGGCCGTCATCGCGCTCGGCCGGGCGCTCGATTTGTCGATCCTGGTCGAGGGGATCGAAACCGAGGAACAGCGCGCCTTGGTGCGGCTCGCTGGTTGCGACGAAATGCAAGGCTATCTGTTCGCCAGGCCGGCCCCGCGCGAGGAGATCGATCGGATGCTGGCCGGCGCGAATGCCGGCAGGGCGCGGGTGAAGATGCGTGCCGCCGGATAGGTCACTGGCCTGCTTCGCTTCGGCCGACTCGGTCATCGGCCTATCGCTGGCGATGCGCAGGCGTTGAGGCAACTGCTTGGCCGATTGAAGGGAATCAATTACGCCTATGAACGCCATGATGCGAGTCAGACTGAAAGCCGACGGCCGGGTTGTCGAAATCCTCGCTGACGGGACCGAGCGGGCGATTGCCGGCGCGGCCACGATGGCTCCGGCCATTGCGGGCGCGCTCGATGTTGCAAATCCGCGGACGGCCGGGCAGGGGCGCGATGCCGTCTATGCCAAGGGCATCCGGGCCCGCGCCAAATTGACCCAAGCGGAATTCGCCGCCAGGATCGGGGTGCCGATCGAGACGGTGCGCAATTGGGAACAGGGCAAACGCTCGCCGCGCGGGCCCGCGCGCGCGCTCTTGAAGATGATCGACCAGGCGCCGCAGGTCGCCTTTGCGGTCCTCAACACCGCCAAATCCGAACCCTAGTCGGATAAGGATCCGCCGCCTGAATTGACGCCCGCCGTTGAACGGTGGCCCGTCGTGGGGCGGAGCTTTTTTTTGCGGCAAGGCGGCTGTTTTCGCTGAATTTCGGTCGGCAAATGCGGCAAAATCAGCGGCATCGCGCGGGATTCGTTTCCGGTGGAACGAAAACCGCCCTATGAATGCCGGGCCGATGAATGCCGGGCTTCGCCCAACTGCCGCGGGAACCATGATGCAAGTCGTGGATGTCAAAGGCGCGCGCATTCCGCTCGTAGGTCTCGGCACCTGGGAGCTGCGCGGGCGCGTTTGCGCGCGCGTCGTCGAGCAGGCGCTGCGGCTCGGATATCGCCATATCGATACCGCGGAAATGTACGACAACGAGCGCGAGGTGGGCGAGGCGCTGCGGGCATCGGGCGTGCGGCGCGACGACGTCTTCATCACCACCAAGATATGGCCGTCGCATTTCGCGCCCCTCGAGCTGGAACGCGCCGCCAAGGGCAGCTTGGCGCGTTTGCGCCTGTCCGAGGTCGACCTGCTGCTCCTGCACTGGCCGAACCCGCAAATTTCGCTATCCGAAACGCTGGGTGCCTTGTGCAGGGTCAAGCAAAGCGGGCTCACCCGCCACATCGGCGTGTCCAACTTCACGGTTCCGCTCATCGAGGAGGCGGTGGGGCTGGCGAGCGAGCCGCTGGTCTGCAACCAGATCGAGATGCATCCGTTTCTCGACCAGTCGAGAGTGACTGCCGCCTGCCGGGCGAACGACATGGCGGTCATCGCCTACAGTCCGATCGCCCGCGGCGGAGCCAATAAAGACGCGGTGCTCGCCCGCATCGGCGCGGCGCACGGCAAGAGCGCTGCCCAGGCCTCGCTGCGCTGGCTGGTGCAGCAGGGCATCGTGGTCATTCCACGCACCAGCCGGATCGAGCGCTTGTCGGAGAATTGCGCGATCTTCGATTTCGCGCTTTCCGATGCCGAGATGGCCCAAATCCATGCGCTGGCGCATCGCGACGGGCGCCTCGTCGACTATGCCTATTCGGGGTCGCCGAAGTGGGATTGACCCCCGATGCCGCGCTCTTGCTGTTCTCCGGCGGCCAGGACTCCACCGTCTGTCTCGCCTGGGCGCTCGAGCGGTTCGCCCGCGTGGAGACCATCGGCTTCGACTACGGACAGCGGCACAAGGTCGAGCTCGATGCGCGTCTGCGCGTGCGCGCGCGCATGGTCGCGTTGCGCCAGGCATGGGCGGCGCGGCTCGGCGACGATCACGTGGTGCGGCTCGATGCGATTTCGGCGCTATCCGACACCGCGCTCACGCGCGACATTGCGATCGAAATTGCGGAGAACGGGCTGCCCACGACCTTCGTGCCGGGGCGCAATCTCGTCTTCTTCGCCTTCGCGGGCGCGCTGGCTTACCGGCGCGGCGCCAAGCATCTCGTCGCCGGCATGTGCGAGACCGACTATTCCGGCTATCCGGATTGCCGCGACGACACCATCAAGGCCATGCAGGTCGCGCTCAACCTCGGCATGGACCAGAGGTTCGTGATCCATACGCCGCTGATGTGGATCGACAAGGCCGCGACCTTTGCGCTGGCACGCGACCTCGGTGGCGATGAATTCATCGAGCTGCTGGTGGAAGACACCCACACCTGCTATCTGGGCGACCGCTCGCGGCGGCACG
>Ga0209068_10000649_pt1 | contig 18499 bp, 17 predicted proteins | sample ColStrG_CSR_2012_FD_187200 | JGI IMG/M metagenome (GOLD analysis project Ga0209068, IMG submission 187200) | Freshwater sediment microbial communities in response to fracking from Pennsylvania, USA - Cold Stream Run_MetaG_CSR_2012 (SPAdes)... | ecosystem: Environmental > Aquatic > Freshwater >... | reverse complement strand
ATGGGTAATCCGCCGACACTACCGCGATCTCGGCGCGCTCCCTCCCCCTTGTGGGGGAGGGTCGGGGTGGGGGGTCGTGCCGTAGCGCACCGAAGTGCCACATCTCACGACCCCCACCCCCGACCCCTCCCCACAAGGGGGAGGGGAGAATACGCGGAGAGATCGTGCACCAGCCGTCCAATCAACAAGTGCTCGTGTGATGAGGCTCAAGCCCGCAATCATCGTTCGATCGCTTCTCCTCGCCGCCCTCGCGATGTTCGCCACGGCGCCGGCGTGCGCCGACTCTCCCTACGAGGGAAAAACCATCACCATCATCACCAGCACGGGTGTGGGTGGCGTCTACGATCTCACGGCGCGCGTGATCGCGCGCCATATGGGCCGCTACATTTCGGGCAATCCGACCTTGATCGTCCAGAACATGCCGGGCGGCGGCAATGTGCTGGCCACCAACTACATGTACAATATCGCCTCCAAGGACGGCCTGACCATCGCCAGCATCCACAACGCCATGCCGTTGCATCAGGTGCTCGATGGACGCGGCGTGCGGTTCGATGCGCCTAGATTCAACTGGCTCGGCTCGACCGGATCCGAGAACGAGGTGATCCTGGTCTGGCACACGGCCGGGATCACGACCATCAAGCAGGCCATGGAGCGGGAGGTCGTGCTGGGCGCGACCGGTTCCGGCTCCGGCCTCTCCATCATTCCGACCGCCATGAACAACGTGCTCGGCACCAGGTTCAAGCTGGTGATCGGCTACAAGACCTCCGAGGATATCAATCTCGCCCTGCAGCGCGGGGAGGTGCAGGCTCGCGCCTTCGGTATCAATTCGATCGTCAGCCAGCACGCCGATTGGCTCAAGGAGGGCAAGGTCGCGTTCCTGGCGCAGGCGGGAGTCAAGCGCGACAAGGATCTGCCCGACGTGCCGCTGCTCACGGAGCTGGCCGGGACCGACATGCAGCGTCGGGTTCTCAAGCTGATCTCCGCTCCGGCGGGGCTCGGGCATCCCTATCTGGCGCCGCCCGGCATCCCGTCGGAGCGGCTTGCGATTCTGCGCAAGGCCTTCGATGCGACGCTCAAGGACAAGGCGTTCCTGGCCGAGGTCGAGAAGCTCCAGATCGCCATCGATCCCATGAGCGCCGACGAGGTGGGGGCGAACGTCGGCGAAACCATCAACGCCGCCCCCGACGTGGTCGCCAAGGCCAAGGCCGCCATGGAGGATACGCGTCCGCAGAGTGGTGGCGCGCCGCAGCCGTGATGGCCTAGCCGCTACGCCGCCGCTTGTGCTCGTTCTGGAAGCCATACAGTAATTGGGCGACATCGCTGGCGGGCAGGGGCTTGCTGTAGAAATATCCCTGCACCTCGGTGCACCCCTCCGCGCGCATCTGATCCAGCTGCTGCTGCGTTTCGACGCCTTCCGCCGTCGTGGTCATGCCGAAGCTGTGGCCAAGCCCTGCGACCGCGCGAATGATGGCGATGGAGTCGGGTTTCTCGACCAGGTCCCGAACAAAGGTTTGGTCGATCTTGATCTTGTCGAATGGAAAGCTGCGGAGATAGCTCAACGACGAATATCCGGTCCCGAAGTCATCCATCGATATTCGGACGCCCAGGCTGCGCAACTGGTGCAGCATCGCCAGCGTGGCATCATTGTTGTGCATCAGCACGGTCTCGGTGATCTCGAGCTCCAGCCGATCGGGGCGCAGGCCTGAGGCCGCCAGCGCGGATATGACGGCGGGAACCAGGCTCTTGCTGCGGAACTGCACCGGGGAAGCATTGACCGCCACCCGCAAATCGGACGGCCATGTCATGGCCTCGGCGCACGCTTGCCGGATCACCCACTCGCCGATTGCGACAATCAGCCCTGTTTCCTCGGCCAACGGGATGAATTCGCTCGGCAGGACCCTGCCGCGCGTCGGATGGTTCCACCGCAGCAGTGCTTCAAATCCGCTGACCCTGTTTTCCGCGAGATTGACGATGGGCTGGTAGAAAACTTCGAACTCTCCGGCGTTGATGGCCTTGCGGAGATCAAGCTCGAGGAAGCGTCGGGCCTGGGCCTTGGCGTCCATTGCGGGCTCGAAGAAATGGAATCCGCCCCGGCCGTCGTCCTTGGCCCGGTATAAGGCCATGTCGGCATTCTTCAACAGTTGATCCGCATCGTTGCCGTCATCGGGCGCAAGGGCGATCCCGATGCTCGCGCCCACCACGACCTGATGATCGCCGATGTCGAACGGCACGCTCAAGGCTTCGACGATGCGCGTCGCCAAGTCGGTGGCGGCAGCCACCGGTTGTTCCGTGCCCGGCTGCACGATCGAGAACTCGTCGCCGCCCGTGCGCGAGACCAAATCGTTGTCGCGCACGAGCCCGCGCAATCGCATGGAGACCGCACACAGCAACGCATCTCCGACCGAGTGTCCGAGCGTATCGTTGATGTCCTTGAAGTTGTCGAGATCCAGGCAGAGCACGGAAAACCGTTCACCGCGCTCCGCATTCTTCAAGCTCGTCATGATGTGGTCACGCAATTGAACGCGGTTCGCCAATCCGGTCAGCGCATCGTGATGCGCCAGGAACGCAATTTGCTTCTCTGAATTCCGTTTCTCGGTCACGTCCATGTGTATCGTGACCCTGCCGCCGGTGCTCAGCGGCGCGCTCGTCACTGAAACGATGCGCCCGTCGTGCAATTGCTGCTCCGCGACGCCCAGAGTTTGTCCGGATGCCGACGCCATCGTTTCTTCGACGAAGTTTTCAATGTCGATCGGAGATGTTCCGGTCGCGACCCGATGCTCCAGAATGGTTCGAAGCGGGGTACCCGGCTCGGTGTGCTCGGGAGGCAGCCTATACATCGCGGCATAGTTCGCATTGCAGACGATCAGTTGCTGCTCGCCGTCGAACATGCTGAGCCCCTGCGGCATGCCCTCCAGGGCCGCTGAGAGTTGGGCGCTCGATCGCTGCTTCATCGAGTTGATCATGCGGTTGAGCAGAAGCAGCGCCAGTCCCGCCAGCATGACGCTGGTGACGATCGAGCCGAGCAGCAGGAGGTCGGACTTGAAGGAGAATTCTTCGATGTCGTCTCGCGCCATCAGGCCGACGGCCGCGTTTCGCGCCCCCAGCTGCTCCATCTTCTGCGCGATGTCGGTCAGCCGATCCGCGACTTCCGGAGCATTCGCTCCGAGATCGGGGAGCGCGGCGATATTCGCCCTGATCTCGAGGCCGAGCGCGCGCGAGCGGGGAGAGCTCGACCTTTCGATTGCGACGTCCATCTCGTCGAGCACCTTTTCCAGGAGCTCATTGGCCTTGGAAGTCTCGATCGGCCCGGCGGCGCGGATGCGGTCGTCGACATAACGTTGAAACGACATCTGCGCGAGATGGACGTAGTTGGTGGCGATGAATGCAGTGTCGTATATATTGATGGCGTGATCGATGGTCGCGTGTTGCTGCTGGCGCGCGAACAGGCCGAGCGCGAGATTGACCATCAAGAGGCCGATCGCCACCACGCGGAGCTGTCGGCGAAAAGAGCCGTTGTATCTGTCGGCCACCCGGCTGGAGCGGGGCCGTCCGTGGGTCGGAGCGCCTGTCGATCCGGCGGCAATCTCAGCGGTGGTCACGCTGTTACACTCCCGTACTCGCATATGTCATCGGGAAGCCGGCGGACCATAAGCGCTTCGTATTAAGGCAACGTGGACATTTCTACCGAGAGGCGTGGGTCGCGACGGATACCCTCGAGCGGTCGATCCGGCCATGCGACTCAGCCTCATTTTTCGGAGCGAAAGCGTCACGTTCAGTCAATGTTAACCAAGTCTTGATCTATGGTCGGCGCTCATTGATTTTGCGAAGGGCCGCGTGCCGAGGTGATTCGGCTATGACGCCGCGAGACCAAACGACGGCACTTACTTCGGTGACGGCCGGAGCACGCGCCCGTTGCGGGCGGGCGGCAGCCGTCACATTTTTCGGCTCGGGGCTTTCGATCCTGCTGCTTTTCGCGGCCTTGGGACCGCGGCCGGCGCTCGCGGTGCCGGCATTCGCGGCTCAGACCAGCCAGCCCTGCGCCACCTGCCATATCGGGGCGTTTGGCCCGCACCTGACGCCCCAAGGGCGAGACTTCAAGCTGCACGGCTACGTGGCGAGCGACGGCAAGGAACATGGACCGCCTCTGGCGTGGACGTCGCTGACGTCGTTTACCCACACCGCGGTGGCGCAGCCGGGTGGGGCGGCGCCGCGCTTCAAACCGAACGACAACGTCGCTCTCGATCAGGTGGCGCTATATTATGCGGGGCGGATGACGTCCGACGTCGGCGGCTTCATCGAGGTCAAGTTCGACGGCGTGACGCACCAGTTTCAAGCCGACAATATCGATGTTCGCCGTGTGCGCGAGGGCCAGTTGTTTGGTCAAGACGTTCTCTGGGGCATGACCGTCAACAACGGCCCGACCGTGCAGGATGCCTGGAACTCGACCCCGGCTTGGGGCTTCCCCTTCAATCGATCGGCGCTGGCGCCGACCCCCATGGCCGCGCCTCTGCTCGACGGCGCTCTCAACCAGCGCGTCGTCGGCGTCGGCGCCTACATGCTGTGGAACGACCTGCTGCTCTTGGAGGCCGACGTCTACAAGGGCCTCGATTCCTTCGCGCTGAGGGCCGTGGGCCAGGTGCCGATGGACGACGGCGACCGCACCACGGCCTTCATTCCCTACGCCCGGCTTGCCCTCATTCGAGACTGGCAGAACCATCACGTGGAGGTCGGTGCCCTGGCATTGTCGGCGAACGTCGTTCCCGGCGGCAACCAGACGCTCGGCCTCGGCGTTCGCAAGACCGACACGGCGTTCGATGCGACCTACCAATACATCTCCGATCCCGCCAAGGTGACCAGCGACAGGCTCTCCGCCCATGGGACCTACATCCACGAGACCGCCGGTATGGAGGGGAGCCAGGCGCAGGCGCTGACCGGCGCGTTGCCTGATCATTCTCTCGACACCATGCGCGTCGATATCTCCTACAGCTTTGCCGCCACCGTGACCCCGTCGGTCCAGTATTTTCGCACCACAGGCACCACCGACAGCAATTATTGGGGCACCCCGAATGGCAGCCCCAACTCGGACGGCATGATCTTCGAGGTCGGCTACGTGCCCTGGGGCAAGCCGGGCTCGCCGTTTCCGAACATGAATTTGCGGCTGGCCGTGCAGTATGTGAGCTATTTCAGCTTCGATGGCAGCTCCGCCAACGCCGGCAGCAACAACAACTTCTTCTTCAGTCTGCGGACCGCCGCGAGATTCTAGCTTCGATCGCCCACGCCTTGACGCAGGAACCGTCATGAACATTCGTCTTGCCGCCGCCGTTGCCTTCCTGACGGGGATCATCGTTGCCGCGCAAGCCGCCGCCACGATGACCGTCGGACAGCACGGACTGGTATTCACCCGCAGCTCGGCATCGCTGGCAAAGGGCGACCGGATCGTCTTCACCAACGAAGACGACGTCATCCACAATATCCACATCTTCGGGCCGGGGAACGACGATTCCACCGACCTCGGCCTGCAGAAACCGGGCGCGACCCTGACCTACAAATTCGACAAGGCCGGCGCCTACATGGTCCGATGCAGCATCCATCCGTCGGTGAAGATGGCGGTGAGCGTCAAGTGAAGCGACGCGCAGGGAATCCGGCCACATCGTCTGCGAGAGCAGTGACCAAATCGACGAGTTCACCGATGGAGGTAGCCGCGTGGGTGCTGATGTTCCCGGTCGGATCGGGCCGAAATGGATACGTCGTGCAGTGTTTGTCCTCACCGGGCTTGAATCGATGGCCATGCTCGTCATCGCGGGGGTCGTCAGCCCCCAGCTCGGCTCGGGAGAGGCGCTCAGTCGGTCGCTCGGCTGGGCCATCCTCGCAATTTACGGCCTGCCCTATCTAGGTCTGGCGGTGCCGGCCTTGTTGCTCGCCGCCTTGAACCGTCATTTGCCGATCGCGCTTGTTCTCAGCCTTCTCGTCATTCCCGCAGCATGGCTCTTTGTACAGTATGCTTGACGTGCCGCCCGCATTCACCGCGACGATGCTTTAGGCACCAGCGGTACGACGCCGGAATCGTCCTCCGCCGCACCGAGCCCGTGGGTCAGCTGCCGAAAGCCGGCGATATCGCCCGGCCTTCCGAGCAGATAGCCCTGCGCCTCGTTGCACAGCTCGCTTTCGAGGAACGCGAGCTCGGCGGTGGTCTCGACGCCCTCCGCCAGCACCGGAAGACGCAGCGCGCGGCCTAGACCCAGCACCGAGCGCACGATGGCGGCTGCCTGATCGTTGACGTTGACCGACTTGATGAAGGAGCCGTCGATCTTGATCTTGTCGAACGGAAAGGCGCGCAGGTTCGAGAGCGACGAGTAGCCGGTACCGAAGTCGTCCATGGCGATGCGAACGCCCAATACCTTGATACGCCGCAGCGTCGCCAGAGCGCGATTCAAGTCGCGCACGAGGGCCGTCTCGGTGACCTCCAGCTCCAGCCGCCCGGGCGCGAGACCGGTCTCGAACAGAATCTCGTGCACCACGTGCGCGAAATCGGCGTTGTGGATTTGCACCGCCGAGACGTTGACCGCGATCGTCAATGGCTGGGTCCAGGTCGCCGCCTCGCTGCAGGCGGCCCGCAGCACCCACTCGCCGATCTGAAGAATGATGCCGGTATCTTCGGCGATTGGAATGAATTCCATCGGCGGAATTTCCCCCCGCGTCGCATGCTTCCAGCGCAGCAAAGCCTCGAAGCCGATGACGTTGCCGCTGCGGATGTCCTTCTGCGGCTGGTAGACGAGCCGCAACTCTCCGCGCGGGATCGCGTTGCGCAGGTCGTGCTCCAGCAGACGGCGATCGCGCACGGCGGCGCCCATCGAGGCCTCGAAGAACCGGTAGGTTCCGCGTCCCTCGTTCTTGGCGCGGTAGAGCGCGGTGTCGGCGTGCGAGAGCAGGGCGTGCCGATCTGTCGCGTCGTCCGGACACATGGCAATTCCGATGCTGGTGCCGATCGGCGCATCAGCTTCCGAGTCACCTCGCTTGGCGCGCAGAATCTCCAGGATGTTCTCGGCGATACGGCCGGCGGCCGTCGGGTTGGAAAGGCCGGGCACCATGATGGCGAACTCGTCGCCGCTCAGCCTCGCCAACATCTGGCCTTCCTCCAGCACGCCGGCAATTCGCTTCGCGACGGCCTGCAGCGCCGCGTCGCCGGCCGCGTGCCCGAACAGATCATTGACCTCCTTGAACCGGTCGAGGTCGAGGCACAGGACGGCGAGCCGACGGCCGGTCTCGAGCGCGGACTCGATCTCCTGATCCAGCTTCTTGTTGAAGGTGCTGCGATTGGGAACTCCGGTGAGCGAATCGTGATGCGCGAGAAAGCGGATATGCTGCTCCGCCTGCTTGCGCGCCTGCAGGTCGCGGACCGCAATGACGTGGTGCGGCTTGCCGCCGTAGTCGACCGGACGCAGGATCAGCTCGACCGGCGTCATGGAACCGTCGGCGTGGAGCAAATCGCCCTCGACGGGTTGATTAGGTCGCTCGAACAGCTTCAGGCGCGTGCCTTCGTCCGGGAAGCATTGCTCCAGTCTTGCGCAGGCCATGCATTCCGCTGGCGTTCCGACCAGATCCGCGAAGCTGTTGTTGACGGTAACGATGGAGTCGCCTTCGCACACCAGTAGCCCCTCGACGGCGGCGTTGGCGAGGCCGCGCATCCGATCGAACTCGATCTCCACCCGCCGCCGGTCTCGCATCTCGATGGCCACACCGGCGAGCGCCAAGGCGATAATGATGAAGCTCGCGAGCGCGACCGCGATCGCCAGCCAGCCTGACGGCAGAGCCGTCGCCGAAAATTCAATCGTTGGATCGGGAACGATCGTGGCCGCGCCCATCGCGGTGAAATGGTGGCTGCAGATCGCCAAGGTCAGCAGCAAGGCGCCGAGGAGCTTCCACTTCAGCCCGTCGCCCCGCAACCCGACCGGCAACGCGACGGCTCCAATCAGTCCGCCCAAGGCGATCGACACCGCGACCAGGGTCGGATCCCATTCGATGCGTCCCTGGATCTCGAACGCCGCCATGCCGGTATAGTGCATGGCGGCGATACCGCCGCCCACCATGGCGCCGCCCAGCCAGGCGCCCGCCCGCCAGTTCGCCATCACGGCAACCGCCAAGCCCGTCCCGGTCAGGAAGATCGCGGCAATCAGCGAGAAGATGGTTAGCACGATGTTGTAGGCGGTCGGGAGCCCCGGCGAGAACGCCAGCATGGCGATGAAATGCGTCGCCCAGATTCCGGATCCGGTCGAGGTCGCGGAAACCGCGAGCCACATGAGGCGCATCTGGCCGCTCGACCTGCGGACGTGATGCAGCAAGCTGATCGCCGTAAATGAAGCGAGCGCGCATATCACCGCCGCAAGGCCCACGAGCCGCAGGTCGTGCGCGGTCATGATGCAATTGTATACAGTCAGCATTTGCGACCCGCGTTAGGTTAATTCTTTGCGAAAGACCTACGTCTAATCACTGTATGTGATATTGAAAAATAAGATGTAAATGAACGGCACGAACCTTGGTGTGCTCACGCCCCTTCGGCCCGTGAGGCGATGGTGTCGGAACTCGAAGAACTCTCGCTCCTGATCGGCGACGTCTACGACGCGGCGTTGGATCCCGGGCTGTGGTCGCATATTCTCAAGCGGGTATGCGGGTTCGTCGGTGGCGCAGCATCCGGGCTGTTTTCGAAGGATTCAGCGCATCAAAGCGGAGAGATGTACTACAAATGGGGAGACGATCCGGAATTTACGCAGCTCTATTTCAACAAATACGTCAGCTCGACCCATTCACGACTGCACATTTTTTCTTCGACGTCGGTGACGTGATCAGCATCGACAATGTCATGCCCTATGACGAGTACAGAGAAACGCTCGTGTTCAAGGATTGGGTGAGGCCCCAGGGCTATGTGGACGTCGCGACGGCCGTGCTGGAAAAGACGGGAACGGCGTATGCGGCGCTGTCGGTGATCCGTCACGAACGCCACGGCCTGGTCGACGACGGGGCCCGAAAACGGATGAGCTTGCTCGCTCCGCATTTCCGCCGCTCCGTGTTGATCGGCAAGGTCATCGATCTACGCAAGATCGAAGCAGCGTCGCTTGCGGCCGCCATGGATGGAGTTGCCGCGGGCGTGTTTCTCCTCGATGCGTCGCGGCGTGTCATGTATGCCAATAGCGCCGGACAGGAAATGCTGGGCGCGGGCGAAATCTTGCGCACCACTCAAAACGCGCTCGCCGCGGCCGACCCCCAAGCCGATCAAACGTTGGGCGCGGTCCTTGCCGCGGCCGGCGGCGGCGACCTGCGGCTGTTCGGCATCGCGATCGCGACCCCGGATGCGCCCCCGCTACCGGCGCCGGCATCGGCCGCGAAGCCGGTCGCCCCCGCGCCGAAAAACCCGTAAGCCACGTGGGGTGACGTAGGGCGGATTGGCGGTGCATTTGCCGCTAAACTGCGACCCGACAGCGCAGCCGCCCGCACCGTCAGCCCATGAACGCGGAGACTCAAGATGTCCGACCAGACAAAAGACCGCTCGGAGCCGCCCGGTGGGGCCGGCGATCATCACGCAAAGGCCTCCGCCGGCAACGTTACTTCACGGCGCGGGTTCCTGCAGTCGAGCGCCGGCTTGGCGGCCGGCGGCGCCGCGGCTCAGGCCCTGTCCCCCGCGGCTCTCGCCCAGCCGGCCGCAACGGATACCGATGCCGAGCTTGCCCGCGTTCAGGGGCAGCGCCGCATCCTGCTCAAGGGCGGGGTCGTATTGACGCTCGACCCGCGGGTGGGCGACTTCGCGCAGGCCGATGTTCTGATCGAGGACGGCAAAATCCGCGAGGTCCGGCCGAACATCGCGGTCTCCGAGGAGGCGGTGGCGGTCGTGGATGCCGAGAACCGGATCGTGCTGCCCGGCTTCATCGACACCCACCACCACTTCTATCAAGGCATCCTGCGCAACATCCTCACCAACGGCCTGCTCAACCCCGACTACAATCGCGACATCAGCAATACGCTGACGTCGGCCTACCGGCCGAGCGATGTGTATGCCGGCGTGCTGGTGACGGCGCTCGGGATGATCGAGGCGGGCACCACCACGGCGGTCGACACCTCGCAGGTCTCGCACACGCCGGAGCACAGCGACGCCGGCATACGCGCCCTGCAGGAGTCAGGGCTGCGGGCGGTCTACGCCTATTCGCGGGGCGCGGGCGCGGGCACCAAATACCCGCAGGACATCGCCCGTCTGCAGGAGACCGCCTTCAGCACACGCGACCAGTTGCTGACCCTTGCGCTCGGCGGAACGCTCGATGCGAATATTTTCGCCGTCGCCCGCGAGGCCGGCGTGCCCACCGTCTCGCACGGCGTCAACAGCAACACCGAGCGAACCCTGGTGGACCTCGGCCGCATGGGCCTGTTGCAGCCCGGCGATGAATACATCCACTGCACCCATTTGAGCGGCATCGCCTGGCGGCTGATCCGGGACACCGGCGGCCATGTCTCGCTCGCCCCGCCCATCGAGATGGCGATGGGCCATGGGATGCCGGCCATCCAGGACGCCCTCGACCACGGCATCCGTCCGAGCCTGAGCTCCGACGTCGACGTGACGATGGCGCAGGACCCTTTCACCATCATGCGTTCGGCCTTCACGCTGCAGCGTCTCATGGTGCTGCAGCGCACCCGCAACGGCGAGCTCAATCCGCCGCGGCTCATCACCTGCCGCGACGTGCTGGAGTTCGCCACCATCGAGGGCGCGCGCTGCGCGCTGCTCGAGCGCAAGGTCGGCACGCTGACGCCCGGCAAGGAGGCCGACATCGTCATGCTGCGCGCCGATCGCCTCAACGTCTGGCCGCTCAACAACGCGCCCGGCGTCGTGGTCAACCTCATGAACCCCAGCAATGTCGAGACGGTCTTGATCGCCGGCAAGGTGCGAAAGTGGCGCGGCAACCTGGTGGGCGTCGATGTTGCGCGGGTCTTGCGCTTGGCGCAGGAGGCCCGCGACGGCGTGCTGCGCCGCGCGGACTTCAAGATGAATTTGCTGGGTTGAGAAGTCCGTAGGATGGGTAGAGCTCTTGCGAATCCATCAAACGCCGCCGATGGGTTTCGCAAGAGCTCTACCCATCCTACAAACTAAACTCATTGCTTCGGCGTCGGCTTGAAATATCGCAAATCCGGCGGCAGCTGGTCCTTCTTGGCGGGCATCAGATAGCCGTCGGCGCTCAGGTAGTAGATCTCGTTGTGGATCGCGACGTGCGGGTTGTACTCGTTGCACACGTTCTCGACCCAAACCACGTCGCGCTCGCGCCGGTACCTCTTGTCGACTGTCCATGGACGCGTCAGCGCATCGTCGATGGTCGTGATCTCGTCATGCAGGAGATCGTTGTCGGCCTTGTCGAGGAAAATCCGCTCCTTGACGACGGTCCGGTTGTCCTTGTGCAGCGGGAGGCCGCTGGTGTCGTACGTGCGCGGACCTTTCATGTTGCGGGTCTCGACCTCGAGCACGTCGTAGCGGCCGCTTGCGTCCCCGCTCCATGTGCCGATCGAATAGCCCATGAAGGTCGGCTCGGCATTCCGGGGCCAATCGCGCCCGTCGGTATAGATCCGGCGCGGTATGTCGTATTCGAACATCATGTAGGTGATCTTCGGCAGCGGCACGATCTCCATCGGAAAGATGACGCTCATGATGCGCGGCATGCCGTTTGGTATGCAGGTGAACCGCGGATCGTTGCCCTGACCGCCTCGAGCCTGCTCCTGCAGGCTGGCCTCGAAGACGGCCTGATATTCCGGCGTCAGCGGCGGTTGTTGAGCCCGGCCGATCGGCTTGGTCTGATCCCACTGGATGCCTACGCCGGGCGGCCGCTTCCATTGGCCCGAAAGATCGGGGAACTTCGCGCCGTCCTGGGCGCGCGCCTGGTGTGTCGGCGCGCACAGCGCCGCCGTCAGAGCGATCGCGCAGATCGAGCTTCGACCACGCATGGCGTCCTCCCCGTGATATGCCGCCACGTCGCGCCCAAGGCAGTCGCTAACGCGGCGTGTTGACGTTCTATCTCAAATCAGTTTACTCCAGAAATTGAAACTGGCGTATCGCGCCCGGACGCCCCGGCCATAACTGCGGTTATTTGTTGATTCATTGTATTTTCAATGAAGGCGGGTGCATTAGGGCACTGTAGCAGGTAGAGCTCATAAGGGCGTTTACGCCCGTCTTCGCGGGCTATGCGAAACCCATCGGCGGCGTTGATGGGTTTCGCAAGAGCTCTACCCATCCTACAAGTGAAGTCGTCCGTTCAGATCATGCCGCGGCAAACTTCTCACGGCGCCCGCGAGGCCACGTAAGCCGCGATCGCCAGCATATCGTCGTTGTTCAATTTCTCCACGACCGGACGCATGAGGGCCGCCGAGGCGCCGGCGCGGTCGCCGTTCTGGATGTTCCAGAGCTGGCGAACGATGTAGTTGGGATGCCGTCCCGCGATGGCCGGCACGTCGCCCAGGCCCTGCAGGGTCGGGCCGTGACAGGTGCCGCAGGCCACCGTCTTGCCGCCGCCGGTGGTGACCAGGGCCTCGCCCTTGGCGATGCTGCCCTTCGGCACATAGGCGACGAACCCGGTGCGGGGATCGCGGTAGACCACGTCCTCCTCGTTCTCCGGCACCTCGATGATGCGGTTGCCCATCGGCTCGGTGCCGCCGGCCGGATGCACCAGCCGCTTGTTGCCGGGGCCGATGAAGCTCTTGGGCACCGTCTCGGTCTCGGCTACCCGGATCCATTGTCGCGGCTTGAGCGAAGCAAAGTAATTTGCCGCGTCCTTGATCTCCGCCTCGGTGGCGGTCTTGGCCAAGGCGATCATGATGGCGCCGAACTTGCGATCGCCGCTCTTCCAGTCGGCCATTTGGCGGAGGAAATAGTTGATCGGGAGACCGGCCACGTAGGCGGATTCGTCGTGGCCGGTGCCCACCGGCAGGTGGCAGGAGCCGCAGGCGCGCACCTGCGCGTCCTTGTTGCCGAATTGCACGATCTTGGGCATCGCCGGATACATGTCCGGGTACCAGTTCGGAATATCGTACATGTCGTCCGCCTTGGCGCGCTCGATCGACAGCGTGCTGCCGGGAGGCGCCGGCCGCAGCCGGGCGCCTTCGATGCGGGGCGGGGGCTGGTCCTTTTCGGTGACCGGGAACGCCCATTCGGGTTTCTCGGCGGCGGCGGCGAGCCCCGGGACCAGCATGATGGCGAGGGCCGTGATGCAGACGACGTTCTTCATGAGAGCTTCCACTTGCTGAACAGGATGTCGGTCCGCAGCATATTGAGGCGGAGGCGGCCGAACAATCGCAAGAATCGCCCTGGTCGGATTGCGGGTTCCGGGTCGCTCCATTAAAGCATTTTCGGGACGCTTGGATCGCGGGTTTTCATCCGCCGAGGCTCTGCAAGAGGAGGCAGCAATTTCCGACATTCTCACCGCCCAAACGGGCTCCATTCTCGAAATCACCTTGAACCGACCGCAGGACGGCAATGCGGCCAGCGACGACATGGCCGAGCAGCTGACCAAGCTGTTGCTCGGAGCCCCCGAGACCGCGGACATCATCGTGCTGCGCGGCGCCGGCGACGATTTCTGCGTCGGCCGCTCCACCGCAGGACGCCGGCCGGCCAGCAACTCCGCCGATGCATTGGAGCGCCGCTTCGGCAGCGATGTGGTGTTCGATTGCTACAACGCCTTCCGGCGTGTCCGGGCGCCGGTCATCGGCGTGGTGAAGGGCCGCGCGCTGGGATTCGGCTGCGCCATCGCGGCGGTCTGCGACATCACGCTCGCGGCCGACAGCGCCCAGTTCCAGATCCCGGAAATGCTGCACAACATCATGCCCACCATGGTGATGTCGGCGCTGGTCGACCGGGTGCCGCGCAAGGCGCTCTCCTATTTCGTCTACTCGACCGCCATGATCAGTGCCGCGCGCGCGCGCGAGGCCGGGCTGGTCAGCGAGGTGGTGCCGCTGGCGCAACTCGACGCCGCCGTCGAGACGCTGTGCGCCACCATGATGAAGGCGCCGCTGCCGGCGCGGCTCGGCGTGAAGGAATACACGCGCACGGCCCTCGACATGAGCATTGCGGGAGCGATCGATTACGCCCGCAACCTGCACGCCACCCTCAATGCGGCGGCGGCCATGCGGCCGAAACCCAAATAGCGCGGACCGCGCCGAGCTGGATTTAGATCGAGCCACTACCCGAGGAGGTGAGAGCGGCCATGATCCGGAAGCACGAAGACAGTGCGGGTGCGCCGATGCTGATCAAGCGATACGCCGGTTGCCGCCTCTACAACACCGTGACTTTGAGCTATGCGACGCCCGGCGAGTTGCGCGTCCTTGCGGGCAAGGGCCAGCGGTTGATCGTCCGCGACGCACAGTCTGGCGACGACATTACACACGAGATCCTCGATCAGGCGCATTGAGCCGAGACGCCGGCCTGACATTGGCCCGCGCGCGCCTCAGCTCAGCCACCAGGCCCCGAACGCGAGCAGCGATCAGGCGCGCAGCGGCCGGTCAGGCGAACATCGCGTCGATTTCTTGCTGGGAGACGTGGCCGGAGTCGCCCTTGAGCTTGGGCCCGCTCACGAGCCTGGTCTCGGTCTTGTGCTCGGCGAGTGCGCCGGCCGCATAGTCCTTGAGGGCGTCGCGGCCGCCCCAGATGGCCAGCATGCGGGCGACGCGGTCCTCGACGAATGTCAGGGTCGCCAGCACCTTGGCGATGCGCTGACCGCTGAGATCCTGGAAGTTGCAGGCCTCGAATATGCGGACCACATGGTCCCGGATGTCGCTGGCCAGCGCCTGCTCCTGCTCGTGCTTGAGCGAGGCGGAGAGCGTATTGGCGGCTTCGTCGATGATTTCGGCCGCCTCGAGGATCTGCTGGGTCGCCCGCTCGGTGCTGTCCACGACGGCATCGAGCTCGCGGCTGGCGCGGCCCTGGCCGGCGTCGGCGAAGGCGCCGAAATGCAAGCTCGCCAGCTCCTGCATGGTGCGGGTGATGGCGCGATGGATGCTGTCGGTCTCGTGCTTGAGCTTGCTCAAGTCGCCCGCGGTTATTTGATCGCTGGTGGGCCCGCTCTCGGACTCGTGCTCGCTCTCGATCTGCGGCGTAGTTGCCGGCGCCCGGTGCTCGATCAGGTCGCGCAACGCCTTCAATTCGGTGAGGACTTCGTGGTGCCGGAGCGACGAACCCCCGCTGCTCTGAGCCGCGCTTGCCGGCTCGACACCCGGAGTCGTTTGTTCGATGCGGAATGTCTTTTGCCGAACTGGCATGGCCGCTCCCTTCGGTCTTTCGAGGACTGTAACCGGCTCCGGCTTAACGCGAAGTTCATGCGCTGGAGCGGTTTGGAGACAGTAATCGCTCCAGTTCTTTGCATTGTCGCATCTTCGGGCAAGCAAGCTGGGATTCCACCCGCATCGATTGCGAGGTCGGGCCTTGCCTGAAAATGCTCAACGCACGATGGGCACCGGTAAACCCGCGATTAACCATGATCGCTCTACATTTACTCGAAAGAAACTATAACTTGATGAACAAGTACTTTCTGGCGGTATCCATAACAATTCTAACTTCGGCATTTACCAATCCGACGATGTTTTGATTTTAATTTGGCGGTGCTCGAACGGCGCCTCAACTCCACCTCGTTCCGTTCGGGCTGTGTGTGTATCCCGCCAGCGTGATCCCGAGAGTCAGCACCCATGTCTACTCGTTCCATGTCCACGCGTTCCATGTCCACGCGTTCCATGTCCACGCGTTCCATGTCCACGCGTTCCATGTCCACGCGTTCCATGTCCACGCGTTCCATGTCCACTCGTTCCATGCCCGTTCGCGTCATTCCCGCTCTGCTCGCCGGTCTGTTCGCCTGTGGCGCGGCATCCGCCGGCCCGCTCGCCCTCAACGCCGCAAACCATCAGGAGCCCGATCGTCCGGCCCCGCTGCAGCAGGTGGCCGTGCAGGGACCCAATCTGGGCGGCGGGTTCTTCGAAATGCTGTTTGGCGGTCCCGGCCGCGGACCGGCCCAGCCGGGCAACTATTCCGGCGCGCCGGCGGAGCCCTATTACGGTCAATCCGACGCGGGCGAATCGCAGGCCCTAGATCCGCGCTACCTCAAGCAAGAGGTCAGCTATGACGGCAAGGAAGCCCCCGGCACCATCATCATCAATACGCCGGAGCGCATGCTCTATCTGGTGGAGGGCGGCGGCCGCGCGTTGCGCTACGGCATCGGCGTCGGTCGCCCGGGCTTCACCTGGGCCGGCGTCCACAGCGTGACCAACAAGCGCGAATGGCCGGATTGGACGCCGCCCGACGACATGCTCAAGCGGCGGCCCGATCTGCCGCGCCACATGGAGGGCGGCCCTGAAAATCCGCTCGGCGCCCGCGCCATGTATCTCGGCTCGACCCTCTACCGCATCCACGGCTCGAACGAGCCCTGGACGATCGGCACCGCGGTGTCCTCGGGCTGCATCCGCATGCGCAACGAGGACGTCATCGATCTCTACGGCCGGGTCAAGGTCGGCGCCAAAGTGGTGGTGATCTGACCGCTGTCTGCTGCGCGAACATGAAAGGCCGCCCCTCTGGGCGGCCTTTTTTGTTGCCGTGGGGTGAAGCCTCTCTAAGCGTCGCTACCGCCGAAATCGCCGCCGCCACCGAAATCGCTGCCGCTGTCGTCGAAGGCTTCGACATCCTGGTCGGCCTGGTTATCCGCTGAGGTGTCGTCGAACAGGCCGAGGCCGGAACTTCCGCCGCCGCCCCCGTGCGGGTCGCGACCGATGTCATCGACGCCGGCCTGCCGGGCGAGATCTCCGCCGCCGGCGGTATTGTCCCACGGCGAACCGAGGTCGCGGCTCGCCCCGAAGGCCGGATCGGCGACGCCGAAGGCGCCGTGGCCGGGCCCCATCATGGAGCGGATGCCGTCGAGCAGCAGCGAGCCGCCGATCACGCCGGCAGCCGCGGCGGCCGCGGTGCCGAGGAAGGAGCCGCCGGGCGCAGCTGGCCGCCAGGGCGCGCCAGGGGCGAGCGCGGCGGCCTGATCTTGCGGCTGCGGGCGAGCCGGGCCCACCGAGGGCACGGAGCCGCCGCGCGGCGCCTCGCGTCGACCCAGCAAGGCATCGCGCATGCCGTCGAGAAAACCGGTCGGCGGCGCGGCGGGCGCGTCACCGAGGCGGGTTTCGAGCTCGCGGATGCGGGCATCGGCGCGCTTGAGCGCCTCGTCCTGCACCAGCGCGGTTTGCACCAGCGCATAAGTCGCATTGGGGGCTCGCCTGAGCCCCTCGATGATGGCCCGATCGGCATCTCCATCGCGAGGCTTATTCTCGAGGGTGGCGAGACGATCGAACAGTTCGGTGACGAGATCGCGTTCCTGAGGGGTCATGGTCCTGGCCTCCGTGACGACCCGGGTGATGTAGGCAGCCCCGATGGCAACGGAATGACCGGATCGGGCAAAAATTTCTTGCCGGGAGGGCCTTGCGGCCGGGATGGAGCCGACGGGGCCCGTGAGACAGCCCTAAGCCAGCGCTACGCCTTGGCTCGCCAGCAGGTGCGGGAAGGATTCACCGGCCAAAAAGGTATATTCGCGCTCGCGCAGGGTGGTGAGCGGATCAAGCCGCTGCAGCTCCGCATCCACGAAGCCCGGATGGCACATGATCAGGCCGCCATCCGGCAATTGGTCGAGGAAGCCGGCAAACAGTGCGGCAAAATCGGCGTCGGCGCGGAACTCATAGGCGCCCGCAAATGCCGGGTTGGTTCGCATGCCGTGCTCGCCGGCGCGCTGCCGGAAGTCGTGGCTCAAGTGGTCGAGCAGCAATGCCTTGCGGTCGCCGAAGCTGAACCGGCGCGGCGGCACCGCCCGGGCGCATTGCCGCAGCCAGGCGCCGGGAGCGTTCGCTTTGGCGACCTCGATCACGGCGTCGCGTATCTGCGGGAAAAGGTGCACGTGCTGGTGGCCGTCGATGAAATCGGGCGCGCGGCCAAAAGTATGGACGAACATCCGCAGTTGCGCCGCGATCTCGCTCACCAGCGTGTCATGGCTGAGCCGGTGCATGAAGGCCCGCGCCAGGGTGGCGGGAAGCGACAGGAAGAAACCGTCACGCAGCGGTTTGTAAGCGTCGCTGAGCGGCCGGAACGGCGCCGTCAGGGTCAGGTGCAATCCGATGGCGACGCGCGCCATCCCGGTGTTGAGGATATCCAGCGCATGCGCTTCCGAGCGGTGAAAGCTCGGTGCCACCACCATGACGGAGGTGGCATTGAGGCGCCGGCGCACCACGAGATCGCGGATCGCCACATTGACGGTGGTCGATATGCCGTAGTCGTCGGCGCAAAGCCAAATGTGCCGGCGCGCGGAAATGTCATCCGCTGCAGCTGCAAAAACCGATCGAACGGAGGGTCTGTCCAACACCGCTCACACCTCAACCCACGCCGCCATCTCGGGCCGGAACTCGCGTCCCGCGTCCCGATTCTAGCCTTTGCCCGGCTGAATTGAAGGTCGTCCGTGCTCAATAGGCA
>Ga0209068_10000648_pt1 | contig 18502 bp, 13 predicted proteins | sample ColStrG_CSR_2012_FD_187200 | JGI IMG/M metagenome (GOLD analysis project Ga0209068, IMG submission 187200) | Freshwater sediment microbial communities in response to fracking from Pennsylvania, USA - Cold Stream Run_MetaG_CSR_2012 (SPAdes)... | ecosystem: Environmental > Aquatic > Freshwater >... | reverse complement strand
CTGGTTCTCCCCCGGCCACTTCAACGCGACGCTGGCCGACACCTCGCACCGGTTCGCCGGGACCGGACTGGCCCCGCTGGCCACGCTGTACCTCAGCTGGTTGGGCTGGGGGTTGCTGGTCGCGGGCGTGGCGGCGGCCGGGGCGGGCAGCTACCTGCGCAACGCCGCCGTGGCCTGGGGCGGGGTCGGCGTAGGCGTGGGCGCGGTGCTGCTGACCCTGGTCACGCTGTATGACATCAGCTCCGTGGCCGGCAGCCGTCACGTCGACGCCGCGACCGGCCCGTGGCAGAACCTGGGCGCAGGCGGCTGGCTCGCCTGCATCGCGTTCTCCTTCGTGGCGGCGGGCGGCTACCTCGCTGCCACCGGCCGTGTCGGTACCAAGAGGCCCCGAGGGTCCGACACGGTCAACACCACGCGGGGCCGCTCGGGCGTCATGCAGAGCGTCGTGCTCGCCGGCATCGCGCTCGCCTTGTTCTACCCGCCGACCACCACCTCGTACTGGCAGACGGTCCTGGTCAGCGAGATCGGCGTCTACGTGCTGCTCGCGATCGGGCTGAACGTCGTGGTGGGCTGGGCGGGCCTGCTGGACCTGGGCTACATCGCCTTCTTCGCGATCGGCTCGTACACCACGGCGTACCTGGTCGGCTCGCTGCCGGTGAAGCCACCGTCCTGGCTGCACATGACGCCCCTGCTGGCGATGCCCTTCGCCATCTTGGTCTGTGTGATCGCCGGCGTGGCGCTGGGGTTCCCGACGCTGCGGCTGCGCGGTGACTACCTCGCAGTCGTCACTCTCGGCTTCGGCGAGATCATCCGGATCACCGCGATCAACGCCGACGGCCTCACCAACAGCACGCGCGGGCCGTCGCCACCCGTGCCGCACCCGGTGATCAGCATCGGGCCGATCAACCTCACCTGGGGACTGACCCAGCTCCAGTACTGGTACCCGCTGCTCTTCCTGATCTGTATCGTGATCATCTTCTTCAGCCGGCTCGAGGCGTCCCGGCTCGGCCGTGCGTGGGCCGCCATCCGCGAGGACGAGGTCGCCGCACAGGCCACGGGCATCAACACCAACCGGGTCAAGCTCCTGGCGTTCGCGATCGGGGCGTCGACGTCGGGCATCACCGGGGTGTTCTTCGCGAGCCAGGTGGGCTACTTCAACCCGGACAACTTCATCCTGGCCAACTCGATCCTGGTCGTGGCCTATGTGGTGTTCGGCGGGATGGGGTCGCTGCCGGGCGTGATCGCCGGTACGGTCCTGCTCACCTGGCTGCCGGAGTTCCTGCGGGACCAGGTGCCCGCCCCGGACCGGCAGATGTGGATCGGAGCTCTCCTGCTCCTCATGATGATCTTCCGACCCGGTGGTCTCATCCCGGCTCGACGGCGCCAGGCCGAGCTCAGCGGCCTGGGGCAGGCACTGTCCGCGGAGCCGATGGCCGTGCCGCTGGCCGAGGGGATGTGATCGAGCGATGACGCAATCAGCCTCTGCCGACCTGCCGGCGCGCAGCGAGGATGTGGTGTTCGACATCGACCACGTCACCTTGCGGTTCGGAGGCATCACCAGCCTGAACGACGTCAGCCTGCAGATGTACCGGGGGGAGATCCTGGCCGTCATCGGCCCGAACGGGGCCGGCAAGACTTCGCTGTTCAACTCCCTCACCGGCCTCTATCACCCCCAGGAAGGCTCGATCACACTCGCGGCCCGGCCGGGGGACCAGCCGGAATCGGTGCTGGGCAAGAAGACCCACGTGATCAACCGGATGGGTGTCGCGCGGACCTTTCAGAACATCCGCCTCTTCCCGGCGCTGACCGCGTTGGAGAACGTCCAGGTGGGAATCGAGACGCGTCAACGGTCAGGGCCGATCTCGGCGATGTTCAAGACGCCGTGGCAACAGCGCGAGCAGCGCGAGAGCCTTGCCTCGGCGATCGAGCAGCTGGCCGACGTCAAGCTGGGCCATCGGGCCAACGAGCTCGCAGGCTCCCTGCCGTACGGGGAGCAACGCCGGCTGGAGATCGCCCGCGCGCTCGGGACCAACCCTGGTGTTCTCCTGCTGGACGAGCCGGCCGCCGGGACCAACCCGGCCGAGAAGCGGGAGATCGCCCAGCTCATCCAGCGCATCAACGCCGAGCGCGGGATCACGGTCCTGCTCATCGAGCACGACATGAAGCTGGTGATGTCCACGGCCCACCGGATCATCGTGCTGAACTTCGGGGAGAAGATCGCCGAGGGCAGCCCCCAGGCGATTCAGCGGGACCCTGTGGTCATTGCCGCCTACCTGGGAACCTCGGCGGAGGAGGCTGTCGAGCAGGTCGAGAGCCAGCCGCAGATCCAGCTGATCGACACTGGCGAGGACTCCGCCGGCGGCGGCCCGGACGACCGCGACGAAGGCGGCGGCCGGGCATGAGCGGATCTGGCAAGCGGCTGCTGGACGTGGTCGACGTCGAGGTCCGGTACGGCGCCATCCGGGCCCTGAAGGGCGTGTCGTTCCACGCGGACGAGGGGGAGATCGTCGCCCTGCTCGGCGCCAACGGCGCCGGCAAGTCCACCACCCAGAAGACGGTGTCGGGTCTGCTGAGCCCGGTCGCCGGAACCATCAGCTTCGACGACGAACGGATCGACGGCTACCCCGCACACGAGCTGGTCGAGCTGGGGATCTGTCACGTCCCCGAGGGTCGGCGGGTCTTCTCCCGGATGACCGTCGAGGAGAACCTGGTCATAGGCGCTACCCGGTTCAAGACCGTCGACACCGCGGACCTGGACCACGTGCTGGAGCTATTCCCGCGGCTGAAGGAGCGCTACGCCCAGGAAGCCGGCACCTTGTCGGGGGGCGAGCAGCAGATGCTGGCCATCGGTCGGGCGCTGATGGGTAAGCCGCGCCTGCTGCTCCTGGACGAACCGTCCATGGGGTTGGCGCCGCTGATCGTCCAGCAGATCTTCGGGATCCTCCGCGAGATCAACGACTCCGGCGTGACCATCCTGCTCGTCGAGCAGAACGCCGCCCAGACGCTCAGCCTGGCCGACCGGGGCTACGTGCTGGAGACCGGGGAGATCGTGTTGTCCGGCACCGGCAGCGAGCTGCTCGCCGACGACCGCATCCGGGCGGCATACCTTGGCGAGGAGATCGCGGAGACCTGACCCGGGCCGGGCGCGGCGCCGGGTCCTGCCAGCGCTCGGTGCAGCGCCGATGCGGCGGGATCGCAGCGCCGACGCCGAACAAGATCAGCTGGCCGGTCCGGGAGCCGAACCCTGAGACGCCTCCCAGCCGCGGTGACGGCGCGTGCACCGGCGCCAGCGCCTGCCAGCTGGAGCCCGTCCACACCGACGGGGTGCCGACCGCAGTGATGTCGTCGGCGATGGCGCCACCGACGAGCAGCATCTGCCGGGTCGCGGCGTGGTAGACCGAGCAGGAGTAGAACGTTGGCGGGCCATCGGCAGCGATCCGCCGTACCGCGCGGTTGACCTCAGCCGAGGTAGGCAGTCAACGCGACGCCGACGACGGATACCGCGAGCAGGGACAGCAGGAGTGGCCACACGAAACGCAGGTACTTGTCGTAGCCGACCTTGGCGATCGCCAGCCCACCGACGAGGACGACGCTGGTCGGCGACACCATGAGGGTCAGCCCGTGCCCGAGGATCCACGCGGTGACGGTCGTCGCACGGTGGACGCCCGCGAAGTCCGACAACGGTGCCAGCAGAGGCATGGCCAGGGTCGCGTGTCCGCTGCTCGACGGGATGAGGAACGCGAGCGGGATGTTCACCAGGACGGTGACCGCGGCGAACACCCCCGCAGAGGCACCACCGACAAGATGCTCCATGGAGTTGAGGATCGTGGCCAGGGTCTGGGTGTTGGTCATGATTACCGACACCCCGCCAGCGAGAAGGACGACCAGCGCCGGCCCCATCATGTCGGAGGCACCCGTGGCGATGAGGCGGACGATGTCTGCCTCGTTCATCCTCGCCACGAGGCCGACAACGACGGACGCGACCACGAACAGCATCGCGAGCTGCGGGAACCACCAGTTGAGCTCGAACCAGTACGGCGCCGTCGTCGTCGCGTGATGGAGCACGTCGTCCGCGGGTCCCGTCGTGGCGCCGAAGATGCTCGACCACGGGATCACAGCGAAGATCATCAGGCAGAACGCCAGGCCGGTGATCACCAGGACGGTCTTCTGCACGCCGGTCAGTGACGCCTGGGAGCCCGGCGGTTGTTCGACGACGGCGACGAGATCGTCGGTCGCCGACGCCAGGTCCTCGGCGGGGTCGTCGAACCCCACGAGCGACAGCCCCGGCTCGCGCCGAACCTTGGCTGCATAGCGCAGCACCCACGCGACCGCCATGCCCGTGAGCAGCGCCCACAGCCCGAGTCGGACCAGGAGCCCGTCGCCGATCGACACGCCCGCCTCGCCTGCCGCGACGCCGATGGAGAACGGGTTCACCGTCGCAGCCGTCACCCCCACCAGCGACCCCAGGATGATCATGGCGGCGGTGACCATTCGGTCATACCCGAGCGCCGCCATCAGCGGCAGGAACAAGGCGTAGAAGCCGAGGGTCTCGATGGAGAAGCCCATCGTCGAGCCGAGCAGGGAGAACAGCACCATGACAGCGGTGATGAGCAGCCAGCCTCGGCTCTTGAGCCGGTCGGCCATCGCTCCGACGGCAACCTCCAGGGCGCGGGTCTCGAAGGTGACGCAGATGAACGCGCCGATCGACATGATGAAGACGATCACGCCGATCTGTCCGAATAGCCTGCCGGTCGTCTCGGTGTCCACGAAGCCTGTGGCCGGGTTCAGCAGCCCATAGGTGCCGTTGACCGGCGCGAGGACCAGCTGTTGAAGTCGGTCGGCGAAGGTCAGCGGCGACGGCACCTGGTGGTAGGTGCCCGGGATCGGTGAGCCGTCGGCTGCCAGCCGGTAGGCGCCGGCCGGGATGAAGATGGCGGCCACCCAGACCAGCACCGTGACGAGGGCGAGCGTGGTGACTGCCGAGGGGAACCGAAAGCCGCGGCGCAGCCTCATCGCGGGCGGGCCGCGGCTGTCTGCGTCCGGGAGGTCACTGGCCTGAAGGTCTGGGTCAGTAGTCGACTGCGTCGCGGATGATCGGGCAGGTCATGCAGTGGCCACCGCCGCGGCCGCGCCCGAGCTCTGCGCCAGTGATGGTGATGACCTCGACGCCCGCCTTTCTCAGGAGGGTGTTGGTGTACGTGTTGCGGTCATAGGCGAAGACGACGCCGGGGGAGACGCTTACGAGGTTCGCGCCGCTGTCCCACTGCGTCCGCTCTCTCATGTAGGCGTTGCCGCCGGTCTCGACGACCCTGAGCGCCGGGAGGTTGAGCGCCTCGGCGACGACATCGACAAACGGCTTGGCCTCCTTGTGCAGCTCGACCCCGCCGGGCCGGTCCGAAGGCCGGTAGGAGAATGCGTCGATGCCGTAGACGATGTCGGGGTAGAGCAGGACACAGTCGCGGTCGGCGAAGGTGAACACGGTGTCCAGGTGCATTGCCGCCCGCAGCTTCGGCATCGCGGCGACGATGACTCGCTGCGCCGCACCCCGTTCGAACAGCGCTGCCGCCAGCTGGCTGATGCCCTGTCGGGAGGTGCGCTCGCTCATGCCGATCAGCACCGTCTTGTTGCCGATGGGCATCACGTCGCCACCTTCGATGGTGGCCATGCCCCAGTCCTTGGTCGGGTCGCCCCACCAGACGTTGACCTGGCCGGCGAAGTCCGGGTGGAACCGGTAGATCGCGGCAGCGAGGATGGTCTCTTCGTGCCTGGCGGGCCAGAACAGCGGGTTCAAGGTCACGCCGCCGTATATCCAGCAGGTGGTGTCACGGGTGTAGATGGTGTTGGGCAGCGGGGGCAGCAGGTACTCGTTCACGCCTGCCGCGTCCCGCACGAGGCCGATGGTGTCGCCGCCGTGCGTCTCCGGGAACTCATATGTCGACAGCCCGCCGATCAGTGTCTCCGCGAGCTCGCGGTCAGGAAGCCCTTCGAGGTAGGAGCGCACCTCGTCCACCAGCCCCAGCCCGACCTGGTTCGGCACGATCTGCTGGTCCAGGATCCACGCCTTGGCCTCGGGCAGTGCGACAGTCTCGGCGAGCAGGCTGTGCATCTCGACGACATCCACGCCGCGGTCGCGCATCTTGCTGATGAAGTCGAAGTGGTCCCGCTTGGCGTTGTCCACCCACAGCACGTCGTCGAACAGCAGGTCATCACAGTTCGTCGGTGTCAGCCGTTGGTGCGCTCGACCCGGCGCACAGACCATGACCTTGCGGAGCTGGCCAACCTCGGAATGAACCCCGAACTGCTGTTCCATCACGCTCGTCCTTTCGTTCCTTGAAAAGGCTCAGATGTGGATTGTTCCGGTGATGAGGCTGACGATGCCGGCAACGGCGCCTGCGAGGAGCAGCAGGCACAGAACCAGCTCACGCCGGTTGAAGAGCGTGCGTTTGTTCTCCCGGCGGGCCATGACGTACAAGATCGTGCCCGGGGCGTAGATCACGCAGGACAGCAGAAGGAAGGTCGCCCCCGCTGTGTAGAGCAGGAAGATCGTGTACACAGTCGCCGCCGCACCGATCACCAGATGCCTGGTCCTTGGACCGCGGTCCCGCTCGTAGGTCTCCCCGCTCAGCGCGATCTTCAGCCCGTAGGCGGCGGCCAGGAAGTAGGGGATCAGCGACAGGCTGGTGCACAGGTCCAGGAGCAGGTTCAGCGCGTCGTCCGACGCCAGCGTCACGAGCAGGAAGACCTGGACCAGGATCGTCGTGAGGACCAGGGCGGCGATCGGCGTGCCCGCGCGGTTCATCCGGCGCAGGAAGACCGGCATGTCGTCGTTGGTCGCCGGGATGAACATCACCTCGGCCGCCATGAGTGTCCAGGCCAGGTACGCGCCGAGAACAGAGATCACAACGCCGAAGCTGATGAAGGTCGAGCCCCACGGTCCAACCACAGACTCCAGAACGGTTCCCATCGACGGTTGGCGCGCAGTGGCCAGCTCGCTGCGGGGCAGCACCCCGTAGGACAGCAAGGTGACCAGGGCGAAGACGCTCAGGACGCTGACGAAGCCGAGAACCGTTGCGCGTCCGATGTCTTCGCGCCGTTTGGCGAACCGGGAGTAGACCGACGCGCCCTCGATGCCCAAGAACACGAAGGTCGTCACGATCATTGTGGCGCGAACCTGAGAGAACAGAGTGGACAGGGATGCCGTCTGGCCGCCCCACCAGTTGGCATGGAACTGTCCAGAGCTGAAGGCGAGCGCGACCAGGACGATGAACACGACGATCGGGACGAGCTTGGCAACAGTGACGATGCGGTTGATCCCGGCGGCTTGCTTGACCCCACGGGCGATGAGGAAGTGGAAGACCCACACGCCGACCGACGACAAGGCCACCGCCAGCGCCGTGTCGCCCTTGCCGAGTGCCGGGAAGGCGCGGCCGATCGTGGTCATGATGAAGACCCAGTAGAAGCAGTTCCCCGCGCATGCGCTGGCCCAGTAGCCGAAGGCGGAGTTGAACCCGACGTAGTCCCCGAAGCCCGCTTTGGCGTACGCGAACACCCCAGAGTCCAGGTGTGGCTTGCGGACGGCGAGATTTTGGAACACCAGGGCGAGCATGAGCATTCCGGAGCCCGCGATGGCCCACGCTGCCAGCGCCCCTGCCACCCCGGTGGCCGCCCCGAACCGCGCCGGAAGTGAGAAGACCCCGGCGCCGACCATCGAGCCCACGACCATGGCGGTCAAGGTGGGCAAAGTCATCTTGGCAACGACTGACCCCGCCGCGTTCGCTTCGGCGACCTCAGTCATCGGGCCCTTCCAGACTGCTTTGACGGCGCCAGCCCCGACCGCCCTTGCGCCGGTCTCGCGAAGGCAGGCCGGTGAGCAGGGCCGTGTGCTGGCGACTGTTCGGGTCGCTGCGCAAGGCGTCGGCCCGGGCCGCACAACCTACTGTCGCAGGCCGAAGGTGTCGCCGTCGATAAGTGCGAGCATCCGGACTGCCATCTCCTGGACTGCCATGGCGCTGGCTCGGGTACGCGGAGTCCAGGGGCGGCGGCACACCCCGCAACATTCACCAGTGGGGTTTACGTGACGTGGACGCCAGGTTGACAGCTGGTGAACCCACCGCAGGCAGCAAGACAGATCTTCGGCCGGTCCGGACCCGTGCCTGAGCGAGAACAGCGCGACCGGCCGGGGACTCCCGCCATCCTGGCGCGGTTGCGGCAGCGAGCAGTCACTCGTTCGCCCGGTCTCACTGGACAGCGCGCCGCGGTGACTTCGGTACCGGCGTCGTCGCGACCATCGGGTGACCCGCAGCGAAGTCGGCTGGCTAGTGCCTCAGAAGATGAACCGCGTCCCGACGCTGTTCGGAACGAACGCTTCGCCGAATCGGGCGGCCATGGCGTGCTGAGCCCGCCACCCCGTGCAGTGGGCGGGGACGAGCACCTGGGGATCGAGCAGCGCCAGGTCCTCGAGCACCCGCGGTATGAGGGGCTCGAACAGCGGCCCGTTGAGGTGGAATCCGCCCATGAGTGCGTGCAGCGGCTGCCCACCAGTCAGTTGGCTCGCGTAGCGGCTGATGTTGACGACGCCTGCGTGGCCGCAGCCGCTGATCACTACCAGTCCCTTCTCGCGGACATTGACGATGAGCGCCTGATCGTCCAGGACGAGCGGGTCGGGCTTCCAGGCCTCGTCGATCCAGGCCTGCTGGAACGGAAAGCCGGGCTCGTATCCGCTGACGCGCGGCACCTCGCCAGTGATCAGGACGGACCGGTCGAGCAGGAAGCTCGGCTGCTGGTTCTCGATCACGTCGAAGCCGACCTCTCGCAGCGCGGTCGCGCTGGTGGTTGGCAGCTCGAAGGGCTCGCCGCCTGGGAACACCGCGCGGCGACGGCGCCAGAAATGGGGATGGATCAGTACCGGCAAACCCGTCGGGCCAAGGACGCGGAGCATCCCGTCCAGACCAGCGGTGTGGTCAAAGTGCCCGTGGCTGCAGACGATGGCCTCGATCGTGGAGGGATCGATGTCGAGGCGACGCATGTTCTCCACCACGCCATCTGGGCTTGCGCCGACGTCGAACAGGAGCCGGTGCGCGTGCCCGCCTTTGGAGATGGTGACCAGCATCGAGAACCCGTGTTCGGCGATCAAGGCGTCTGGGACCTCGCGATCGGTCATCACCGAGCATGGGCGCATGCGCCCAGGGAGCGGACCAACTCGGTGGGCAGGGCCCTGGTCCGGCATGAACAAGTCCAAGGAGTTGTCCATCAGGGTGGTCACCGTGACGGTGTCGACCGGCTCAAGGGTCACCACCTCAACGTGTCCTACGTCGTGCAGAATCCGGTGTGGATTGTGCTGCGGTGACTCATCGACGCACATCCAGTGCTCCTCTCACAGGACACCGTCCCGGGCTTGGAGACCCTTGGTCGCTCTGTCGCGGGCTAGCACGGGCGTGCGTTCCCACCGTCTGCGTCGCCGAGCGTATCCATTCTCACCAGCCAGCAGTCGGGCTCCCAGGAGGAACCACGAACCAGCACCAGCCTGGTCGGTGGGCGGCTGTCGGGGAGCAGTCCCGCAGGCCCAGGCGGGTCGGATCCGGGCGGCAGGGGCAACCGGAGGCGGCGCCGTCGGGCGTCCAGCCTGGAGCGGGCTGGCGCACGCGGCGCTCCGACGTGCGCCAAACGTGGCCCTTGGCCACGATGTGTTTGGGCGGTGGGCATCGGCCGAACGTCCGGGTCCCAGCCACCCGTGTGCTGACCTCGTCGCAAACGATCGTGACTCCCACCTGCAACGTTCTGCAGCCGCCACAGCGGATGGTCCCCGCCTACCGCGTGCACCACATCGGCATCGGGCGAGGCTACGCCGGCACCCAGATCCTCGTTCTGATCGACGACCTGCCTATCCAGGTCCTGACCACCGATGGGAACTACTCCGAGGACGCCAACTCGGCCCGACCAAGGACTACCAACCACAGGCCCAAACGGGAACGAGGTCCCAGTGACTCCTGTGCACGGTGTCCCGAGACAACACAGTGGTACGCCGGGGGTACCTCCAGTGGTACCCCCGGTGGGATTCGAACCCACATGACCGTGAGGTCACCGGATTTTGAGTCCGGCGCGTCTGACCAGTTACGCCACGGGGGCTAGCAGCGGCACCGTCGAGTCTAAACGGTGCCGATAGGCTGGCACACATGAGTACTGCGCCGCGCCGCGTCGTCATCGCTGAGGACGAGGCGTTGATCAGGATGGATCTGAAGGAGATGCTCGAAGAGTCCGGCTACGCGGTGGTGGGGGAGGCGGGCGACGGGGAGACCGCGGTGAAGCTCGCGCAGGAGCTGCGCCCCGACCTGGTGGTGCTGGATGTCAAGATGCCTGTTCTGGACGGGATCTCGGCGGCTGAGCGGATCGCCGAAGAGCACCTTGCCCCCGTCCTGATGCTGACCGCGTTCTCCCAGAAGGAGCTCATCGACCGGGCCCGGGACGCCGGGGCGATGGCGTACCTGGTGAAACCGTTCCAGAAGGCTGACCTGGTGCCGGCGATCGAGATGGCGGTCGCACGGTATGAACAGATGGTGGCTCTCGAGGCGGAGGTGGCCGACCTGACTGGCCGGCTGGAGACCCGCAAGCTGGTCGACCGGGCGAAGGCCCTGCTGCAGAGCAGTCACGGGCTCAGCGAGGCGGACTCCTTCCGCTGGATACAGAAGACGTCGATGGACCGGCGCCTGAGTATGCGTCAGGTGGCTGAGGCAGTGCTGGCCCAGGACGGACCGACTCCGCCTTGAGCCGGCGACCGCCCGGTTGGCGACTGTCTTCCCGGGCGGTTCGGGGGTCGGCGGGTGCTGTCGCTCTGGTCACTTTGGCCCTGGTGTCGGGGTGCGGCGGACGCGGTCCCGTAGCCACTCCTGCCGTCGAGCCGCTGGTACTGGGCACGCTCGTCCCGCTGAACGGCTCCTTGCGTCAGTTCGGCGCAGCGGAGTCGGCGGGCATCGCGCTGGCAGTCCAGCAGATCAACGCCGCCGGTGGAGTCCTCGGGCAGCAGGTGGTCAGGGTCGAGGGTGACTCAGGCGACGCATACACCAACATCGCCTCGCAGACGGTGGACCGCGAACTCGCCCGCAAGGTGACCGCGATCGTCGGGGCAACCGGGTCGTCGGTGACCGTGGAGGTTGTGGACAAGATCGTCGGCGCGGGCGTGGTCCTGGTGTCTCCCGCCGACGGGGCCGACAAGCTGTCCGGCTACCCCGCTCGCGGTCTGTACTTTCGCCTCGTGCCGCCCGACGCGGTCCAGGCTCGAGCCCTCGTCGTCTTGCTCGAGCAGCAGAACCGGCGCAACGTCACCCTCGTCCACGTGCGCGACCTCTACGGCGCCGGGCTGGCCGCGGACCTGGCCCGCGACATTGTCGCGGGCGGCGGGAAGGTAGCGGCTTCGATCGAGTACGACGGGCAGGCCACCGAGTTCACGGCCGTCGCCACCGCGGTGGCGGCCGCAGGCGGGGACGCGGTCGTCCTGGTCGGTGACGGCCAGGGCCACCCGATTATCCAGGCCCTGACCGCAGCGGGGGTGGGTCCCACCTCGGTGCCGCTGTTCCTGACCGACCTCGAGCTGTCCAACATCGTGGCCCATTCCCTTCCGCCCGGGACCATGAATGGTGTGCAGGGGGTGCGGGCCGGCGCTGCCCCGGACTCTGGATTCCTTTCGGCGTTGGGCGCGGTGGCGCCCGGTCTGGTGGACATCGGGTTCGCGGCCCAGGCGTACGACGCGGTCATGATGACCGCTCTGGCCGCCGACGCCGCGGGGTCGACCACGGGCAAGGCGATCGCGACAGAGCTTCGCCTCGTCGGCACCGGCACAACGTCGTGCACCACCTACCGGGCCTGCGTCGAGCTGCTCACCAGCGGGCGGACGATCGCCTACCGCGGAGCCAGCGGCCCGCTGCCGCTGGGCGCCGACGGCACCGTCAGCTCCGCGACCATCGGGGAGTTCCGGTTCGGACCGGGCAACAGCTACCCCTCGACCGGCACCGGCTACTTGACGGTGACTGTTCCCTAGCCCGGCGCCGACCCGGTCAGCTGCGGCCTGCGGAGGGCGACGTGCCCACCGGGGGCCAGCGCGCCCCGAGTCGCCGGCCGGTCGCGGTACCGATTTTGGCGGAGTTAGTGCGAGCACGGTCGCCACACCCGTATCGTCTGCCCCGAACCCGCTCCTTCGGGGGGGAGCCTTCCTGCGGTCCTGTCCGGCGCTCGCCGCTTGGACAGGCATGTCACGAAGGAGACGTTGTGCCGCGAGCCCACGTAGTGGTGCGCCCGTTGAGCTCCACGGACTGCGACGTCGTGCTGCAGATGTGGAACGAGCTGCGCCAGCACACCGGGCGCGGCGGGTCGCTGGCGCCGGTGCCGTCTGAGCCGCGTTTGCGCGAGGTGATGGACAACCTGGTCGACGACGGGTCCAACCGGGCTGTGGTGGCCGACATGGACGGTGAGGTCATCGGGATGGCGCTGTTCACCGCGCGACCACTGGGGCCTTTCCAGGAGGCGCCGGTCGTCCAGATCGACTACCTGCACGTGCGTGCCGCCTTCCACCGCCGGGGTGCGGGCCGCGCACTGGTCGCCGCCGCCGCCGCATACGCGGACGAGATCGGCTCGGACCACGTGGCGGTGAACGTGCTGCCGCAGGTAAGGGAGGCGAACCGGTTCTACGCCAAGATCGGGTTCACTCCGCTGGTGGTCCGCCGGGTCGCCTCGGTGGCGACGTTGCGGCGCTCACTGGGCCTGGAGTTGCCGGTTCGTGGTGCCCGGGCGGGTCTGCTGGCCCGCCGTCGATCGGCGATGCGAGCGCGGGCGACCAGCGGGGTGTAGATCCTGGAGGGGGCGTCTGCCCGCTGGCCTCCAGCGGGCTGCAGTCTCAGCGGGCTGCAGCACCCAGCCGGCCGCAGTCACTGCGTGGGCCCGAGCCGCGGTTGATGCGCTGCCTCGCCGCGCCCCTGCGCTGGGCGCGGCTCCTTCAGCTCGACGAAGACCGCCACGGTGTCGGTGGTCCCGACGTTGTGCCCGCAATGATCCTGGGCGTCCAGCCACCGAGTCTGGCCTGCCGACAAAGCCACGTCGGTGTGCCGGTCGCCGTGGGTCACCCGGCGCTGGAAGTCGCTCAGGGTCACCATCACGCTGTCAGGGTGATGGTGCGGGTGGGTCTGGTCCCCGGGACGGTCCTGATAGGCCAGGACGCGTACCCGCTCGTTCTCCATGATCACGGAGTAGAGCTCGGGGTCTGTGGTCGTCGGATCGCCCGTCACGACGCCTCCTCGTTGTCAGTGCGCTCGGACCTGCTCTTATGGGACTACAATGCCATGATGAGCAGTGACATGCCATATGTACGAACGGGGCGGTCCCGACAGAAGGGTCGAACCCGGGACGCGCTCGTGGCTGCGACCCGCGAGCTCATGGCCCGCTCGGGTGACCCCACGGTGGAACAGGCGGCCGCCCACGCGGGTATCTCACGCACCACGGCGTACCGGTACTTCCCGCGCCAGCGTGACCTTCTGGCCGCCGCGTACCCCCAGATCGAGCGCCAGAGTCTGCTGCCCGACCCGGCACCGAGTGATGTTTTCGACCGGCTCGATGCCGTGCTACTGGGCTTCCTCGAGGTCACGACCGGATGGGAGCCGCAGCTGAGATCGGCCCTGCGACTGTCGCTCGAGCCGGGCGCTGACCATCCGGCGGGCAACTTGCGCCGGGGCCGGGCCATCAGCTGGATCGAGGAAGCGCTGGAGCCTTTGCAGTGGCTGCGACCGGACCTGGACCGCCGGCGCCTGGCTGTCGCGATCCGGTCCGCCACCGGGATCGAAAGCTTCGTCTGGCTCACCGACGTAGCCGGGCTCTCCCGCCCCCAGGCGTGCGAGATGATCCGGTCGACAGCGCACGCCCTGCTACGCGACGCGATCCGCGGTGGTGCAGCCGAGCCCCCGTCCGCCACCGGATGACTGCGCCAGCGCCGGCGTTGACCCGCTGATCGCCCTCGGCGGGCCAGTCCCGCGGGTCGCTGGCCGGCGGCGGTTCCTGGGCCAGGGCGCCAGTCGCCGGGGCGCATTAGGATCGTTCGCGTGACGCCGCCGAAGACGACCCTGTCGGCTTCGGCGACAGCGCAGGACGCGCCGCGGCTTCTTCTGCTGGACGGGCATTCGCTGGCCTACCGGGCCTTCTACGCCCTGCCGGTGGAGAACTTCTCCACCACCACTGGGCAGCCGACCAACGCCGTCTACGGCTTCACCTCGATGCTCATCAACGCGTTGCGCGACGAGCGTCCAACGCACCTGGCCGTGGCCTTCGACCTGGGCCGCCAGACCTTCCGCAGCGAGCAGTTCCCCGCGTACAAGGCGAACCGTTCAGCGACCCCCGACGCCTTCAAAGGCCAGGTCAGCTTGATCCAGGAGGTCCTCGGGGCACTGTCGATCCCGGTCGTCACGGCCGAGGGTTTCGAGGCTGACGACGTGATCGCCACGCTCACTGCCCAGGCGGAGCGCGACGGCTTCGAGGTGGCGATCATCACCGGCGACCGGGACGCCTTCCAGCTGGTCAGCGGCGCAGTCACCGTGCTCTACCCCAAACGTGGAGTCTCCGAGCTCGACAGGATGACCCCCGCGGCGGTTCAGGCCCGCTACGGGCTCACCCCGTCGCAGTACCCGGACTTCGCGGCCCTGCGCGGCGACCCCAGCGACAACCTGCCCAACATCCCGGGGGTGGGCGAGAAGACCGCGATCAAGTGGGTCACCGACTTCGGCAGCCTGGCGGCGCTGGTGGACCGGGTCGAGGAGGTCCCGGGCAAGGCCGGGGAGTCACTGCGTGCACACCTGGCGGAGGTGATGCTCAACCGGCACCTGACTGAGCTGGTCCGCGACGTGCCGCTGGGCGTCGGGGTGGGTGATCTCACGGTGCGCGCCTGGGACCGCGACGCGGTGCACGAGGTCTTCGACGCCTTGCAGTTCAAGGTTCTGCGCGAGCGGCTCTACCAGACGTTGGAGTCCGCCGAGCCCGAGGCCGACGCCGGCTTCGACGTCGAGGTCAGCGTGCTCGCCCCCGGCGAGCTGGGGCTGTGGCTGACTGCCCACGCCGGGTCGACGTCGGGACGCACCGGGATGGCCCTGGCCGGTACCTGGGGCCGCGGCGGTGGCGACGTGAGCGCGGTCGCGCTCGCCGCGGGCGACGGCGCCGGCTGCTGGTTCGACCCGGTGGGCCTGACGGGAGACGACGACGTGGCCATGGCCACCTGGTGCGCGGACCCGGGCCGGGCGAAGGTCCTGCACGATGCCAAGGGGCCGATGCTGGCCTTGGCCGCCCGCGGCTGGCCCCTGGCCGGCCTGGACTTTGACACTGCCCTGGCCGCCTACCTCGCCCTGCCGGGGCAGCGCACCTTCGACCTTGCCGACCTGGTGCTCCGGTTCCTGCACCTGGAGCTGCGTAGCGAGGCGGACACCGGCGGCCAGCTGTCCTTCGAGGGCGGCGAGGACGAGGCGGCCGCCGAGGCCCTGGCGGTCCGGGCCCGCGCGGTCGCCGACCTTGCCGAGGCCCTGGCCGCAGAGCTGGACAGCAAGGGCCAGGCCGGGCTGCTTGTCGACGTCGAGCTTCCGCTGATCCCGGTGCTCGCCCAGATGGAGCGCACCGGCATCGCCGTCGACGACCAGCACCTCGCCCAGATGCAGTCGCACCTGTCCGGTGAGGTCAAGCTCGCGGCCCAGCAGGCCTACGCCGTGGTCGGGCGTGAGTTCAACCTCGGCTCGCCCAAGCAGCTCCAGACGATCTTGTTCGACGAGCTCGGTCTGCCGAAGACCAAGCGGATCAAGACCGGGTACACAACGGACGCGGATGCTCTGCAGGGTCTGTTCGCCCAGACCGAGCACCCGCTGCTGGCTCACCTGCTGCGGCACCGGGACGTGTCCAAGCTCCTGGTCACCGTCGAAGGCCTGCAGAAGGCGGTGTCCGACGACGGTCGCATCCACACCACGTACAACCAGATCATCGCCGCCACCGGGCGGCTGTCCTCGCAGGACCCGAACCTGCAGAACATCCCGATCCGCACGGACGAGGGCCGCCGGATCCGCCGGGCCTTCGTCGTCGGTGCCGGCTACGAGTCGCTGCTGACCGCGGACTACAGCCAGGTCGAGATGCGGATCATGGCCCACCTGTCGAACGACGAGGCACTGATCGCCGCCTTCGCCTCGGGCGAGGACCTGCACACCACGGTCGCGGCCCGGGTCTTCGGGGTCGCTCCTGGCGACGTCGACGCCACCATGCGCAGCCGGATCAAGGCGATGTCGTACGGGCTGGCGTACGGGCTGTCGGCCTACGGGCTGTCCCAGCAGCTCGGGATCACCCCGGAGGACGCCCGCGGGCTGATGGACGAGTACTTCACCCGGTTCGGCGGGGTCCGGGACTACCTGGCGACGGTGGTCGACGCCGCCCGGGCCAGCGGGTACACCCAGACGATCATGGGCCGGCGCCGTTACCTGCCCGACCTGACCTCGGACAACCGTCAGCGCCGGGACATGGCTGAGCGGATGGCGCTCAACGCGCCCATCCAGGGGTCGGCAGCCGACATCATCAAGGTGGCGATGCTCGGGGTCGACGCAGCGCTGCGCAGCCAGGGGTTGACATCGCGGCTGCTGCTGCAGGTGCACGACGAGCTGGTCCTGGAGGTCGCGCCGGGCGAGCGGCCCGAGGTCGAGGAGCTGGTCCGCCGGGAGATGGCGGCCGCGTACCCGCTGCGGGCGCCGCTGGTCGTCTCGGTCGGCCACGGCCGGACGTGGGACGACGCTGCGCACTGAGCGGCGGGGCGGCAGCGCGACGTGCGCAGTCGTGGCTGGTTTGGCCGCCCATCGGGCGCAGACTCTGCCAGACTGCGCCGCATGAAGCGCACCGTCCACAGGCGCCGCGTGGGCCGCTGGAGTGTCGCCGTCGCCCTCCTCGGCCTGGTCCTGGCTGCCTGCGGCTCGGGCAGCACGGCAGTGCCTGCGCAGCGCAGCACCAGCACCGACGTCGCGTTCAACACCTGCGCCACGCTGGCCTGCACCGGAACCCTGGGCGGGGCCGCGTACACGATCGTGATGCCGACCAAGTGGAACGGCACGTTGCTGCTGTACTCGCACGGCTACCGGGAGGCGGCGCCGGCGCCGCCGGACTTCGCACCCGTGGACACCAAGGCCGAGGCCGCACCCGGCTACGGCGACGGGGACGACTCGGTGGGCAAGGCCTTGCTCGCGCAGGGCTATGCGATCGCCGGCTCGGCGTACAAGACCAACGGCTGGGCGGTAACGGACGGAGTCTCCGCCGATGAGGACCTCTACAGCTTCTTCGTCCAGCACGTGGGGACCCCGAACCGCACCATCGCCTGGGGGGACTCCCTGGGCGGCCTGATCACCGAGGTCCTGGCCCAGAAGCACCCGGAGTGGGTGGACGGTGCGGTACCCCTGTGCGGGGTGCTGGCCGGCCCCAACCTCAACCTGGACCTCGCTCTGGACGTGGCTTACGCGATCAAGACGCTCATCTACCCGCCCCTGAAGCTCACCGGGTACACCAGCTACGCCGATGCGGTAGCGAACTGGGAGGGCGCCGCGAAGGCGATCGTGGCGGCCGGCAAGGACACCACAAACGGCGTCCCGTCGATCATCATGGTCGCCTCACTGGCCGGCGCGCCCAGCAAGACCGCGACCTACGACGGATCGACGCTCACCTCCCAGGTCGAGGCCTACGCTGAGTCCGCCCTGACTGCACTCGGCTACGGCACGTTCGGCAGGTACGACATCGAGCAGCGGTTCGGTGGCAACCCCTCCGGCAATGTCGGCGTCGACTACTCAACGCGCGTATCGGCCAGCGAGCGGGCCCTGATGGACCTGGTCAGCCCGGGGTCGACCGACAAGATGCTCGCTCAGCTCGCGGGCGGTCAGCGGGTCAGCTCCGACCCGGCCGCCCGGGCGAAGCTTGCCGCAACGGGAACGCCCACCGGGAACATCCAGATGCCGACGCTGACCTTGCACACCGAGGCTGACCCTTTGGTGCTGGTCCAGAACGAGAGCGTCTTCGCCAGCAAGGTGGCGGCCTCCAGCACGCACACAGCAGATCTGGTGCAGCTGTACACCCTGGCGCCGGCGACCTACCCGCCCAGCCCTGGAGCTCCGTACGGCGCGGGACACTGCAACTTCACCCTTCAGTCCCGGGTGGGGGTCATCGACCTGATGGACAACTGGGTGCGCAACGGGGTCTACCCGGGCTCGGCAGCGATCGCGGCCGCCATGGGCGGCGCGAGCGGCTTCGACCCGGTGTATCAGCCAGGTCCCTGGCCAGCCGCCTCCTGACCGTGCCGACCGCCCACGCCGAGCGCGCTCACACCAGCTCGGTCGAAGTCGAGCTGCGTGGTCACCACCCGAAACCCGCCTGGATTGGCCGAGCGGATCGCGGCGAAGAAGCACGATGTTCCGGTCCAGTTGAGGCTCGACGGGTTGGGCAGTGGCTACCAGGTCGTGAACGCGCGAAG